>Ga0070717_10000087_pt1 | contig 74346 bp, 64 predicted proteins | sample LARL113metaG_FD_71366 | JGI IMG/M metagenome (GOLD analysis project Ga0070717, IMG submission 71366) | Corn, switchgrass and miscanthus rhizosphere microbial communities from Kellogg Biological Station, Michigan, USA - LAR L11-3 metaG | ecosystem: Host-associated > Plants > Roots > Rhizosphere ...
TGAAGCGCGGTAACGATTGCTAGCCGAGGTGTGCTTTAACGAAGACGCTTGGTTGCCATCCCTCCGCGGTCGACCAGCTCTTCGTCGACGAGATCGCCGGCACCGCGCAGATCCGCGGCTACGTGGTGATGAAGGACACGACGACGAACGACGGCTCGTTCGTGTTCATGCAGCAGCAGTGATCACGACGGCAGATTCATCGCCACCGCCTGCTTCCAGATCACGCGCACCGGGCGGCCGTGCAGCAGCACCGGTTTGTAGCGCCACGTCCGCGCGGCGTCGACGACGGCCTGATCGAGTCCGAACGGCAGCGGCTTGACGACGTGCACGGCGCTGACGCGGCCGTCCTTCTCGATCAGCAGCTCGACGATGACGACGCCGGCGATGCGCGCGCGACGCGCCACTTCCGGATACCGCGGCGCCTGCCCGGCGATCCGCACCGGCGCGTGCGGCGGGTTCCGGATCGGCTCGTCGTAGCGCGGCGGCTGCGGAAAGATGTAGAGCGGATGCTGGATCCCCACCGCGAGCAGCAGCGCCGCCAGCGTCGGCATCATGGGATGTACCCCCGTATCGTCCGGACCGTCATGCCCGGCTTGTCCACCTTCACCTCGACCGTGCGGTAGCCGCGGTCCTTCTTCGTCGACTCCGTGCGATAGGCGAGGAAGTACTGCGTCCGCAGGTCCTTCTCAAGCTGTGCATAAGCCTCGCCGAGCTGCTTCTCGTTGTGGATGAAGTACGCCGTGCCGCCGGTCTCGGCGGCGAGCGACTTCATGATCCCGCCGCCGCCGAGGCCGGGGATCTGGGTGATGCCGATGCCGATGAAGTACAGCGGCACGCGGGCGGCGCGCGCGTAGGTCAGCATGTCGTCGTACGTCACGCGCGACGTCGTGTCCTCGCCGTCGGTGAGGATCACCAGCGCCTTGCGCCCCTGCAGTCCGCGGAAGCGATAGAGCCCGGTGACGATGGCGTCGTAGAGCGCCGTACCGCCGCCCGCTTTCGGGATCGCGTCGACCTGCGCCTCCAGCGTGCCGAGGTCGGTGACGAACGGCGCGAGCTTCTGCGGATCGAAGGCGAAGCCGCCGACGAAGGCGCGGTCGCTCGGCCGCACGATGCGCTTGAGGAACTCCGCGGCCGCCTTCTTCGTCGCCTCCATCCGCTTTTCCATGCTGCCGGAGTGATCGATCAGCAGGCCGACGGCGATGGGGAGATTCTGCGCGAAGTTGAACGCGGTGATCGTCTGCGGCTTGCCGTTCTCGGACACGCTGAAGTCGCTCTGCTTCAGGTCCGCGACCGGCGCGCCCGTCGCATCGCTCACGCTCACCGGCAGCTCGATGACGTTGACCTCGATCTCTTCGCTGTAGCGCTCGCCGTTGAGGAAGATGAGGTCCGAGGCCTCGTAGTTCGTGCTGTCGACAACCGACGCGCGCACGAAGTCGACCCCCTTCAGCCGCGCCTCGGGAATGGCGATCGCGTACGGCGGGTGCGCCCACTCGAAGATCTTGTTCTTGCCGGCGTACAGCTCCACCTTCTTGATCTCGTTGCCGCGCGGGTTCTGCACGCTCAGCTTGAAGTGCGCGATGTGGTCGGGCGTGACGGTGCGTGTGATCTTCACCTCGAGCGGCGTCTCGCGCTCGTTGACGACGAAGGCGTCGGCGTCGACGTAGCGCCCGTGCTCGTCGTAGCCGACGGCGCGGACCTCGACGCGCTTCGGCAGCTTGCCGAGGTCGAGCTCGGCGCGGTACGGCGGAGCGTTCTTGGCGAGGATCTTTTTCCCTTCCACCCAGAACTCCACGCGCTTGACGGGCGGCTGCACGTCGACGTCGACGATGAAGAGGTTGACGGCGACGTCGCGCCGCGGCGTGGCGATCTTCACCGCCCCCGCCATCTCCGGCACGACCCCCTCGGCCACGATGGCCTCGGCGGCCGCGCCTTCGCCGGCGACGTAGGTCTTGTTCGTCTTCGCGATCGTGAACGTCTGCGTCGCCTTCGCCACGATCACCGGCGCCGACTCCTCGAGCGGCACCATGATCCGCGCCTCGATCTCCGCGCCGCCCGGCTGCAGCGTCTGGATCGACGACAGCGACTCGCGCTGCGACTCCTGCAGCGGATAGCGGAAGCGCTTCGTCACCACGCCGCCCTGCGTCACCGAGCCGGTGATGACCAGCGGGATGCCGGGCGGAACGTCGGGGCCGATGCCGAAGCGGAACGTGGTGCGCACGACGACGCCCTCGAGCGAGTCGCCGAGCGGCTCGACCTCGATCGTCAGCTTGCCCGGATCGGCCGCGGCGAGCGGCACGGCGACGAGAAAGAGCGCGGCCAGAAATCGTTTCATCATCCGTAAGATACCGTCATGGACGTTGCGGCCATCACCGGCTTCTCGGGCGCCGGCAAGACGACGCTGATCGTCGCGCTCATCCGGCACTTCACGGCGGCGGGGCGGCGCGTCGGCGCGATCAAGCACACCCATCATGTCTTGAACGAAGAACGCCGCGGCGACACCGGCGCGTTCCTCGACGCCGGCGCGGAGCCGGTGGTCTTCGCTTCGAACGGAGAGGCGGTCGTGTTTCGGCACAGCGGAATCATGCGCGTTCGCTACGGCGACGAGCGCGAGCTCCTGCAACAGTTCGGCGACGACGACGTGGTGCTGATCGAGGGCTTCAAGAGCTCCGAGGCGTGGCCGAAGGTCGAGCTCAGCAGCGACCGGCGCCTCTCCGCCGGCGACGCGGCGGCGATTCTCGATAGAATCTGGCGCTCTCCATGAGCGTGGCGGCCTCACTTCGATATCGCGCGGTCATCTTCGACCTCGACGGGACGCTCGTCGACTCGTACGCGGCGCTGAGCGAGGCGGTGAACTACGCGCGGCGGCAGCACGGGCTGCACGAGCTGAGCGCCGCGCGGATCCGCGAGTTCGTCGGCGATGGGCTCGACAAGCTGCTCCAGCGCGCCTTCGACAACGAGAAGGTACCGCTCAGCGTCCGCGACGCCTTCGAGTCGCGCTACGACGAGATCTGCTGCGCGGAGTCGAAGGTGTTGGCGGACGTGGAGGCGACGCTCGCGCGGCTCGCCGGCGCCGGCGTGGTCATGGCGGTCTGCACGAACAAGCCGACGTCGTTCTCGAAGAAGATCCTCGACTTCCTGCAGCTCGCGCCGTACTTCCGCGCCATCGTCGGCCCCGACTTGGCGGGCGCGCGCAAGCCGGAGGCGCGGCACGTGCTGCACACGCTGGCAGCGACGTCGTGCGCGCCGGGCGAGGCGCTCTTCGTCGGCGACATGCCGATCGACGTGCACGCCGCGCGCAACAGCGGCATCGACGTGGCCGTGGTGGCAACCGGCTCGTCGTCGCTGGAGGCGCTGCGCGCGGCGGCCCCGGACCATTATCTGGAGCGCTTTTCGGACCTGCTGAAGATCGTGGTTTCGTGAGGTACCGGTTCCTCTTCTTCGACGTCGACTCGACGCTCGTGACGATCGAGGGGATCGACGTCCTGGCCGGCGGCAACCCGGAAATCGCGAGCCTCACCGAGGCGGCGATGAACGGCGAGGTGCCGCTCGACGAGGTGTATGCGCGGCGGCTGGAGCTCATCCGCCCGTCGCGCGCGGCGGTCGAGCAGCTGGCGCGGACGTACCTCGGGTCGATCATTGATGGCGCCGAGGAGGTCGTGCGGACGCTGCGTGAGCGCGGGCACGTGATCCACCTCGTCACCGCCGGAATCGAGCAGGCGATTCTGCCGCTGGCGGAGCGCCTGAGCATTGGCAACGTGCATGCGGTGAAGCTCTTTTTTGATGACGGCGGCAACTACAAAGACTTCGACCGGCGCTCGCTCCTCACGCGCGCCGGCGGGAAGGAGCTGGTGGTTCGCGCGGTGCGGGCGAGATCGAAAGGCGGGGCCGCGATGATCGGCGACGGCGCGAGCGATCTTGAGGCGAAGCCGGCCGTGGACCTCTTCATCGGATTCGGCGGCGTGCACGCGCGGCCCGTGGTGAGGGAGAATGCGGAGGTGTATGTGATGGAGTTGCGCGACGTGCTGCGATATGTGCAATGAGAAAGAATTGCGAATACCGAATTCCGAATTGAGAATTAAGAATTGGCGATGATAATGATCACTCCTATTAATTCTTAACTCTAAATTCTGAATTCGGTATTCGCAATTCTTCATACTAAATATGTCAAATTTCTTTATTCCCGGCCCCACCTGGGTCCGCCCCGAAATCCTCCAGGAGCTGTCGCGCCCCATGATCGGGCACCGCGGCGCCGAGTTCCGCGAGCTCTTCGCCCGCATCGCGCCCGACGTCAAAGCACTCTTCAACACCACGCAAAACGCCTTCGTCCTCACCGCCACCGGCACGGCGCTCATGGAAGCGGCGCTCGTCAACTGCGCCAACCGGCGCATCCTCGTCACCACGTGCGGGGCGTTTTCCGAGCGCTGGCTGCAGATCGCCGAGTCCCTCGGCCTGGAGGTCGACCGGCTCGCCGTCGAGTGGGGGCAGGCCATCGACCCCGAGGAGCTCGCCGACCAGCTGGCCTCGCGCCGCGCGCACTACGACGCCGTCACGCTCACGCACAACGAGACCTCCACCGGCGTCACCAACGACGTCGCCGCGCTCGCCCGCGCCGTGCGTGCGGAGTCGCCCGGCACGCTCGTCCTCGTCGACGCCGTCTCCTCGCTCGCCGGCATCCCCGTCCGCTTCGACGACTGGGGCCTCGACGTCTGCTTCGCCAGCGTGCAAAAGGGCGTGGCCCTGCCGCCCGGCATTGCCCTCGTGGCCGTCTCGGCGCAGGCGCTGGAGCGCGCGCGGAAGATGCCGTACCGCGGCACGTACTTCGACTTCCTCAACTACAAGAAGCACGCGGACGACGGCGGCGTGCCGTCCACGCCGTCGATCCCGCACTTCTACGCGCTCGCCGCGCAGCTCGACCACATCCTGCGCGGCGAAGGCCTGGAGGCGCGCTTCGCCCGGCACGAGCAGATGCGCGAGACGACGATCGCGCGCACGGCGAAGTTCGCGAAGCTCGCCGCCGACCGCGCGCACGCCTCGGCCACGGTCTCCGCGCTCGCCCCCGTCCGCCCGCCCGAGGAGCTGCGCGCCGCGATGAAGCAGCGCGGCTTCATCCTCGGCGGCGGCTACGGCAAGTGGAAGGAGTCGACGTTCCGCATCGGGCACATGGGCGACATTTCGCTGGAGTCGCTGAACGCGATGCTCGACGTGCTCGAGGAGGTCGCCACCGCATGACGCATCGCGTGCTCGTCACCGAGCCGATCGCCGAGGCCGGCCTTGCCATCTTCCGCAACGCCGCCGACGTCGACCTCGACTACCGTCCCGGCATCAAGGGCGACGAGCTCCTGCGCGCCGTCGCCGAGGCCGACGCCATCATCACGCGCAGCGGCACCGCGGTCACACCGGAGCTCGTGAGCGCGGGCGCGAAGCTGCGCGTGGTCGGGCGGGCGGGGGTGGGGCTCGACAACGTCGACGTCGCCGCCTGCACCGCGCGCGGCATCCTCGTCATCAACGCCCCGACGGCGAACGTGATGTCGGCGACGGAGCACACCATGGCTATGCTCCTGTCGCTCTGCCGCAACATCCCCGAGGCGCACGCGAGCGTCAAGCGCGGCGAGTGGACGCGCGCGAAGTTCATGGGCGTGGAGCTCAACGGTAAGACCCTCGGCATCATCGGCCTCGGCCGCATCGGCAAGCTCCTCACCGCGCGGGCGCGCGCCTTCGGCATGCAGGTCATCGCCTACGACCCGTACATCGCCGCGAATGTCTTCGAGGGCGCCGGCGCGCAGCGCGTCACGCTCGACGAGCTGCTGGCGAAGTCCGACGTCATCACCGTGCACACGCCGCTCACCGACGAGACGCACGGCATGCTCAGCGCGGCGCAGATCGCCAAGATGAAGGACGGCGTGATCGCGCTGAACATCGCCCGCGGCGGGATCTGGGACGAGGGCGCGCTGGCCGCCGCGCTGGGCAGCGGCAAGGTCTCCGGCGCCGCCATCGACGTCTACGAGCCGGAGCCGCCGAGCAAGGACAACCCGCTGCTGAGCGCGAAGAACATCGTCCTCTCGCCGCACATCGGCGCGAACACGATGGAGGCGCAGAACCGCGTGGCCGTGCAGACGGCGGAGAACGTCGTCGAGGCGCTGCGCGGCTCGATCTTCGTCTCCGCGGTGAACCTGCCGTTCGAAGGCGTGATCGACGCGGACGACAAAGGGCTCGTCAGCCTCGCCGAGAAGCTCGGCCTCTTCGCCGCGCAGATCGTCGACGCGCCGGTGGAGCGCGTCACGATCGAGACCTACGCGATCGAGGAGCGGCTGCACGAGATCCTCACCGTGGCGGCGCTCAAGGGCGTGCTCGAGCCGCACGTCGCCGAGTCGGTGAACTTCGTCAACGCGAAGCAACTTGCCCAAGAGCGCGGCATCGACGTCGAGCTGCTCGCGCATGACACGCCGCGCGACTACCGCAACCTCATCACCTTCCGCGCCGGCGCGAACAGCCACGAGGTCTGCATCTCCGGGACGCTCTTCTCCGAGCACCAGCAGCGCATCGTCTCGATCGATCAGTTCCGCATCGAGTTCCGCCCCGAGGGGCACCTACTGTACATCCTCAACAACGACGTCCCCGGCGTCGTCGGCCGCGTCGGCACGCTCCTCGGCGAGGCCGGCGTCAACATCGCCGAGTACAACCTCGCGCGCAACGCCAGCGGCGGCACGGCCATGTCGATCGTCAGCATCGACTCGCCGCTCGATCCGCGGATGGTGGACGCGTTCGGCGCGTTTCCGTCGATCAAGGAAGTGAAGCAAGTGCGGCTGTAATCGGTAGAATCTCATCGAATGCAGTACCGCGAGCTCGGGCGCACGGGGATCAGGGTCAGTGCCATCGGCTTCGGCGCGTGGGCGATCGGCGGCGCGGCCGGCGCCTCGGGGACACCGCTCGGCTGGGGGCGCACCAGCGACGACGACTCGCTCGCCGCGATCCGCCGCGCGCGCGACCTCGGCATCACCTTCTTCGACACCGCCGACTCCTACGGCTTCGGCCGCAGCGAGTCGCTCCTCGGCATCGTGCTCTCGCGCCGGCGCAACGAGGTCGTCATCGCCACGAAGGTCGGCATCGTCCGCTCGGCCGCCGGCGAGATGCGCAAGGACTTCTCCAAGCAGCACATCTTTCACGCCGTCGACGGCTCGCTCAAGCGCCTCCGCACCGACTACATCGACCTCTACCAGACGCACAACCCGACGCTCGACGAGCTCCGCCGCGAGGAGATCCAGGAAGCGATGGAGATGTTGCAGGACGCCGGGAAGATCCGCTCGTGGGGGATCTCCATCAGCACGGTGGAGGAGGGGCTGGAGATCGTGGAGCGCGGATGGGCGCACACGCTTCAGGTGCTCTACAACGTGCTCAACCAGGTGCCGGCGCGCGAGCTCTTTCCGGCCGCGCAGGCGAAGGGCTACGGGATCATCGCCCGCGTCCCGCTGGCCTCGGGGCTGCTGACCGGGAAGTTCCGCCCCGACTCGCAGTTCGCGGCCGACGACGTGCGCCAGAACTTCCTGACTCCGCGGCGGTTGCAGGAGGCGGTGGACACGGTCGACGAGGCGAAGGCGATCATCGGCGGCAGCGCGCGCAACCTCGCCGAAGCCGCGCTGCGCTTCGTGCTGGCGAACGAGGCCGTGTCGACGACGATCCCCGGCGCGAAGACGATGCACCAGGTGGAGACGAATGCGGCCGCGGCGGATGGCGCGTTGCCGGGCGATGTCGTCGACAAACTGCGGGCGCGCCTCGGCGACGTCAACTTCTACCAGAAGCACGGCATACGCATCTGATCCAAAACGTTCTCACCTCGACATGCCCGCTCGCACGATCTCCATTCGCGGGGCAAGGACGCACAACCTCAAGAACATTTCGGTCGACATCCCGCAGCGCCAGCTCACGGTGCTGACGGGGCCGTCGGGCTCGGGGAAGTCGTCGCTGGCCTTCAATACTCTCTATGCCGAGGGACAGCGGAGGTTCGTCGAATCGATGTCGACGTACGTCCGGCAGTTCCTGGAGCGCATCGACCGCCCCGACGTCGACGACATCGACGGCATCCTCCCCGCCATCGCCATCGAACAGAAGAACTCGGTGAAGAACGCGCGCTCCACGGTCGCGACCGCCACCGAGCTCGCCGACCACATCCGCCTTTTCATGACCTATTGCGGCGAGACGTTCTGCCCCGACTGCAGCCGCATCGTGCGCAAGGACTCGCCGGAGTCGATCACCGCGGCGCTCGCCGAGTCGCTGCGCGGCAAGCGCGCCATCGTCCTCGCGCCGGTCTTCTTCGACGCCGCCAGCCGCGAGGAAATCCTCGTGCAGCTGATCAAGGCCGGCTACTTCCGCGCCTGGATCGGCGGCGAGGTGCGCGACATCAAGGAGACCGACACGTCGGCGTTCAACTCGTTGGAGATCGTGATCACGCGCCTCCGTATCGACGACGAGCGCCTCGGCCAGGTCACCGAGGCCGTCGAGCAGGCGTTCGAGCTCGCCAAGGGGACGGTGAACGTGCTCGAGGAAGGGGAGGACGGCTGGCTCTCGCACCGCTTCACCTCGCGCTTCGCCTGCAACGGCTGCGGGCAGGAGTTCCTCGAGCCGGTGCCGCATCTCTTCTCGTTCAACTCGCCGCTCGGCGCGTGCACGCAGTGCCAGGGCTACGGCCGGATCATCGGCATCGACATGGAGAAGGTGATTCCGAACCGCGCGCTGCGCCTCGACGAGCTGCCGGTCGCGCCGTGGAACTCCGCCGGCTACGAGGACTGCTACGAGGATCTCGAGAAGGCGGCGAAGAAGTACAAGCTGCGCCTCGACGTGCCGATCGAGAAGCTCACCGCCGAGGAGTGGGAGCTGCTCTACAACGGCCGCGGGAAGTGGTACGGAATCAAAGGCTTTTTCGAGTGGCTGGAGACGAAGAAGTACAAGATCCACGTCCGCGTGAAGCTGGCGAAGTACCGCAGCTACGAGCCGTGCCCGCAGTGCCACGGCTCGCGGCTGAAGGCACAGGCGGCGTACGTGAAGTTCCGCGGGCGGACGGTGGGCGATCTCTTCGCGATGAACGTGAAGGAGGCGCGGCGCTTCTGGGAGTTCCTGCCGCTCGACCGTTCCGAGGAGGCGATCGCCGGGCATCTCCGGCGCGAGATCGTGAACCGGCTGGTGTATTTGGACGAGGTCGGGCTGTCGTATCTCACTTTGGATCGCCAGACGCGCACGCTTTCGGGCGGCGAATCGCAGCGCATCAATTTGGCCGCGGCGCTCGGGTCGTCGTTGACGGAGACGATGTACGTGATCGACGAGCCGACGGTCGGGCTGCACGCACGCGATTCGGAGCGACTGCTGGCCGTGCTTCGCCGGCTGAAGAACGCGGGGAACACGGTGATCGTCGTCGAGCACGACCCGACGATCATCGCCGGCGCGGATCACACGATCGAGCTCGGGCCGGGGGCGGGGGAATTCGGCGGCCAGATCACGTACGAGGGACGTCCCCGTGTCATTCCGAGCCGCGCAGACGGCGAGGAATCCCCCGCCGGCAGGGGATCCCTCGCTGGCGCTCGGGATGACACATTCATCCGCATTCGCAACGCGCGCGAGCACAACCTGCGCGGCGTCGACGCCGACATCCCCCTCGGCCAGCTCGTCGCCATCACCGGCGTCTCCGGGTCCGGCAAATCGACGCTCATCCGCAACTGTCTCTTCAACAAATATCAGCGCGACGTTCGCGGCGTCGCGGGACTCGACGTCGGAAAAGCGGATATCGACGGCGTCGACCAGATCTACGACATGCAGTTCGTCGATCAGTCGCCGATCGGGCGCTCCACGCGCTCGAATCCGGCGACCTACGTCAAAGCGTGGGACGAGATCCGCAAGCTGCTCTCGGAGACGACGGCCGCGAAGCTGAACGGCATCACCGCCGGGCACTTTTCCTTCAACACCGCGGGCGGGCGCTGCGACGCGTGCGAAGGCGCCGGCACGGTCACGATCGACATGCAGTTCCTCGCCGATGTCGAAGTGCTCTGCGACAAGTGCGGCGGCAAGCGCTTCAACGAGCAGGTCATGAAGGTGACGTACAAGAACAAGAACGTCGACGACATCCTCAAGCTCACCGTCGACGAGGCGATGAAGTTCTTCGTCGACAAGCGCGCCATCCTCAAACGCCTCGTGCCGCTCCGCTCCGTCGGCCTCGGCTATCTCCGCCTCGGCCAGTCGACCGAGTCGCTCTCCGGCGGCGAGGCCCAGCGCCTCAAGCTCGCCTCGTTTCTAGCGGAGCACACGAAGATCGACCAGCCGCGGCTCTTCCTCTTCGACGAGCCGACGACCGGGCTGCACCAGACCGACGTCGAGCAGCTCCTGCGCACGTTCCGCGAGCTGATCGACCGCGGCAACTCCGTCGTCGTCATCGAGCACAACATCCAGCTCATCGAGGCCGCCGACTGGATCATCGACCTCGGCCCCGAGGGCGGCGACCAGGGCGGCGAGATCGTCGCGGTGGGAACGCCGGAGGAGATCGCCGCGAATCCGCGGTCGATCACCGGACGTTACCTGCGCGCGAGCAAGCCTGTCGAAGCCGCATGATCGCCGTCGCCGGTGACTATCGCGTCACGTGCGAATGAGCTTTGCAAGCTCCACAGTACAATGCCGCGCACCAGGAGAGATCATGAGCGTTGCTGAGAAGGAGTACCCGGACATCGTCGGGGCGCGTCCCGACGAGCCGGCGCCGTTCGAGCCGTACATCCCCGCTTCGACGCAGCTTCGCGAGCTGACGCCGCTGCCCATCATCATCGGCACGCTCCTCGGCATGATCTTCGGCGCGTCGTCGCTCTACCTCGTCCTCAAGGTCGGCCTCACCGTAAGCGCCTCGATCCCGGTCGCGGTCATTTCCATCACCTTCTTCCGCCTGCTGTCGAAGATGGGCGGGCGCGACGCCACGATCCTCGAGAACAACATCGTGCAGACCGCCGGCTCGGCCGGCGAGTCGATCGCGTTCGGCGTCGGCGTGACGATGCCGGCGATCCTGATCCTCGGCTTCGACCTCGAGATCACGCGCGTGATGCTCGTCGCGGTCCTCGGCGGCCTCCTCGGCATCCTCATGATGATCCCGCTGCGGCGCGCGCTCATCGTCGCGCAGCACGGCTCGCTCAAGTACCCCGAGGGGACGGCGTGCGCGGAAGTGCTCAAGGCGGGGGCGTCGCGCGAGTCGTACGAGGCCGCGTCGGAGTCCGCGAAGGCGGAGATGGCCAAGCTCGGCGGACAGGCCATGAGCGCGAACACGATCTTCACCGGCTTCGGCATCGGCCTCGTCTACAAGGCCATGAACGTCGCCTTCCGCTGGTGGAAGGACACGCCGGAGCGCGTCTTCGGCGCGCCGTTCGAGGCCGGATCGATCTCCGCGGAGATCTCGCCGGAGCTCCTCGGCGTCGGCTACATCATCGGCCCGCGCATCGCCTCGATCATGTGCGCCGGCGGCGTGCTCGCCTACCTCGTGCTCATCCCGGCCATCAAGTTCTTCGGTGCCGGCCTGGCCGCGCCGCTCGCGCCGGAGACGACGCGCCTCATTAAGGACATGTCGCCGGGGCAGATCCGCAACGCGTACATCCTCTACATCGGCGCCGGCGCCGTGGCCGCGGGCGGCATCATCTCGATGCTGCGCTCGCTGCCGACGATCTGGCACGGACTGAAGGAAGGGCTGAAGGACGTCCGCGGCGGCAGCGCCGCGCGCGAGGGGATGGTCCGCACCGATCAGGACCTCTCCATGAAATTCGTGCTCATCGGGAGCTTCGCGCTCGTCGCGCTCATCGCCCTGGCGACGCCGCTCTATCACGGCGGAACCGGCGTGATGGCCCGCGTGATGGCGGCGATCCTCATCGTCGTCCTCGGATTCCTCTTCGTGACGGTGTCGTCGCGACTGACGGGCGAGATCGGCTCGTCGTCGAACCCGATCTCCGGCATGACCGTGGCGACGCTGCTGATCACCTGCCTCGTCTTCCTCGTGATCGGCTGGACCGGCTCGACGTACTACGTGACGGCGTTGTCGATCGGCGCGATCGTCTGCATCGCTTCTTCGAACGGCGGCACGACGTCGCAGGACCTCAAGACCGGCTACCTCGTCGGCTCGACGCCGAAGTTCCAACAAATCGCGATCCTCATCGGCGCGCTGGCCTCGGCGCTCATGCTCGGACCGCTGCTGCTGATGCTCAACAACAACGGCAGCGTGACGCTGCCGCGCATCAGTGCCGAGCCGACGACCGGCGAGGAAGGCGCGCCGCTCAAGCAAGTCGAGAACTGGCAGGCCGGGCTGAAGGCCGACGCGGCGACGATGCCAACGCTCTCGCACAAATCGTACGAGGGGAAGGACTACCTCGTCTGGCACTACACGCCGGCCGGCGGCGCCTCGGCGCAGGAGTTCCTCGTCGACCAGAGCGGTACGCCGCAGTTCCTCGTCGATCCCGCGATCAACGGCACGCACAAGTTCCTCGCCAACGGCAAGCTCGCGCCGAAGAAGTTCGACGCGCCGAAGGCGACGCTGATGTCGTACATCATCAAAGGCATCCTCAATCACAAGCTGCCGTGGGGCCTCGTGCTCCTCGGCGTGATGATCGCGCTGGTGCTGGAGATGTCGGGCATCCCGTCGCTCGCGTTCGCGGTCGGCGTTTACCTGCCGCTGTCGTCGTCGAGCCCGATCTTCATCGGCGGGATGATCCGCTGGCTGTCGGACCTGTACGTGCGGAAGAAGTACCGCGGGCTGAATCTGACGGAGGAGCAGCTGACGGCGGAGGGCGACAAGAGCCCGGGCGTGCTGATGGCGTCGGGTTACATCGCCGGCGGCGCGATCGCCGGGATTCTGATCGCCTTCATCGCCGGACTGCAGGACAAGGTGGCGTGGGTGACGAACTTCAACGCGAAGCTCGACAAGTTCGCGGACAAGAACCCGTTCGTCTCCGGCGCGCACGCGGACCTGCTGTCGTGCATCCCATTCGTCCTGCTGATGCTGCTGCTGTACCTCGTCGGACGCGAGATCATCATGCGGCCGAAGGCGGCGACGCCGGAGCGGTAGCGCGTATTCTTAGCGCGTGTTCTGGATCGGCGCGATCGCGGTCGCCGCGTTGATCGTGGCGTTCGCCGCCTGGCGACGCGCGACGGAGGCGAACGAGAAGCTCGAGGCGCTGCTGCTGGCTCGGAGCGCCGGCGTCCCGCCGGCTGTCGAGCGGGCGTCCTCGCCCGCTCCAAAGCCAATACCACCACCGTCATCACCCCCGCGGCGGGACGCCGCTCGGCCAGCCGCCGCGGACGGCGGCGCTCCCAAGGCGAAGCCGAAGTTCGATTGGGAGGCGCTCATCGGGGTCAAGCTCTTCTCGTGGATCGGCGGCATCGCGCTCGTCCTCGCGGCGATCTTCTTTCTCAGCTACTCGGTGCAGCACGGCTGGATCAAGCCGTGGCTGCGCGCGAGCATTGGGCTCGCCAGCGGCACCGCGCTCATCGCCGTTTGTGAGATGCGCATGGCGCGCGGCTACAAGTGGACCGCGGACGCGCTCGACGGCGCCGGCATCGCCATCCTCTACGCCACGCTCTTCGCCGCGCACGCGCTGTGGCACCTCGCTTCGGCCGCCATCGTCTTCGGGGCCATGCTCGTCGTCACCGCCGTCGCCGTGGCGCTCTCCATCCGCCGCGACTCCGTTTTCATCGCTCTCCTCGGCCTCCTCGGCGGCTTCGCCACGCCCGCGCTCCTCTCGGCCGGCGAGAACAAGCCGATCGCGCTCTTCACCTATCTGCTGCTGCTGAACATCGGCCTGGCTTGGGTGGCGATGACGAAGCGCTGGCCGCTGCTGACCGCGCTCACGGTCGTGCTGACCGTCGTCTACGAGTGGTCGTGGCTGGCGAAGTTCCTCACCGTCTCGCAGCTCCCGCTCGCCGCCACGATCTTCGCGACCTTCGGTTTCGCCGCTTCGGCGAGCTTCTTCTTCGCAAGACGCGGCGACCCGGCGCAGCCGCGCTTCGACGTCGCCGCCGTCGCCGGCGCCTGCCTGCCGCTTCTCTTCGCCGTCTTCGGCGCGGCGGTACCGGCGTACGGCGCGCGCTACGACGTCCTCTTCGGCTTCCTCTTGCTCGTCACCGCCGCGCTCGCGGTCATCTCGCGCTTCCGCGAGCCGCGCTGGCTCTACCTTGCCGGCGGCGCCGCGACGATCGTCGTCCTAGTGATCTGGTCGGCCGTCTCGTACACGCCGGGCGCGTGGCCGGCCGTCGTCGCTTGGGTCGCGGTCTTCACGATCATGCAGCTCGCCGCGGCGTGGGGCTCGAAGGCGACGATGGCGCCGGCCGTCCTGCTGATGTTTCCGATCCTCGTCGCCGTCGAGCCGCGCACGGCCTCGCCGTGGCTGCTCTTCGGCGCGCTCTTTGCCCTCCTCGCGCTCGTCGCCGCGTACGCGTTGCGGCACCGCGCCGGCATCGCCTACTTCGTCGCCGCACTGCTGGCCCTCTTCGCCGAGGGGCTGTGGTCCGCGAAGTACCTCGCGCCGGAGCGCCTCGTCGCCGCGCTGACGCTCTACGCCGTCTTCGCTCTCTTCTTCGTCGGCGTCCCGGTGCTTGCGCGCCGCCTTGGCCGCGAGCTCGGGCCGCCGATCGCAATGCCGATCCTCCTGCTCGTCGCCATCGCGCTGCTCTTCGTCTTCTCGGCGCAGGCGTCGACGACCGCGTTATGGGGCCTGGCTATCCTTCTGGCGATCACGAACGCCGGCGCATTCATCGAAGCGCGCGCGAAGGCGAACCCGTACCCCCTCGTCGCCGGCACGTTCGTCTCGTGGGCCGTCATCGGCGTCTGGCTGGCGCAGTCGCTCACCGCGGTGAACCTGATTCCAGCGTTGATCGTCGCCGCCGGCTTCGGACTCTTCTCCATCGCCGGCACGATCTGGGCGCGCGACGAGTCGGGATCGGCGATCTTCCTCGTCCTCTTCGCCTACCTCTTTCTGCTTTTCATTGCCGCGAAACCGTCGCTGACGTCGCCGCCGTGGCCGATCCTGGCCGTGCTGCTCGTCCTCGATCTCGCCGTCGGCACGGCGGCGATCTACCTGAAACGCGGCGCGGTCATGCTTGCTGCGCTCGCGGCCTCGCAGATCGTGATCGCCGTGTCGGTCTTCGACGTGGGCGTCGTCCTTGGCGCGGCGCTCGCGATTGCCGCGCTCGGCGTCGTCTGGAACTTCATCGACCGCCGCTTCGCCACCGCCGCGCTCGCGGCGCTCTTCCTCGGCCACGTCGCGGCGATGACGGCGACCGACGCGCCGCTGCTCGCCCTCGGCGCGACGCACGTGCTCCTTCTCATCGGCATCCTGGCGATCACGCCGTGGCCGGAGGTCGCGAATCTCGCCATCGCCGTCACCGCGCTCGCCACCGCGCTTGCGCCCACCCACACGCCCGCCGAGCAATTCTTCTTCGCGCTGCCGTTCTACCTTCTCTTCGTTGCAGCGCCGTTCCTCGGCGGCTCCGACGTCGCCGCGGTCCTCGCCAGCGGCGCCTTCTTCGTCTTTGCGCGGCGGGCGATGCTCGCGGCGAACCTCGGCTACATGATCGGCATCCTGCCCGTAGCCGAGGCCGCGGTGCTGCTCCTGCTCGTGTGGCGCATCCGCAGAAAGAGCGTCGACCTCACCAGGCTCGCCGTCGTCGCCGGCGCCGCGCTCGCCTTCATCACCGCGGCGATCCCTCTGCAGTTGGAAAAGCACTGGATCACCATCGGCTGGGCGCTCGAAGCGGCGGCGCTGCTGTGGCTCTTCCGGCGCGTCCCGCATCGCGGCTTGCTGATCTGGGCGGGGGCGCTCTTCGCCGCGGTCTTCGTCCGCCTCATTGTCAACCCGGCGCTCTTCGTCTATCAGCCGGGCATTCATCTCTACACGTACCTCACCTGCGCCGCCGCATTCCTCGCCGGCGCGAAGCTGCAGAGCGCGCGCTTCCGCTATGCGCTGGCGTCGTGCGGCACCGTGCTGCTCTTCGTCCTGCTGAACGTCGAGATCGCCGACTACTTCTCGCGCGGCGCCGCCGTCACCTTCAACTTCTTCTCGTCGTCGCTCGCCCAGGACCTGACCTACACGATCGGCTGGGCGCTCTTCGCCGTGGCGCTGCTCGTGGCCGGCATCGCCACGCGCAGCCGCGACGCGCGGCTGGCGGCGATCGTCATGCTCCTGGTCACGATCTTCAAGTGCTTCCTCCACGACCTCGGCCGCCTCGGCGGGCTCTATCGCGTCGGCTCGCTCCTCGGCCTGGCGGTCTCCATCGTCCTCGTCGCCGTGCTGCTGCAGCGCTTCGTTACGCGCGCGGCGCCGGCCGAGGAGACGCCGTGATTTTGGCGCTGCTCCTGACGATCGCGGGCGCCCCGCTCGACCGCGGCGACTTCCGTTATGCGCGGCCGCTAGGCGACGTGAAGCCCGGCCTCGTCTCCCTCGTGCTCGACGCCGACGTGCTCGCGCACAGCCGCGACCTAGCGGACGTCCGCGTCGTCGACGCGCACGACGACCAGGTCCCGTACGTCGTCGAGCCGCGGAGGACGCCCGTCTTCGTGCCGCTGGACGTGCCGCCGCGGACGCGCGAAGGCTCGACGACTGTCTACCACTTCACGCTGCCGTACAGCGGCAAGCTCGAGCTGACGACGTCCGCGCGCGTCTTCCAGCGCAACGTGAGCGTGCAGCGGCAGCGCGAGTGGTGGAGCAGCGACGATCCCGACAAGCCGGCGCCGCCGCTCGAATTCAACTGCCGCGTGACCGACGTCGACGTGGTCATCGACGACGGCGACAACGCCCCGCTGCCGATCGCCTCGGCGAAGCTCGTCTTCCCCGGCTACGCGCTTCGCTTCACCGCGCCCGGCGGCCCGCTCACGCTGCTCTACGGCGCGCCGATTCCGCCGCCGCACTACGACGTCGCGCTGATCGCCTCGCGCCTCCTCGCGCAGCCGGCGCGCGAGATCAAGCCGCCTCCGTTCGCGCCGAAAGAGGCGCACGTCGAGAAGCGGATGTTCTGGATCGCGATCGTCGTCGCCGTCGCGGTGCTGCTGGTGATCCTCGGCCGGCTGATCGTCAGAACCTGACGCGAGAGCGCTCGGCGGCGCACCACGTCGAGGCGACGCGGCGGGCGCGCCAGCGCGGGAGCGCGCGCGTGAGCCAGACGAATGCGACCGTCGCGGCGTTCAACACGAGCAGCGCGAGAAGCGAGTCATGGCGGTCGAGCAGCGGCACGTGCGTGCGCGGCCATCCGAGGAAAAGCCCGTCGACGCAGAGCAGGAGCACGAGATCGAGAACATCACGGACGGCCGCACGGCGGCGGGCCCGCGCAATCACCGCCCGCGAGTCGAGGACGACCGCGGGCGGTGTTCCGGCGTCACGGACGCCGGGGAGGAGGCTGCGTCGATCGGGCTTCTCCATCGGCGAACGTACCGACAGAGAGCGGAAGGGCGATATTCCAAATAACTGACATCATCGCAGCCTTATCGTCTGCGCAATGAAGTTCCCACTCGCATCGCGATACGCCCGCACCGCCACCGACTCCCCTTCGGTCAATCGATCCGCCGTCGAGTAGCCGCCGGTGCGCGTCTTCACGACGAGGTCTTCGACCGCGTAGATGCGCACGAGGTTGTTCGCCGAGTCGCGGATCACGAGCTGCGGCGAGCTCCGCAGCGTCTGCGTCACCGTGCCGTAGATCGTCACCGTGCCGAGGTCGTAGCCGGTATCGGCGGCGGGTGCGGCCGTGCGGTTCGGGCCGGGAGCCGCGCCCGCGGCGCCGCCGCTGTCGTCCTGCCAGCGCACCACCGTCGCGTTGAACGTGTCGTTCGTGTAGCCGCCGGTGACGTCGACGTGGTCGCCGGCCATGACGTCACGCGCGCGGACCGGTTGGCCGTTCGCGTCGAGCGCGTTCGTGAGATCGACCGTCACCGGGCCGCGCCCGCTGTCGACCGTGATGCGGTTGTTCGCGCGGTCGACGCGCGTCACGCGGCCGCTGAGATTGCCGATCTGCCGCGACGCGGACGCGCCGCCGCTGCTGTCCTGCACGCCTTGCAACACGTCGATCGAGCGCGCGCGGATCTCGCCGCCGCTCGCGACAGTGCCGCTCTCCGGATCGACGCGGATGCGGTCGCCTTGTTCGAGATTTGAGATGCGATACGTGTCGCCTTTGTAGCGGACAGGCGTCGCAGTCGTAGCGCGGATGTTCATCAGCGCACGGTTGTCGGTCTCGATGACGACGCGGCCCTCATCGGCATTCACCGAGCGGACGATCCCTTCGATCCGGCCGAGGCGCTCGGGGGCGGTGCTCGGCGTCGTCGTCGAGCCCGTCGGCGTCGAGACGTTGCCTGGATCGCGCGTCTGACCGACGCCGGTCTGCGGCGCCTCGACCGGGCGGCCGAGGAGCGTGATCGTGTCGGCGCGGACGTTGCCGACCCCGCGGCCGACGCCGCGCACTTCGACGCGGTCGGCCGTGCGGAGATTCGGGAAGCCGGCGCTGCCGACGAAGATCTCCGGCGAGCCGTTGATCGTCCCGCCGAAGCCGTTCCAGCGCGTCGTCAGCGCGTCTGTGTCGACGAGGATGGTGCTGTACTTGTCGTCGTCGGGCGCGACGACGAAGCGGTTGCCCGCCTGGATGTCGGTGACGGTGCCGACGACGCTGCCGACGACGCCTTCCTGAACGTCGGCACTCGTCCGCCAAACGCTACGATCCTCCGCGAAAGAGGACATGGATACGAGCAGAGCTAACGCGAGAAACGAGAGTTTCGCGTTCATGCGTACCTCCTGACGCTTTGACGATGCGGCGCGCGTGCCGTCACACCTCTCGGCCCGCGATTACGCGCGATTTCACGACGCGGTCGTCGCCCATGAAGATGAGCCCGGCCAGCAGGTCCTCGATCGAACTGGCCCGCTCGCTGCGCATCGACACGAGCGGCGTGGCGCGGAGGTCGAGGACGAGGAAATCGGCCGACTTGCCGGCCTCGATGCTGCCGATCTCGCCGTCGAGCGACAGAGTCCGCGCGCCGCCGAGCGTGGCCAGATACCAGAGCTGAAACGGGCTGAGCGACACGCCCTGGACCTGCTGGACTTTGTACGCGTCGGCCATGGCGGTGAACATCGACGGCGTCGTGCCGGCGCCGATGTCGGTGCCGAGGCCGACGCCGACGCCGGCCTGCAGCGTGCGGTGGAGACGAAAGAGCCCACTGCCGAGGAAGAGGTTCGAGTTCGGGCAGTGGGCGATGCGCGCGCCGCGCCGCGCCAGCAGATCGAGCTCTTCCGCGGTCAGCCAGACGCCGTGCGCGAGAACGGTGCGCTCGTCGAGCAGGCCGTAGCGGTCGTAGACGTCGGCGTACTCGGCCTCGTCGAAGAGCTGCTGGACCCACAGCACCTCGTTCTGGTTCTCGGAGATGTGCGTGTGGACGTAGGCGTCGGGGTACTCGCGCTTGAGCTGCCCCGCGGCTTCGAGCAACTCGGGCGTCGAGGTCGGCGCGAAACGCGGCGTGATGGCGTAGCGCAGCAGCCCGCGCTTGTGCCACTTCTGCAGCAGCACGCGGCTCTGCTCGTACGACTCGCGCGGATTCTCGAGCAGCGCCAGCGGCGCGTTGCGGTCCATCATGGTCTTGCCGATGATGCCGCGGAAGCCGCGCCGCTCGGCCTCGGCGAAGAAGATCTCCGTCGCCTCGGCATGAATGGTCGAGAAGATCAGCGCGCACAGCGTGCCGTTGCGCAGCAGTTCGTCGAAGAACGCCCTGGCAATCACCGCGGCATGCAGCGGGTCGCGGAACTTCGCCTCGGTCGGAAATGTGTAGCGGTTCAGCCACTCCAGGAGGTGCCCGCCGTACGAGCCGATCATCTCCAGCTGCGGCGCGTGGAGGTGCGTGTCGACGAAGCCGGGGACGACGATGGCGTCGCGCCCGAGCTGGATGAGCGCCGAGCTCTCGCGCGGCATGTCCTGAAAGTCGCCGACACCGACGATGCGGTCACCGTCCACAGCGATGAAGCCGTCGTCGTGATAGACATACGTCGTGGCGATCTCGGTCTCCGGCGGAAACGGATCGGCCACGGGCGTGAAGATACGCGCTCGGTAAACTTTCAACCGCGCGATTGTACGTTTCGCGCCGCTTTGAGGTAAGGAGAGGACATGCGACATCTGACTGCGTTTTTCACCCTGACTCTCGTGCTGCTCGCGGCGATGCCGGCCGCGGCGGCCCGCCACGTCGCCACCGAAGGCCGCATCCGCAGCTATTCCTACGACCGCTCGCACGACGGCTACCGCGTCACGCTCGAACACGACAGCTACTCGTTCTGGATTCCGGCGTCCGTGCTCGGGCGGCGGCAGTTGCGCGTCGGCGCGGAGGTGCGGATCGCCGGCAATACTCGCGGCGACTACGTGTGGGTCGACGATCTGGCATTCATCGACCGCGGCGGCGAGGAGTTCCTGAGCGGCCGCATCGAGCGCCTGAACCGCTACGAGCAGCGTCTGACGCTGCACGACGAGCGTGGGCGGACGATCGAGGTCGACGCCCGCCCGGTCAGCGAGGAGCGAGGCCGGCGCCTGCAATTCGCCGATCTCCACCGCGGCGACCGCGTGACTCTGCGCGGGCGGTGGGAGCGCGGCACGTTCCGCGCGTTCCGCATCGAGAGCATTCGCTAGCGTAAGTTGGGGTCACATCTGGAAAATCAACTTAACGAGTAGGAGGCACCGGCATCCGCACAGGGACGCCGCCCGCCAGTGCCACTCGTGAGAGAGAGATGTATCCGGGCATGCCTCGACAAGCCGGCGCCTCGGATTCTTAAGTTGTTGTTCCAGATGTGACCCCAACTTCCCTCTCAAGGGACGGCGCTCGGGTCGTTAAGTTGATTTTCCAGATGTGACCCCAACTTAGCGTCAGGGGGGCTCTTCGGCGTCGCCGGTGCGGATCAGCTTCTCCAGCACGATGGCCTCGTGGGAGCCGGTGACGGGCGCCGGCTCCTGCTCAAGGGCGGCCGCCAGCGTCATCGACGTTTGCGCGATCGACTGCATGAACGTGCTCTCGGTCGGGATCAGCGGCAGTTGCCCGGCGTTGCGCGCCGAGCGCATCTCCGCCTCGCGGAAGCGGAAGTTCAGCGGCAGCAGCGTCGACGCCAGCTGCTCGTACAGCTCCGCCGTGGCGCGCACGTCGTCCATGCAGTACTCGGCGATCTCGCGGTGGCGCCCGGCGCGGTACCACGTCTCCACCGAGCGGCCGTCGAGCCCTTCGCCCTTCGAAGTCTCCACGCCGAAGGCTTTGCAGGCGAGGTCGAGGTTGAACTTGTACTGCCGCGGGTTCGGCGTGCCGTAGAAGTTCAGCACTTCGCGCAGGTCGCAGTTCGGGTGCAGCTCGTAGCGCTGCCCGACCAGGTCGCGCTTCGGCGTGAGGCCGTGGATCGCCGAGCGGATCATCAGGAACGGCCCGTCGAACTGGCGCCCGTTGAACGTGATGAAGCGCGAGTCGGATTCGAACCAGTCCCAGAACTTCTCGAGGATCTGCTTCTCCGAGCCGGAGATATACGTCCGCAGGCCGGCTTTCTCGGTCCGCACGTCCTCCTGACCCGGCACTTCGTAGAACGCGCAGGAGCGCCCGTCGTCGATGTTGATCACGCCGATGGCGATGATCCGCCCGCGGAACGGCGACAGGCCGCCCGAGCGCTTGGCTTCCTCGGCGTCGCCGTCGGAAAGACCTTTGATCAGGTACTCGCGGACGTAGGGGTCGAGCTCTTCCCACGGGAGGCCGACGGTCTCGATGTCGATGACGAGCTTTTTCATGGCGAGCGAGCCCAGTGTAACGCGCTCGCCACGCGATCCATGCCCGTCAGACCGTTGCGGCCGCGCCCGTCTTGAGCTTGTCGAACAGCTCCTTCACCGCGGCGGCAGACTTCTTCAGCGCGGCCTCTTCGTCGGCCGTCAGCTCGATCTGCACGATCTGCTCGACGCCGTTCCTGCCGAGCTTCACCGGCACGCCGACGTACAAATCGCTCAGCCCGTACTCGCCCGTCAGGTACGCCGCGCACGGCAGGATCTTCCGCTTGTCCTTGAGGATCGCCTCGACCATCTCCACCGTCGACGCGCCCGGCGCATACCACGCCGACGTCTTGAGCAAATTCACGATCTCCGCGCCGCCGTTGCGGGTGCGCTCGACGATCGCGTCGATGCGCTCCTTCGAAATCAGCTCCGTGATCGGGATCCCCGCCACCGTCGAGTAACGCGGCAGCGGCACCATCGTGTCGCCGTGTCCACCGAGGACGAAGGCGTGCGTGTTTTCGACGGAGACGTTCAGCTCTGCGGCGATGAAGTAGCGCATGCGCGCGGAGTCGAGCACGCCGGCCATGCCGATCACGCGCTCGCGCGGAAATCCGGAGACGCGGCGGGCCACTTCGCACATCGCGTCGAGCGGATTCGAGACGATGAGGAGGATGCAGTCGGGCGAGCGCTTCACGACCTCGGACGTCACGCCGGCGACGATCTCTTCGTTCTTCCACAGCAGGTCGTCGCGGCTCATGCCCGGCTTGCGCGGCAGGCCGGCGGTGATGACGACGATGTCGGAGCTCTCCGTCCCGTCGTAGCCGTTCACGCCGCGCAGCAGCGCGTCGTACGTCTCCACCGGCGCGGTCTCGTTCATGTCGAGCGACTTGCCCTGGGGGACGCCTTCGACGATATCGACGAGGACGACGTCGGCGAGCTCTTTGAGTGCGATGCCTTGGGCGACGGTGGCGCCGACGTTGCCGGCACCGACGACTGTTACTTTCGTTTTCATACGGTTACCCTCATCAGGGGCGGGATTCTATCGCGCATGCTTTCGGACTTCACGGTGACGGCGAACACCATCGCCGTAACGACGAAAAAGAGCGAAAAAGAGCGGACTCTGGCGGCGCATCTGGTCGCGCTCGACGATGCAAGTCTCGAGCGCGCCGCCGTCTTTTTCTCCGGCTCGCCGTTCCCGCGGCGCGAGGCGCGCGTCACCGGCGTCGGCTGGTCGACGATCGCCGACGCGGTCGTGGAGGCGGCCGGGCGCACGGCCGAGGAGCTGTGGGCGGCGTGGCCGAAATACGCGGACCTCGGCGACACCGTCGCCGAGCTCTTCGCCGACGATCCGTCGCGCACGATCACGCTGTCGGAGCTCGGCGAGACCTTCGAGCGCCTCGCCGCGACGTCCGGCACGACGGAGAAGAAGAACGTCCTCGTGGAGCTCTTCCGCAAAGTCGACGCGCAGGGCGCGCGCTACGTCGTCAAGATCCTGCAGCGCGAGCTGCGCATCGGCCTCGTCGAAGGGCTCGTCGAGTCGGCGATCGCGAAGGCATTCGGGCGGACGCTAGACGAGGTGCGCCGCGCGAACATGTTCACCGGCGACATCGGCGCGACGGCGCTCCTGGCGAAGAGCGACGCGCTCGACTCGGCGAAGATGACGCTCTTCCACCCGTTCGCGTTCATGCTCGCGCAGCCGGAGGAGGACCCGGCGGAGATCGTGGCGATGCTCGGCGCCGGCGCGCTGGCGGACGACAAGTACGACGGCATCCGCGCGCAGATTCACAGCGACGGCGGCGAGGTGCGGATCTACTCGCGCACGCTCGACAACGTGACGCACCGCTTTCCGGAGATCGAGGCGGCCGCGCGCGCGCTCGGCCGCGGCACGATCCTCGACGGCGAGATCGTGGCCTTCTCGGACCGCGTGTTGCCGTTCGCGGTGATCCAGACGCGCCTCGGCCGGCGCAAGGTCTCCGAGAAGTTGCTGCAAGACGCGCCGGTGGCGTACTTCGCTTTCGACCTGCTCTACCTCGACGGCGAAGCGCTCTTCGAGCTGCCGCTGCGCGAGCGGTTGTCGCGTCTGCGCGAGATCGTTCGCAACGACGCGATCAAGCTCTCGGACCAGACGCCGATCGAAGACGCCGCGCACGTCGACAAACTCTTCGACGCCGCCCGCGCCCGCGCCAACGAGGGGCTCGTCGTCAAGGACCCGGAGTCGATCTACACGCCCGGCCGCCGCGGCAAGTCGTGGCTCAAATACAAGAAGGCGCTGGCGACGCTCGACTGCGTCGTCACCGCTGCCGAATACGGCCACGGCAAACGTCGCGCGGTCCTCTCCGACTACACGTTCGCCGTGCTGCGCGACCGCGAGCTGGTGAACATCGGCAAGGCGTATTCGGGCCTGACCGACGCGGAGATCGACCGCCTCACGAAGCACTTCCAGGAGACGACCACCGCACGCTACGGCCCCGTTCACGTTGTGGAGCCGACGATTGTCCTGGAGATCGCATTCGACCGCATCCAGGAGTCGAAGCGCCACAAGTCCGGCTACGCGCTGCGCTTCCCGCGCATCGCGCGCATTCGCGACGACAAGACGCCGGAGCAGATCTCCACGATCGATGAAGTACGGCGGATTTACGAAGGTCAGTTGAAAAGAGAGGCGCAATCGTAGGTATCCTTCGCCGTGGCGGAAATTACACAGAACACGTTCATCGCGGCGGCGCCGAAGGACCTCGTCCTCGACCGCGGGTTCCGCTTCCAGCACGGCCAGGTCATCGCCCCCTTCACCATCCGCTACGAGACCTTCGGCGAGCTGAACGCCGACAAGTCGAACGCCATCCTCGTCTGCCACGCCCTCTCCGCCAGCGCGCACGCGGCCGGCAAGTACGCCGCCTCCGACGACGAGAAGCCCGGCTGGTGGGACGGGTTGATCGGCTACGGCAAGGGCATCGACCTCGACAAATACTTCGTCGTCTGCGCGAACCTCCCCGGCTCGCCGTTCGGCACTACCGCGCCAGCGTCGATCGATCCGAAGTCGGGCGTCCCGTACGGCTCGCGCTATCCGTGGCCGACCATCGAGGACATGGTCCACTCGCAAAAGCTCCTCCTCGACCACCTCGGCATCACGCGGCTGCGCGCCATCGCCGGCGGCTCGCTCGGCGGCATGCAGATCCTGATGTGGTGCGCACTCTATCCCGGCTTCGCCGACGCCGTCATCGTCATGGCCGCCGCCGCAGCCGTGCCGGTGCAGGGCATCGCCTGGCACATCATCGGCCGCAAGATCATCGAGAGCGACGCGCGCTTCAACGGCGGCGACTACTATGGCGACACCGATGCGCTGCGCGGCCTGCAGGTGGCGCGCATGGTCGGGCACATGACGTATCTGTCGCCGCAGGCGCTGCAGACGAAGTTCGGGCGCCGCCGGCGCGGCAACACGCGGCAGTTCGAGATCGACTCCTACTTCGAATACCAGGGAAAGAAATTCGCGAAGAGCTACGACGCGAACTCGTACATCCGCGTGCAGGCGGCCATGGATGAAATGGATTTAGAGGAGCAGTACGGCTCGCTCGACAGCGCCTTCGGCAGATACCTCGGCGCGGCGCTGCTGGTCTCGTTCGACACCGACTGGCTCTTTCCCGTCGCCGACGTCGAGAAGGTCGAGCGGGCCATGCGCGGCAACGGCAACGACGTGCGCCACGAGCGGGTGTCGTCGCCGAACGGCCACGACACGTTTTTGATCGACTACGACCTGATCACACCGCCGGTTAGGGAGTTGTTGGGCTGACCTCCGATGCCTGTCCCTGGGCGGCGGAACGACAGGCAAGAGTGCCTGTCCTCCACTAGCTTGCGGCTGCGGTTGCGATCGGCGCGCGGTAGTCGCACTCGGGATTGTTGCAGTACTCGATGTGCCCCTCGCGCTTCGTCTCTTTCTCGAGCAGGTACGGCGCGCCGCACTTCGGGCAGGGGCGCGGGACCGGCTTGTTGTTCAGCGCGAACTCGCACTTCGGGTAGCGCGAGCAGGAGTAGAAGATCCCGCGGCGGGAGCGGCGCTCCATCAGCTCCCCTTCGCCGCACTGCGGGCATTTCACGCCGGTCGGCTTGGGCGGCGTCGACTTCCCGCCGCCGAGCTTGCGGATGTTGCGGCAGTCGGGGTAGCCGGAGCAGGAGTAGAACGGGCCGTAGCGGCCGCTCTTGAGCACCATCTCCTTGCCGCACAGCTCGCACGGCGGCTGCGGCTCGGTGGGGATGTTCGCCTTCATCAGGCGCGGGTCCTTCGTGTGCTTGCACTCAGGATAGCCGGTGCAGGCGAAGAACTGCCCGAAGCGCGAGCGCTTGAGCTGCATCGGCTTCCCGCACTTCTCGCAGATGATCTGCTCGTCCGAGGCCGTGGCCTCGGCGGCGTCGCCCTTGGCCATCTCCTTCGTCGTCTTGCAGTCGGGGTAATTCGAGCAGGCCAGGAACTCGCCGAAGCGGCCGAACTTGATCACCATCGGCGAGCCGCACTTCTCGCACTTCTCGTCGGTGGCGATCCCCTCGCCCTTCACCTGCGTCATCTCTTTCTGGGCGCGCTCGAGGTCGGCGTTGAACTTGCCGCTGAACTCGCGCATGGCGTCGGTCCAGTCGAGCTTCCCTTCCTCGATCTCGTCGAGCTCCTCTTCGAGACGCGCGGTGTACGTCTCGTCGATGATGTCGCCGAAGGACTGCTTGAGGAGGCCGGCGATGAGGATGCCGAGCTGCGTCGGAAAGAACTTCCCGTCGTGCTTGTAGGTGTAGTCGCGGGTCTGGATGGTGGTGAGGATCTGGCCGTACGTCGACGGGCGGCCGATGCCGTTGTCCTCGAGCGCCTTCACCAGCGTGGCCTCGGTGAAGCGCGGCGGCGGCTGCGTGAAGTTCTGCTTCGTGTCGAGCTCGAGGAGGCGCACCGTCTCGCCGGCGTTCAGCGGCGGCAAGGCCTTCTCGTCGTGTGTCTCTTCGTCGTCGTCGGCGACCGCTTCGCCGAAGACGGCCAGGAACCCGGCGAACTTCAGCACCTCGCCCGAGGCGCGGAGCGTGTAGGGGCCACTGGCGATGTCGACGTCCGTCACGTCGAAGAGCGCCGGCTTCATCTGCGAGGCCACGAAGCGGTCCCAGATCATCCGGTAGATGTTCAGCTCTTCCTTGGTCAGGAAGTCCTTGATCTTCTCCGGGTCGTACTCGAGCGACGTCGGGCGGATGGCCTCGTGGGCCTCCTGGGCTTGTGCAGCTTTTTTGACACGATAAACGTTCGGTTTATCGGGAAGAATATCGTCACCATATTTCGTAGCGATATACCCCCGCACTTCTGTGAGGGCGTCGTCGCTCACGCGCACCGAATCGGTGCGCATGTAGGTGATCAGGCCGGCGAAGCCGAGGGAGCCGAGCTCCTTGCCTTCGTAGAGCTTCTGGGCGATCTGCATCGTCCGCTTCACCGGGTACTTGAAGCGGTTGTAGGCGGCGCGCTGCAGCGTCGAGGTGATGAACGGCGGCGCCGCGCTCTGGCGCTTCTCCTTGCGCGCGACGTCGGCGACGGTGAACGCGCCACTCTTGAGCGCCGCCTCGATCGTCCGCGCCTGCTCCTCGTTCGAGACCTCGGCCTTCTTCCCCTCGACCTTCGTCAGCTTGGCGATGAACGGCGGCGGCACATCGGCCGCGAGCCTGGCCGCGAACGTCCAGTACTCCTCGGGGACGAACGCTTTGATCTCGTCCTCGCGGTCGACGATCATCTTCAGCGCCACCGACTGCACGCGCCCCGCGGAGAGGCCGCGGCGCACCTTGTCCCACAGCAGCGGCGAGATCTTGTAGCCGACGAGGCGGTCGAGCACGCGCCGGGCCTGCTGCGCGTTGACCTTGTTCATGTCGATGTCGGTCGGCTGCGAGATGGCCTTCCTGACGGCATTCTTGGTGATCTCGTGAAAGAGGATGCGGCGGACTTTCTTCGACTCGCCGCCGAGGAGCTTCATCACGTGCCAGCCGATGGCCTCGCCCTCGCGGTCGGGGTCGGAGGCGATGAAGATGTTGTCGGCCTTCTTCGCCGCTGCCTTCAACTCGCTGACGACCTTCTGTTTTCCTTCGAGCACTTCGTACTTCGGCTCGAACGTGACCTCGTCGACACCGAGCTCGCTCTTCGGCAGGTCGCGCACGTGACCGACCGAAGCCTTCACGATGTAGTCCTTGCCGATGAACTTGTTGATCGTCTTCGCTTTCGCGGGAGACTCGACGATGACGAGGTTCTTGGCCATTGCGGAACGCCCCAAACTTCGGCGGGGATGCCGGAATTCCTCGCGCGCGCGTGAGGCCGGGACAATATCAGAGCGGTTGCGCGCGGCAAAACTGCTACCGTTCGTAGAGTGCTGAAGCTCATCGCGCTCTTCCGCTGGTCGAAGGCGCTGGTCCTCTTCGCCGCGGCCCTCGGCACGATGCGCCTGCTTCGCCCCGGCGCTGCGCACGCGCTCGCGGCGTGGGTGATGCAGTTCCCGATCGCCGCGCAGCACCGCTTCATCTCGGAGTGGATCGCGAAACTCACGAACCTCGACACGAGCCGCGTCGAGTGGATCGCCGCCGGCCTCTGCGCCTACGGCGCGCTCTTCACCGTGGAGGGTTTCGGCCTCTGGCTCGCGAAGCGCTGGGGCGAGTGGCTGACGATCGTGGCCACGACGTCGTTCATCCCATTCGAGCTCTACGAGCTGTGGAAGCGCGCGACCGCGCCGCGCGCGGCGTTCCTCGCCGCGAACTTGACAATCGTCATTTATCTGATTTGGAGGATCCGGCGGAGGGAGTAGCTACTCTTCTTCCTCGTCGTCCGCGCCCGCGGCCTTGTACTTCTTCGTCTTGTTGTAGAGGGTCTTGTACGAGATGCCGAGGATCTCGGCCGTCTTGCGGCGGTCGCCGTCCGTCATGTTCAGCGTCTCTTCGATGACGATGCGCTCCACCTCTTCCATCGGCTGGCCGAGGGGGATCTGCACGGCGTTCCTGCCGCGGCGCTTGCGCGCGCCGAGGAGCTTGTCGGGGAGGCAATCGACGGTCAGCGTGTCGCCGCGGGCCATGATGAAGGCACGGTTGATCACGTTGCGCAGCTCGCGCACGTTGCCATTCCACTCGTACTGCTGCAGCGCCTCGATGAAGTCGGCGTCGATGTTCTCCACCTTCTTCTCTTCCGTCTCGTTCAGCTTCTGGAGAAAGAAGTGGGCGAAGAGCGGGATGTCCTCGAGGCGCTCGCGCAGCGGCGGGACCTCGATAGGGAAGACGTTGAGCCGGTAGTACAGGTCCTCGCGCATCTTCCCGTCCAGGATGGCCTTTTGCGGGTCGCGGTTCGACGCGGCGATGATGCGCGCGTCGATGTTGATCTCCTCGTTGCCGCCGACGCGCCGGAACTTCCCCTCCTCGAGCACGCGCAGGAGCTTGACCTGCAGCTCGATCGGCATCTCCGTGATCTCGTCGAGGAAGACCGTGCCGCCCTTGGCCAGCTCGAAGTAGCCCTCGCGGCGCTTGATGGCGTTCGTGAACGCGCCTTTCTCGTGGCCGAAGATCTCCGACTCGATGAGCGTCGGCGAGATCGCGCCGCAGTTGAAGGCGATGAACGGCTTGTTGCGCCGACGCGAGAGCGAATGGATCGTGTTCGCGACGACTTCCTTCCCCGAGCCCGACTCGCCGACGATGAAGACGTTCGCGTCGGTGTTCGCGACCATCTCGATCTCTTCGAAGAGCTTCTGCATCCGCGGCGACTTGCCGACGAGGTGCCCGAGCGCGCCCATCTTCTGCAGCTGCCGGCGGAGCTCGAGGATCTCCTGCTTCATCAGCTGCTTGTCTTCGACGGTCTTGAGGATGACCTGGAGGCGCGGGAGGTCGACCGGCTTGGTCACGTAGTCCTCGGCGCCGACCTTGAGCGCCTTCACCGCGGAGTCGACCGTGGCGTGGCCGGTGAGGATGACGACGGAGACGTCGGGATAGTTTTCCTTGATGCGGTGCAGCAGATCGAGGCCGCTGCCGTCGGGGAGCTTGAGGTCGACGATGGCGACGTCCGGCACCATCTTCGAGACCGAGTTCCAGCCCGCCTTGACGGTGTCCGCGACCTCCGCTTCGTAGCCCCACTCCTCGACCACGTCGGCCATGCCGGCGCTGGTCGCGCGATCATCGTCCACGATCAAGACTTTTCTCATCGTTCACCCAGTGGAAAGGACAGCCGAAAAACGACCTTATCACGATCCTGTTCGGCAATCAGCTCGCCACCGTACGTTTCGGCAATGAGCCGCGCCGCGGCGAGCGAAAGGTCCGGATTGCCGAGAGGGTCGGAGTAGTAGAACTTGAAAATTTTCGTGACCTCGAAGTCCTCGGCGGCCGGCTGGCCGGTCACCGTCACGTCGAAGCGCTCCGGACCGAGCTCGGCCGCTGCGCCGCGCCCCTCCGCCTTGAGCACTTTCGAAGCGCCTTCGAAAAACATCTGGTAGGCCTGCCGAATTCTTGAATCGTGCGCGGGCAGCGAGGCCGCCGTTTTCGGGAGCTCGACCTCGAATTCCGTGCTCGCGCACGCCTCGGCGCAGGCCGCGCAGAGGTCGACGGACGCCGGCGCTTCGTCGCCTTTCGGCGGCGTCGACAGGAGGAAGAAGGCGTCGAAGATGCGGGCCATGCGGCGCAGCTCGGTCTCGATGGCGCGCGTGTAGGCGAGGATCTTCTCGTCGTCCGCCGCGGCGCCGGCGAGCTTGGCGATGCGCATCCGCAGGAGCTCGACGTTGAGGACGGCGACGTTGAGCGGCGTCTTGAGATCGTGCGCGGTGTCGCCGCTGCGTCGAAACGCAGTGCGCGCAAAGTCCTCGAGCCAGCGGTCCATGGCGGACGCTAAGACTACAACCCCTTGTGCAGATCGATCATCGCCACGCTCTCCTCGAGCCGCGCCTCGACGACCGCGAACTCGGGATCCTGCGACGAGAGGTCGGCCAGCGCGGCCTCGGCCTCGGCGCGCTCGCGCTCGGCCGCGGCGGGGTCGATCTCCTCCGGCAGCCGCGCCGTCTCGGCCATGACGATGACCCGGTCCGGCAGCACCTCGGCGAAGCCCCACGAGAGCACCAGGCGCATCACCTGCGTGCCGGTGCGGTACTTCATCTGGCCGATCTTCAACATCGCCAGGAGCGGCGTATGCCCCGGCAGAATCCCGATCTCGCCGTCGGTCGCCGGGAGCTCGACTTCGTCGACGTCCGTCTCCACGATCTTTCGCTCGCGCGTGACGATCGTGAGGCGCAGCTTCGTCGGCAGCGGGTCGGCCATTTACGCCGCTTCCTTCTTCATCTGCTCGGCGCGCTCGAGCACGTCCTCGATCGTCCCCTGGTTGAAGAACGCCTGCTCGGGGATGTCGTCGTGCTTGCCGGCCACGATCTCCTGGAAGCCTTTGATCGTGTCGGCGATCTTCACGTACTTCCCTTCGAGGCCGGTGAACTGCGTGGCCACGTGGAACGGCTGCGAGAGGAAGCGCTGGATGCGGCGGGCGCGGCCGACGATCAGCTTGTCCTCTTCCGACAGCTCGTCGATGCCGAGGATGGCGATGATGTCCTGGAGGTCCTTGTACTTCTGCAGCACGGCCTGCACGGCGCGCGCGGTGTTGTAGTGCTCCTCGCCGACGATGTGCGGATCGAGGATCTTCGACGTCGACGCCAGCGGATCGACCGACGGGTAGAGGCCGAGCTCCGCGATCTGGCGCGAGAGAACCGTCGTCGCGTCGAGGTGCGCGAACGCCGTGGCCGGCGCGGGGTCGGTGAGGTCGTCGGCGGGGACGTAGATCGCCTGCACGGACGTGATCGAGCCGTGCTTGGTCGAGGTGATGCGCTCCTGCAGCTCGCCCATTTCCGTGGCCAGATTCGGCTGGTAGCCGACGGCGCTCGGCATGCGGCCGAGGAGCGCGGAGACTTCCGAGCCCGCCTGCGTGAAGCGGAAGATATTGTCGATGAAGAGGAGCACGTCCTGGTGCTCCTGGTCGCGGAAGTACTCGGCGACGGTGAGGCCGGTGAGGCCGACGCGGAGGCGCGCGCCCGGCGGCTCGGTCATCTGGCCGTAGATCAGCGCGGCTTTCGACTTCGACGGATCGCCCGGCACGATGACGCCGGTCTCGGCGAACTCGAGCCAGAGGTCGTTGCCTTCGCGCGTCCGCTCGCCCACGCCGGCGAAGACGGAGAACCCGCCGTGCTGCTTGGCGACGTTGTTGATCAGCTCCATGATCAGAACCGTCTTGCCGACGCCGGCGCCGCCGAACAGGCCGGTCTTCCCGCCCTTCGTGTACGGCTCGAGGAGGTCGATGACCTTGATGCCGGTCTCGAACATCTCGATGGACGTCGACTGGTCCTCGAACTTCGGCGCCTCGCGGTGGATGCCCCAGTGATCTTTCGAGTTCACCGGGCCGAGGTTGTCGACCGGCTCGCCGAGGACGTTGAGGATGCGGCCGAGCGTCTCGCGGCCGACCGGAACCGTGATCGGGCCGCCGGTGTCGATGGCCTTCATACCGCGGACCATGCCGTCGGTCGGCTTCATGGCAATGCAGCGCACCTGCCCCTCGCCGATGTGGTTCGCCACCTCGACGATGACATCGATGTCGACCTTGCCGAGCTCCTTGTGGTCGAGCACGCGCACGGCGTTGCCGATCGACGGAAGGTGGCCTTCCTCGAACTCGATGTCGATGGCGGGGCCGATGACCTGAATCACTTTGCCTGTTTTCTCTTGGGCCATGAACTCTCCGTTAGCCGGCCGCCGCGGCGCCCGACACGATCTCGATGATTTCCTTCGTGATCGACGCCTGGCGGATGCGGTTGTACGTTAGCGTCAGGTAATCGATCATCTCGGAGGCGTTCTTCGTGGCGGCCTCCATCGCCGTCATGCGCGCGCCCTGCTCGGCGGCGGCCGACTCGAGCAGAATGCGGTAGAGCTGAAACTCGATGTGCTTCGGCAACAGGCCGGTGAGGATCTGCTGCGGGTCGGGCTCGTAGAGGTAGTCGACCTCGGTCTCGGCCTTGTCCCAATCGCGCTCTAGCGGGAGCAGCCGCTCCACGCGCACGTTCTGGGCGATGATCGACTTGAACTCGTTGTACACCGCGTAGACCGCGTCGACCCGCTCCTCGGCGAAGTCGGCGATCAGCGTCTTGGCGATCTCCTGCGCCGTGCCGAGCGAGAGCGCCTGGAACACCTGCGTGGCCTCGCGGCGGATCGGGATCGGGCGGCGGCGGAAGTAGTCGAGGGCCTTGCGGCCGATCGGCAGCAGCTCCACCGAGTTCCAGTTCCGCTCGCGCATCGTGTTCATGGCCGCGCGGATTACGTTCGAGTTGAACGCGCCGCAGAGGCCCTTGTCCGCCGTCACAATGACGAGGAGGACGTTGCGCTCCTCGCGCGTCTGCAGCAGCGGGTGGCCTGCCACTTCGTCCTCGCCGACGCGCGTGGCCACCGAGGAGAGGACTTCGCGCAGCGCGGCCGCGTAGGGGCGCGCGGCGAACATCCGGTCCTGGGCGCGGCGGAGCTTCGCCGCGGAGACCATCTTCATGGCCTTGGTGATCTGCTGCGTGTTCTTGACGCTGCGGATCCGGCGGCGGATGTCGATCGTGTTGGCCATTGGCTACGCCGCGACGACTTCGGCGCGGTCCTTGACGAAGTCGTTCTTGAACTCGCCGATCGCGGCGCGCATCTCCTGCGCCAGGGCGTCGTCGAACTTCGGCGCCTTCTCCACGCGCTCCAGCAGGTCGGCCTTGTTGTCGAGGACGTACTGGTGCAGCGCCGCCTCGAACGGGCGGATGGCGTCGATCTGCAGGTTGTCGAGGAAGCCCTGCGTGCCGGCGTAGACCGAGAAGACCTGCAGGCCGACGCGCATCGGCTGATACTGCGGCTGCTTGAGGATCTCCACGAGGCGGCGGCCGCGGTTGAGCTGCGCCTGCGTCTGCTTGTCGAGGTCGGAGCCGAACTGCGCGAACGCGGCCAACTCGCGGTACTGCGCGAGGTCGATGCGCAGCGTGCCGGCGATGGCGCGCATGGTGCGGATCTGCGCCGAGCCGCCGACGCGCGAGACCGAGAGGCCGACGTTGACCGCCGGGCGCACGCCGGAGTGGAAGAGGTCCGTCTCGAGGTAGATCTGTCCGTCCGTAATCGAGATGACGTTCGTCGGGATGTACGCGGAGACGTCGCCGGCCTGCGTTTCGATGACCGGCAGCGCCGTGAGCGACCCGCCGCCCAGCTCGTCCGACATCTTCGCGGCGCGCTCCAGAAGGCGCGAGTGGAGATAGAAGACGTCGCCGGGATAGGCCTCGCGGCCGGGCGGGCGGCGGAGGAGCAGCGAGATCTCGCGGTAGGCCTGGGCGTGTTTGGAGAGGTCGTCGTAGATGGCCAGGGCGTGGCGCTTGTTGTCGCGGAAGTACTCGCCCATCGCGCAGCCGGCGTACGGCGCGAGGTACTGCAGCGGCGCCGGCTCGGACGCCGAGGCGCTGACGACGATGGTGTGCTCCATCGCGCCGTGCTCCTCGAGCGTCTTCACCACCTGCGCGACCGTCGACTTCTTCTGGCCGATGGCGACGTAGATGCAGATGACGCCGTTGCCCTTCTGGTTGATGATCGTGTCGACGGCGATGGCGGTCTTACCGGTCTGGCGGTCGCCGATGATCAGCTCGCGCTGGCCGCGGCCGATCGGGATCATGGCGTCGATGGCCTTGAGCCCGGTCTGCAGCGGCTCCTTGACCGGCTTGCGCTGGACGACGCCGGGCGCGAGGCGCTCGATGGGGATGAACTCGGTGGTGTTGATCGGGCCCTTGCCGTCGATCGGCTGGCCGAGGGGGTTGACCACGCGGCCGACCATGGCCTGGCCGACCGGGACGGACATGATGCGGCCGGTGCGCTTGACCTCGTCGCCCTCGGCGATGGCCTGGTACTCGCCGAGGAGCACGACGCCGACGTTGTCCTCCTCGAGGTTGAGGGCCAGCCCCATGACGTTGTGCGGGAACTGCACGAGCTCGCCGGCCATGACGCGCTCCAGGCCGTAGATGCGGGCGATGCCGTCGCCGACCGACACCACGGTGCCGACTTCGGAGACGTCGACGCCTTTGCCGATGCCTGATAATTGTTGACGAATAATCTCTGTGATTTCTTCTGACTTTAAATCAACGGCCATGAGCTCTCCGAAAATGCTCTACATTAAAGATTCACGAAAACGATGGATCTTTCCGGCGACGGAGGCGTCGTACACCTCGCTGCCGACCTTGGCGATGAAGCCGCCCAGGAGAGTCGGGTCGGTGGTGACGGTGACCTCCACCCTCCGCCCGAACTTCTGCTCGAGCGTCCGCGCCAGCGCGGCGCGCTCGTCGTCGGTCAGCCGGTGCGCCGCCCGCACCTCGGCCGCCAGCGTCCCCGTGGCCGTGCGGATCATCTCCGCCAGCGCCTCGACGATCGAGCCGAGGTCGTTGACGCGGTGGTTCTGGATGAGGATTTCGAGGACGCGCGACGACAGCTCGCCCATCGACAGCTTCTGGGCGACCGTCCGCGTGATCTTCAGCTTCGCATCGGCTTCGATGCCGGGGTTCGCGTAGACCGCCTGGAGGTCCTTCGCGCCGGCGCGGACCTGCTCGAAGCGCGCGAGCTCGTCGCGCACGGCGGCCGCGGCCTGCGGGGTCTTGGCGATGTCCATGATGGCGCGCGCGTACGGCCGGGCGAATCGGCGGATCATCCCTTCACCTCCGCGACTTCGCGCACGCTCTCGTCGAAGATCCGCTTCTGATCGGCGTCGGTGATCTTCTCGCGCACGATCTGCTCGGCGCGCTGCGCGGCGAGCTCGCCGGCGTACTCGGTCAGTTCGTGGCGCGCGTGCTTGAGACGGCTGTCGACCTCGGCGCGCGCGGTGGCGAGGACGCGCTGCGCCTCGGCGTTCGCGGCCTCGGTGAGCTCGCGCCGCTGGCGCTCGCCCTCGGCCTCGGCGCGCTCCTGAATCGCTTTCACGTCCGCTTCGATCTGGCTCAGGCGCGCCTGGATGTCGCTCACCAGCTGGTCGGCCTTCGCGCGCCGCGCCTTCGCCTCGTCGGCAGCGCCGCGGATCTGGCCGTTGCGGTCGCCGAAGAACTTCTTGGCCGGCCCGCCGAGGAGCCAGACCAGGACGGCGATGAAGAGGATCATGTTGACCGTCTTCCACATCCAGGCAGGCAGTCCGAGGAACCTCGGTCCCTCGTGCGGTCCGCCCGTGTCCTCGCCCGGATGTGCCGCCTCGGCGCCGACCTTCTCGGCGCCATGCGCGACGGCGTTCGGCGGCGTGGCGTCGGCGACGAGCGGCAGTGCAAAGGCCAGCAGCAGGAGGATGAGCAGGATCTTGCGCATCAGACCGGCCTCCCGAGGATGCGTTCGGCGGCCAGGCGCGCCAGCGACTCGGAGTCGCGCACGATCTTGTCGCGCGCCACGGCGACGTGGCTGGTGAGCTGCGCGTCGGCGTCGGAGACCATCGTCTCCGCCTCCGCGTTCGTCCGCTCGAGCAACGCGGCGCGGTGCGCGGCGGCCTCGGCGCGGAAGCGCTCGCGGACGTCGCCGGCTTGGCGCTTCGCGACGTGCAGCCGCTCTTCCATCTTCGCCGTCGCCTCGTTGAAGCGCGCCATGGCCGCCTCGTAGATCTCGAGCGCGCTCTGCGTCTCGTGCTCGCGCGACTCGATGACGGCCATGACAGGCCGCACGAGGAACCGGCTCACGACGAAGTACGTGGCGATGAAGATCGCCATGATCGCGAGCAGAGAGAGATCGGGTACGAGGTTGATCATCGCGTGTATTTTGGAGCCGGGAATCGCAGCGGCGGGGCCGACTCGAATGCGCCCTTTCCCGAGGCCGCGGTTGTATACCACACGGAAAGAACGTTGTCACGCGGCCGGTTTGCCCTGTCACCGATGGACGAAACCTACAGCCGGATCCTCACGGACGCCGACGCCTTTTTCCGGCGAATCGTGGAGAGCCAGCCGGAGCAGCTGCAGTGCGGCCGAGGCTGCTCGCTCTGCTGCTACGGCCTCTTCGAGATCGGCTCCGGCGACGTCCCCGTGCTCGCCGAGGGATTGGCGAAACTGCATCCGGCCCGGCGCAAGAAGATCGTCCGCAAAGCCCGCGAGATCGTCGAAGCGAGCGCCCATCCCCACCTCCGCGAATGCTCGCCCATCGAGAAGGAAAATTTCTTCGCGCGCACGGCCGAGACGCCGTGCCCGAACCTCGACGACGGCGGCAACTGCATGATGTACGAGCATCGCCCGCTGGTCTGCCGCACGTTCGGCCTGCCGCTGCGCAACAGCGACTACTACCTCGGCGACGTCTGCGAGCTCAATTTCACGACGGCGTCGGACGAGGCCAAGATGCAGGCCGCGTGGGACCTGCAGTGGGAGGACGAGCTCGGCCCCGAGGACCAGTTCACGATCCCCGAGGCAATCGTGCTGATCGATCGCCTCACTTCAGGCGAGCGTTGAAGAAGTCCGCCGCCGCCTCGTACGCCGCGACCCAGCTGCGGTGCAGCAGGAAGTCGTGGACTTCGTCGGGGAGCACCATGATCTCGACCGGGACGTTGCGCTTGCGCAGCTCCTCGGCGAGATGGATGGTCTCGGTGAAGGCGACGTTGCGGTCGTCGTCGCCCTGAATGAGCAGCACCGGCGAGCGCCAGGTGTCGACGTACGCGAGCGGCGACGACTGCCACGCCAGACGCGCCATGGCCTCGTTCTTCGCCGGGCCGTACGACGGCGCCCACACCTTGATCTCGGAGTTCCAGTCGTGCACGCCGTGGAGGTCGACGCCGGCGGCGTAGAGGTCGGACGACTTCGCGAGCGCGAACGCGGTGAGATAGCCGCCGTACGAGCCGCCCCACGCGCCGATGCGCTTCGGATCGACGTCCGCACGCGTGCGCAAGTAGAGCGCCGCGCCAGTGACATCGTTCACTTCGCTCGCGCCGCGCGTGCCGTAGTTGAGCGCCTCGCGGAACTCCATGCCGTAGCCGATGCCGCTGCGGTAGTTCACGGCGAGGACGACGTAGCCGAGGCTGGCCAGGTATTGGTTCATGGCGTAGGCGTTCGCGTAGTAATCCATGTAGTGCCAGCCGAGGAGCATCTGCCGGCGCGAGCCGCCGTGAAAGAAGACGAGCGCGGGATGCTTGCCCGCGCCGCCGCGCGGGAGGAAGAGCTGGCTGTGGATCGGCAGCCCATCCGAGGCGGGAAAGATGACTTGCTGCGGCTCGACGACATCGAAGGTCTTGACCGGAACGATCGCGCGCCCGTTCACCACCGGCACGCCCGGATGCGTCGCGTCGGACTGCATGTAGACGACGCTGCCGCCGGCGATCACCGGCGTCCACTCGATCGTCTTCCCGCTCGTGACCGCGGCACCATCCCTGAAAATGTGCCGGCGATCGATGTCGCCGATGTTCGTCGAGTAGACGAGCGACTTGCCGTCGGTCGAGACGTTCTCGACCTCGCCGTCGCCGGGCGTGAGCATCTTCGGCGCGCCGCCGGCCGCAGCGATCGAATAGAGGTGCAGCCAGCCGTCCTTCTCCCACGGAAAGACGATGCGGTCGCCGATCCAGTGCAGCGCATCGTCGGCGTCGGTGCCGCGGAAGACCGAGCCTTTGCCTTCGTCCGCGCGCCACAGCTCGCGGCCCTTGCCGGTCGTCGCGTCGGCGATGCGGATCGACCATGGCGGCCCGCCCCGCTGCGGCGCGAAGATGAAGAGCTCCTCGCGCGCCGGGATGCGGATGAACGCGACGCGCTTCGAGTCGGGCGACCAGATCGGCGCGGCGTCGCGGTCGACGTTCGGATCGAGGTAGCGGACCTGCTTCGTGGCGACGTCGACGACGCCGACAAACGCGTGCTCCTTGCGCGGCGCGACGAAAGCGATCTTCGTCCCGTCGGGCGACCAGCGCAGAGTGCGCCGCGTGCCGGCCGCGGCGACGAGCGCCTCCGGCTTCGCGCTGCCGTCGAGCGGCGCGAGCATCAACTGCTTCTTAGCCACGAACGCGAGGCGGCTTCCGGAGATCCGCGGCGCGCTTCCCTCGGCGATCTTGCGCGCGGCGCCGTCGCGAAGCGAGATCGTCCACACCTCCTGCGGCGGCGTCTGCGCGGCGCCGGCGGGATTGGGATTCTCGCCGCTGGTCTCGAGGTCGCCGCCGCGCGTGAAGGCGATCCACTGCGCGTCGTCCGAGATCGTCAGCTCGCCGACGTCGACGCCGTCGTCGCCGGTGAACTTCGTGAGCTGGCGCGGCTCGAACTTCGGCGCCTCGGCGGTCCAGACGTTGCGCGCGCCGCGGTCGTTCGCGATCCAGGCGATCCGCCCCTTCGCCGCGTGCAGTTCGTAGTTGAACGGCGCGGAGAGGATCTCTTCGATGGTGAACGCGCCGAGCGGCGCCGCGAAGAACAGGAGAAGGAGGGCGAGCGCGCGCTTCATGCCTTGGCGGCGATGTTCGCGACCTTCTTGTCTTCCATGACGCAGTTGCCCTGGAAGATCGCGCCCTCTTCGATGATGAGGGCCGGCGTCTGCACGTCGCAGTAGACGCGGCCGTTGCGATGGATCTCCACGCGCTGGTCGGCGGTGATCTTGCCGATGACGGTGCCGCTGATGGCGATGCGGCCGACGTGGATGTCGCCGTCGATCTGCGCGGTCTCGCCGACGATCAGCTCGTTCTTCGAAACGACCTTGCCGTTAAACTTTCCGTCGATGCGCATGGTGTCCTCGAACTCCAGCTCGCCCTTGAAGGACGAGCCGCGGTCGAGGAAGCCGTTCAATTCGCCTGATTTCTTGCTCATGTCTATCGCCGTCTCCCCATCAAATCATCGACGACCCGGATCAGCTCGTCCTCACTCCCGAATCTAATGTGTATCACGCCTCCGCGCCGCTTCCGGTCGATCTCTACTTTCGTTCGTAAAGTCCTTTGCAGTTTCTCCTCAGCGTCGCGCGTGAAGACGTCCTTCTCCTTCTCCGGCTTCTTCTCCGCCTTCGGCGACGTCGCTGCCGCGAGCACCTCGGTCTGGCGCACGTTGAGGCTCCGCTTCACCACGCGCTCGGCGAGCTGCGCCTGCTTCTTCGACGATTCGACGGCCAGCAGCGCGCGCGCGTGCCCCATCGACAGCTGCCCCGAGGCGAGGAGCTTCTTCACCGCCTCCGGCAGCTTGAGCAGCCGCAGGAAGTTCGCCACCGTCGAGCGCTCCTTGCCGACGCGCTGCGAAATCTCCTCCTGCGTCAGGCCGAAGTCCTCGTGCAGCTGGTGGTAGGCCAGCGCCTCTTCCATCGGGTTGAGGTCCTCGCGCTGGATGTTCTCGATGAGCGCGATCTGCAGCGCATCTCCTTCTTGCGCGACTTCCTTAATGACCGCCGGTACGCTCGACAGCCCGGCCTTCTGGGCGGCACGAAAGCGGCGCTCGCCGGCGATGAGCTTGTAGCGGTCGCCCGCGCGCGTGACGACGAGCGGCTGCACGATGCCGTGCTCGCGCACGCTGCGCGCGAGCTCGTCGATCGACGCCTCGTTGAACGACTTGCGCGGCTGGTAGGGATTCGGCGAGATCTGCGAGAGCGGAATCTCCGCGAGGCCGGACGGCGCGGGCGGCGGCGCCTCGCGCTGCGGGATGAGCGCGCCGAGGCCGCGGCCGAGAACCTTCTTCTGATTCATCCGATCACGTTCTCCGCGCGCTGAATGAACTCCCTGGCGAGATTGAGATATGCCTCGCTGCCCCGCGAGCGAATGTCGTAAAGGATAATCGGTTTCCCGAAACTCGGCGCCTCCCCCAGCCGCACGTTCCGCGGGATGACGGTCTTGTACACCTTCTCGCCGAAGTGCGTCCGCACCTCCTCGGCCACCTGTCGCGAAAGGTTCATCCGCTCGTCGTACATCGTCAGAGCGATCCCTTCGATCTCCAGCGCGGGGTTGACGGCGTCGCGGACGCGCTCGATCGTGCCGAGGAGCTGCGAGACCCCCTCGAGCGCGAAGTACTCGCACTGCATCGGGACGAGCACCGAGTCGGCGGCGGTGAGGGCGTTGATCGTCAGGAGGCCGAGGGACGGCGGGGAGTCGATGAGGACGTAGTCGTACTCACCCTTGATCTCGGCGAGTGCTTTGCGGAGGTGGAACTCGCGGCCGATGGCCTCGCGCAGCTCGATCTCGGCGCCGACGAGGTCGACGGAAGAGGGCGCGAGGCTGAGCGTCGGCAGCTCCGTGGCGCGGATGATGTCGCGGATTGATGCGCCGTCGACGAGGACGGGGTACATTGACTGGTCCTCGTTCTTGGAGAAGCCGACGCCCGACGTCGCGTTCGCCTGCGGGTCGAGGTCGACGATGAGGACCTTGCGCTCGCAGGCAGCGACGGACGCGCCGAGGTTGATGGCCGTCGTCGTCTTGCCGACGCCGCCCTTTTGATTCGCGAGCGCGACGATTTTCGTCATTGTTTCACGTGGAACGTCAGCACGACGAGGAAGTTCGACGCACCGCGCGGCAGGCGGTGGACCTCGCTCCGTCCGATGCCGTCAATCGCGGGAACGCCGTCCGTGCCCTGGAAGAGTGCGACGCGCCCGCCCGGCTCCAGCCACTCCCGCAGCGGCGGCACCCATTCCTCAGGATCGCCGACGGCACGCGAAGTGACGAGGGAAAACCGCAGGTCAGGCGGGAACCGCTCCAGAGCGCGCGACAATCTATCACCGACCACCACCGCGCTCAACCCGCACTCCCGCACGACGTGCTTGAGAAACGCCCACTTTTTCTGGTCGGCCTCGACGAGCCAGAACTTCGCCTCGGGTGACGCGATGGCCATCGGAATGGCGGGCAACCCGCCGCCGGAACCGAAGTCGAGGACGTTCTTTTTAGGCTGGAGGATCGCCGCGGCAGCGAGCGCTTCCTCGACATGCGCGTCGAGGTTCGCCTTGGCCTCAGGCCCGATTAGATTGATGCGCTCGTTCCACTTGAGGAGCTCGCGCTTGTAGGTCTCCACCGCGGCGGACATGCATCCGAAGAATAGCAATCGCCGCCGGGGTGACACCCGGAATCCGGCTGGCCTGGCCGATCGACGCGGGCCGCACGAAGGAAAGCTTCTCGGTCATCTCACGCGAGAGGCCCGGCAGCGCGTACGACATCGTCGCCGGGATCCGCAGCTCCTCGTCGTGCCGCGCCTTCTCCGCCTCGCGCTGCTGCCGCTCGATGTAGCCGGCATAGCGGAGCTCGTTGACGACGCCGTCGCGCTCCTCCTCGGTCAGTTTTTTGAGGATCTCGGCGCGGTCGAGGTCGAAGTCCGGCCGTTGCAGCAGCCGCGCGAGAGTCTTGTGCTCCGGCTTCAGCACGGTCGCCTCGGCCGTTTTCCGCGCTTGGCTCATGCGCGCGACGCGTCGCTCGACGCGACGCTTGCGCTCGTCATCGAGGATGCCGAGGCGCTCGGCAAGCGGACTCAGTCGCTCGTAGACGGAGTCGCAGCCCAGCAGCAGCCGGTGCTCCGCACGCGAGGTGAACATCCGGTACGGCTCTTCGGTGCCGAGGGTGACGAGGTCGTCGATCATGACCCCGGCGTAGGCCTGATCGCGGCGAAGGATGACGGGCTCGCCGCCGCGGACCGTCTGCAGGGCGTTGATGCCGGCCAGGAACCCCTGCGTGGCGGCCTCTTCGTAGCCCGAGGTACCGTTGATCTGGCCGGCGAGGAAGAGTCCGGACACGCCACGGACCTGCAGCGTCGGCTCGAGCTGCTCGGGATTGACGAAGTCGTACTCGACGGCGTAGCCGTAGCGGGCGATCTTTGCCTTCTCGAATCCTCGCAGCGACCGCACGACCGCGTCCTGTACATCGGGCGGCAGCGACGTCGAGATGCCGTTCATGTAGAGCCACGGATGCTCGAGGCCCTCGGGCTCGACGAAGACCTGGTGGCGCTCCTTCTCGGCGAAGCGAACGACTTTGTCCTCGATCGACGGGCAGTAGCGCGGACCGGTGGCCTGGATCTGGCCGGAGTACATCGGCGCGCGATGGAGATTCGCGCGGATCAGCTCGTGGGCCTCGGCGCCGGTGTACGTCAGGTGGCAGAGCACCTGCGGGAGCGGCAGCGCGTCCGTGAGAATCGAGAACGGCCGCGGCTTTTCATCGCCCGGCGCTTCCTCGAGCTTGCTGAAGTCGACGGAGTCCTTCGCCACGCGCGGCGGCGTGCCGGTCTTGAGGCGGCCGAGCTTGAGGCCGAGGGCGGCGAGCGAGTCGGAGAGCGTCTCGGCCGACGGCTCGCCGAAGCGGCCGCCGACGGTCTTCTGCTCGCCGGAGTGCATGAGGCCGCGGAGGAACGTACCGGTGGTGATGACGATGGCTTTCGCGGTGAGCATGGTTCCGTCCGCGAGCGCCACGCCGCCGTCGACCAGCCGCGACACCGCGCCTTCGACGATCGTGAGGTTCGGCTCCGCCGCGAGAATGTCCTGCACGGCCTTCGCGTAAAGGTCACGGTCGCATTGCGCCCGCGGCCCTTGCACGGCGGGGCCTTTCGAGCGGTTCAGCACCTTGAACTGGATGCCGGCGCGGTCGGTGGCCTCCCCCATCAGCCCGCCGAGGGCGTCGATCTCCTTGACGAGGTTGCCCTTGGCGAGACCGCCGATGGCGGGGTTACATGACATCCGCCCGATCGCGTCGCGCAGCATCGTGACCATGGCCGTGCGGGCGCCGCCGCGGGCGCAAACGCGCGCCGCCTCAGCCCCGGCGTGGCCGCCGCCGATGACGATCACATCGAAGTGCGACATGTTTCACGTGGAACACTACTTCCCGATGCAAAACTTCGCGAAGATCTCCGAAAAGACCTCCTCACGGGTGATTGCGCCGGTGAGCAGGCCGAGAGAGGTGGAGGCGCGGTAAAGGTCGACGAGGATGAGCTGCTCGTCGGCGTCGGCATCGAGCGACTGCAGCGCCGCCTCCAGCGCCTCGACGCAGCCGGCCACGGCCTGGCGCTGGCGCTCGTTCACAAGGCTGCCCTCGGGAGCGGCGAAGCGCTCGCGGACGAGCACGTCGAGGCGGGCGAGCAGCGCATCGATACCTCGCTCGCAGGCGACACTGATGCCAAGGGCGTTGTGTGGGGCGGGCTTGAGGTCGGTCTTCGTCCAGACCACGAGTGCGTCCCGGTAGCGGTCGAGCTCGTCCTCCGGCGTGATGCCGGCGGCCGCATCTATTAAATAAAGGATGACGTCGGCGCGGCGGGCGGCTTCCCGCGCACGCTCGATGCCGATGCCCTCGACGACGCCGGCGCCTTCGCGGAGGCCGGCGGTGTCGGCGAGCGTCACCGGGAGGCCGCCGATCTCGATCGTCTCGCGGACGATGTCGCGCGTCGTGCCGGGGATCGGCGTCACGATGGCGCGGTCGCTGCCGACGAGGCGGTTCAGCAGCGTCGACTTGCCGGCGTTCGGGCGGCCGAGGATCACGGCGCTGAGGCCCTCGCGCGAGGCCTGGCCGCGGCGGTAGGTTTCGGCGAGGGCGAGCGTCTCGGCGAGCGCGCGTTCGAGCGCCGCGCGCGCGTCGCCGCGGCTGATGAACTCGTAGCCTTCCTCGGAGAAGTCGAGCGCCGCCTCGAGGCGGGCGATCACGAGCAGCAGCGACTCGCGGATCGACGCCGCGCGCCGGCTGAGTAAACCATTAATATTGGAAAGTGAAAGTTTCGCCTGCAAAGCCGTGCGCGCGTTGATCAAGTCCGCGATTGACTCCGCCTGCACGAGGTCGAGCTTCCCGTTCAGCACCGCGCGCTCGGTGAACTCCCCCGGCTCGGCCAGGCGCGCGCCGAGCTCCACGCAGGCGGCGATCACGCGCTCGACGAGCAGCGGGTTGCCGTGGAGCGTCAGCTCGACGAGGTCGTTGCCGGTGAACGAGTGCGGCGCGGCGAAGCGCGTGACCACGCAGTCGTCGAGCAGCTCTCCGGCATGACGCAGTGGTGTATGGGTGGCGATGCGTGGCTCCGGAACCGCCGCGAGCGCGGCGAGGATGGCCGTGCTGAACGGCCCATCGACGCGCACGATCGCCAGCGCGCTCCGCCCCAGCGGCGTGGCCGGCGCGACGATCGTGTCGTCGGGGCTCACTGCGCCGCGGCGCGCCGCACGATGGCGACGCGCTTGTAGAAGCCCTCGCCGCGCGACTCGGTCGTGACGTCGGCGTCGTCCTGCAACGCCAGGTGGACGATGCGCCGCTCGATCGGCGTCATGGCCGGCAGGAGCTGCTCGCGCCCGTCGCTGCGCACGCGCTCGGCGGCGTCGCGGGCGCGCTGCTGGAGATCCTCGTGCCGCCGCGACTTGAAGCCGTCGCAATCGAGCTCGATGTCCTTCTCGGTCTTGCGCCCGATCAGCGCCTTGTTCGCCAGCACCTGCAACGCGTCGAGCGCCTCGCCGTGCTCGTCGGTCATGCGCCGCGCGTCGCGGCCGTAGAGGCGCACGAGGATCTGCGCCTCGTTCTCCTCGGTGCGCACCTCGAGGTCGAAACGCGCGTAGTCGAGCGCCTCTTCGCACCACTCGCGCACGGCCTTCGCTTCGTCGGACTCGGGACCTTGCTCCGGAACCTCGACCGCGGCGAAGGCCTGCTCGAAGTCGCCGGGGCGGAGATCGTCATCGCGATGCTCGCGGCGCGGGCCGCGCGAGGGACGGTCGTCGCGGCGATTGCCGCCGCGTCCGCGTCCACCTCCGCCGCCGCCTCGCCCGCCGCGTCCGCCACGCTCGCGCGAAACGGGAGGCGCGCTCGAGACGATGGGCGGCAGCGGCGCGAGCGGTTCCGGCGGCGGCGCCGCGCTCTCGTTCACCTCCGCTTCGATCACGATCCGCTTCACGCCGCCGAGGAAGCCGCGCTTCTCGAGGATCACGGCGTGCGTCAGTTGGTGGCGCGGCACGGCGAACGTTTCCGCGGCGTGGTCGAGTGCTTCGTCGAGATTTCTGCCTTCGAATCGCTGGGCCATGGTCACTCTTTAACGAGGTCCTGCGGGTGGTCTTTCCACCACTTATTCAAGATCCACTGCTGGATGATCGTCAAGACGTTCTGCATGAGGTAGTAGAGCACGACTCCGGACGGCAGCTCCTTGAAGATCCATCCCATCACCAGCGGCATGATGTAGAACATCCGCTTTTGCGCGGGGTCGACCGTCGTCGGCGTCATAGCCTGCTGCACGAACATCGTGATCACCATCAGCGCCGGCGTCACGTAGTACGGGTCCTTCGCCGAGAGGTCGTGGATCCAGAGCATGAACGGTGCGCCGCGCAGCTCGATGGCGTGCGACAGCAGGTTGTAGAACGCCCACAGAATCGGGAGCTGGATGACGAGCGGCAGGCATCCGCTGGCGGGGTTGATCCCCTCCTGCTGATACAGTTTCATCGTCTCCATGTTCATCTTCTGGCGCTGCTCGGGGTCCTTCTGAACTTTCCGGTACTTCGCCTTGATGGCCTCGACCTTCGGCTGCACCTTCTGCATCTTCTTCATCGAAGACATCGACTTGTGCTGCAGCGGGTAGAGGACGACTTTGATGATGAGAGTGAGGGCGATGATCGACCAGCCGAAGTTGTGGACGAACGTGTTGAGCCACAGCAGCGCCAGGAGGAACGCGCGGGCGATGATCCCGAACATCCCGAACTGCAGCGTCTTCTCGAGGTGGAAGCGGTCGACAAGCTGCGTCTGCTTCGGGATGAAGTAGGCGGTGCCGCTGACCGTGCCGTCCGACGCGGCGTTGACGGCGGCGTAAAAGTCCTTGCGCTTCTCGGCGCCGAATTCCGCGGCATGGAGGATGGCGCCGTCGCCGTGCACCGGGCGCATCGCCGTCATGAAGTAGTTGTCCTCGATGCCGATGAAGTCGACGTGGTCGAAGAGGTTGACGCGGTCGGACTTCTCGCGGCTGACGACGGTGACCTTCTCGTCGCGCTGCACGACGCCGTTGCCAGTGACGACGTACATCGACTCTTTCTCGTCGGCTTCGAGCGTGCGGATGCCGGGGCCGATGGCAACGCGGTATGGCACCGCCGGCGCGATCGCGACGGTGAAGCTGAACGGATAGTCGCCCTGGAACGTGAAGGTCTTCGTCGCGGCGACGCCGCCACCGGCGTAGCGAAACGTGACGCTCTCGTTCGGGCGCTCGCTCACTTCCCACAGCGCCGCGTTGAGGCGCTGCGTGAGCGCGGCGTTCGGCGACTCGATGGCGAAGGGGTAGTCGGTGCGGATCGGCTCGCGTCCTTTCACGAGCTCGACCGGGCCGCCGTTTTTCGCCGTGTAGTGCTTGAGCTGGAACGAGACGAGCTCGGCGCCGCGATTGGAGAAGACGGCGATGAAGTCCTTCGTCTCGATGCGGACAGACTGCTGGCGCGTCGCGTTCGTCGGCGCGACGGCCGCGAGGGTGGGTGGCGGGGCGGGCGACGATGACAGCGCGCTCGTGGTGGCGGACGTTGTTGTCGCCGGCGTCGTCGCGGTGGTCGTCGTCTTCGGCGGCACCGGCGCCGACTTCGCCGGCGGCTTGAAGTACTCCGGCATCAGCTTCGGCGCGGCGTAAGCCCACAGCCAGAGAAAGCCGATCGAGATCAGGACGGCCGTGAAAATTCGTTTTTCCATCTCTACGGGACGGGGTCCCAACCTCCAGGATTGAAAACGTGACAGCGGGAGAGGCGTCGGATGCCGAGCCAGACGCCGCGGAACGCGCCGTACTTTTCGATCGCCTGCATCATGTACATGGAACAGGTCGGCTCGAAGCGGCACATGGGGGGGAGCAACGGCGAGAGGAAGCGCTTGTAGCCGCGCAGCAAGGCGAGAAGGACGCGGCGCATCGGCTCACTCGGAAGCCTCGGCCGAGGCGCGCCTGAGCACGCGCTGCAGGTCGTTGCTGTAGTCGCGAAAGTCGGCCACGGCGGCGTTCGGCTTCACATTCACCACGAAGTCCATCGGCCGGCCGTCGAGGCCCAGCGGCTCGCGCTGGCGCCGGTAGACCTCGCGAGTCCATCTTTTGAGCCGGTTACGGACGTTTGCTTTTCCTAGTTTCTTCGTCGCGGTGATGCCGAGGCGCGAGAATGGAAGGCCGTTGGCAGCGACGAAGAGGACGGCGTAGCGCGCGAAAAACTTGCGGCCCGTCTCGTAGGTGCGAAGGAAATCGCGGCGCTTGGCGAGCCTCTTTTCCTTCGGCAATGCCTCGGACCGCGGCAAATGATCTTCCGCAGCGAGGCCTGCTAGACGGCCAGACGCTTGCGGCCCTTCCGGCGGCGACGCGAGAGCACGGCCTGGCCGTCCTTCGTCCGCATCCGGACGAGGAAGCCGTGCGTGCGCTTGCGGCGGCGATTGTTGGGCTGAAAAGTACGCTTCATTGACTTAACCCTCTGAAAGGAAAGCGCGGAGTATAGCGACCGCCCCACGGACGGTCAACACAGCGGGGCCAAACTGAGCCGGAGGGGGCGATATTCCGCTGGATTTTGTCACTCCCCATTGTGCTAGTATCGCTCCCCCGATCCAGGACAAGGTTTTCCACAGTTGTGGAAAAGTTGTGGATTTTCATACAATTAGATCGTCCCGCCTCCCCATGAATCTCTGGAAGCAAGTGCTTGATCGTCTGGAGCAAACCGTTGACAGGACGGAATATGAAAACTGGTTCGCCTCGACGCGATTCGTGGCCCAGCGCGGCGACACGATCGACGTCAGCGTTCCGTCCCAGCGGTACGTCGAGGAGATCCGCGAGCGCTTCGGCCCCCGCATCCGTTCCATCCTCGACGACATCTCCTTCGATCGCCTGAACCTCCACTTCGTCACCAACAGTAACGAAACGGTCCCGCCGCAGGCCAGCAGCGACGCCCCGCCCCCGCCGTCCGCCGAGCTACCGCAGTCGACGTTCAATCCGCGCTACCGTTTCGAGACCTTCGTCGTCGGCAAGTCCAACGAGCTCGCCTTCGCCGCCTCGAAATCGATCGCCGAGAACCCGAGCGGCTCGTTCAATCCGCTCTTCATCTACGGCGGCGCCGGGCTCGGCAAGACGCACCTGATCCAGGCGGTCGCGCAGCAGATCCGGGAGTTGAATCCGACCTTCAAGGTCATCTACATGTCGGCCGACTCGTTCGTGACCGAGCTCATCGCCTCGATCCGCTACGACCGGATGCAGCAGTTCCGCGACCGCTACCGCTCCGCCGACGCGCTGCTTCTCGACGACATCCAGTTCCTCGCCGGCAAGGAGCGGACTCAGGAGGAATTCTTCCACACCTTCAACGCGCTGTACGAGACGCAGCGGCAGATCGTGTTCACGTCCGACGCGCCGCCCAAGGACATCCCCACGTTGGAAGAGCGCCTCCGCTCGCGCTTCGAATGGGGACTCATCGCCGACATCCAGCCGCCCGACCTCGAGACGAAGGTGGCGATCCTGCGCAAGAAAGCGGAGGAGCGCCGCGTCGATCTGCCGCACGAGGCCGCGCTGTTCATCGCCGAGCGGGTGCGCTCCAACATCCGCGAGCTTGAGGGCTACCTCAATAAAGTCGCGATGTTCGGCTCGCTCGCCGGCAAGAAGACGGTGACGCTGGAACTGGCGAAGGAAGCGCTCAAGGACCTGCTGTCGAAGGACAACAAGCCGATCACCGCGACCGACATCATGAAGGTCGTCTCCGCGCACTACGGCATCAAGGTGTCGGATCTGAAGTCGAAGTCGAACGCGCGGCCGATCGCCTATCCGCGCCAGGTGGCGATGTACATGTGCAAGCACCTGACGGACCTGTCGTACCCGGAGATCGGGAAGGCGTTCAACAACAAGCATCACTCCACGGTGATGTACTCGGTGGAGAAAATCGATCAGCTGATCCAGGACGATCAGCAGGTGGCGCGGACGATCGAGATGCTCACGAAACAGTTCCGGTGAAAAGCTGCGCAAATCTTGTGGACGAAAACGACCTCGGAACGCGAAGCCGGTTCGACTGCGGAAAACTGGCGCGATTTCCTGCGCTTCTCCGCAGCGAAACCCGCAGTCGGCGACGCGGTGAATTGGTATACTTTTGAATCTCTTGCGGGAGAAATCCGAACGGTCCGCACGATCCACTACTACCACCACCAAGAATAAATACTCAGGTTCCAAGAAAGAGAAGACATGGATCTGACCGTCGCAAAAGCCGATCTTCAGAAAGAGCTGCAGCTCTGCCAGGGCGTCGTCGAAAAGCGATCGACCATTCCGATCCTTTCGAACGTGCTGCTGAAGGCCGCGGACGGGCGTCTGCAGATTGCCGCGACGGACCTCGACGTGACGATTCTCAGCGCGTGCGCCGCGCGCATCACCACGCCCGGCGGCGTGACGATCGAGGCGAAGCGGCTCTTCGACATCGTCCGCTCGCTCCCGGACGAGGACGTGCACATGAACCTGCAGGAGAACAACTCGGTGCTCGTCGAATCCGGCACCGCGAAGTTCCGGCTCCTCGGACTGCCTGCCGAGGATTATCCGACGTTGCCGAGCGTCGACGTCAAGGAGTCGTACGCGATCCCGCTCGAAGAGCTCAAGACGATGGTCGCGAAGGTGAAGTTCGCGATCACGCACGAGGAGACGCGCTTCCAGCTCAACGGCGCGCTGCTCAAGGTGCAGCCGTCGAAGCTGGAGATGGTCGCCACCGACGGCCACCGCATGGCCCTGATCAACTTCCCGCAGGGCTCCGGCAACGGCAGCGCGAAGAAGTCGAGCGACCTGACGATCCTCGTGCCGCGCAAGGCGCTCGAGGAGATCCTGCGCCTGGAGTCGAGCGACGAAGAGGGGAACGTCCGCTTCGGCGTCTCCGAAAATCATCTCTTCTTCGAGGCCGGCGAGCGCAGGCTCCTGGCGCGGATGATCGACGTGAACTTCCCGAATTACATGGAAGTGATCTCCCGCGACAACGACCGCCACGTGATGGTCGACCGCGAGCGGCTGCTCTCGACGATCCGCCGCATCTCGCTCGTGGCCAACGAGCGGACGCGCGCGGTGCGCTTCGACTTCGCGCCCGGCAAGCTGACGGTGTCGTCGACGAACCCGGAGCTCGGCGACGCGCGCGAGACGGTGCCGATCGACTACGCCGGCAACCCGTTCTTCGTCGGCCTCAACGCCGCGTACGTGACGGACTTCCTCAGCGCCGTCGACACGCCGAACGTCGCCCTCGACCTCAAGGACGAGAACTCGCAGTGCATCGGCAAGCCGGCCGCGAACGATGAATTGCCGTACGAGTATTTGTACGTCGTGATGCCGATGCGGCTGGCGTGATCCTTCGCGGGCTCGTTACTCAGAATTTTCGAAATCTCGAGCCCGCCGAGATCGCCTTTCACGCGAGCACGAACCTCGTCGTCGGCCGCAATGGCCAGGGAAAGACGAACCTCCTCGAAGCGATCTACTTCCTGGCCACGACGAAGTCGTTCCGCACGCCGCACCTCGCCTCGGTCGTCCGCTTCGACGCGCCGAGCGTCTTCGCGCAGGGCGTGCTGGCGCGCGGCAGCGTCGAGAAGACGCTGTCGATCGGCATCGAGGCCGGCGAGACGCGGCGGCGCGTGCTGATGATCAACGAGGAGCGCGTGTCGCTGTCGCGGTATCTGAATGCGATGAGCGTCTTCGCCTACTCGTCGGCGCGTTTGGATATCCTGCGCGGCTCGCCGGAGGAGCGGCGGCGCTTTCTCGACCGCGGCATCGCCAGCGTCGATCCGGCGTATCTCGACGCGCTGGCGCGCACCGCGCGCGTTTTGAAGCAGCGGAACGCGCTGCTGCAGGAAGGAAAGACGCTCGATGCCTGGGATGACGAGCTCGCGCAGACCGCCGCCGTCGTGCAGAACGCGCGCGCCGCGTACGCGGCATCGCTCGCCGAAGCGTTCGCGAAGATCGTCGAGCGCCACGCCTACCACGTGCGCGACATGCAGATGATTTACCGTCCGAGCCTGCTTCCGGCCAAGCGCGCCGACGAGCTCCGCGCGCGCGTCACGCTCGCGGGGCCGCAGCGCGACCAGCTCGATTTCGTCGTCGCCGGCAGGCCGGCCGCAGAGGTCCTTTCCGGCGGCGAGATGAAGATGGTCGTCCTCTTTCTGAAGTTCGCGAAGCTCGACCTTTTCCGGGCCCGTTTCGATGAGCCCGCCATCTTCCTGCTCGACGACGTCGACGCCGAATTGGACCTCGAAATCCTCGAACAATTACTGCTGCGTCTGCCAGTCGAAACACAGGTTTTCGCGACCTCGGCGAAGGAGCGTTTTCTGGGGGCGCTGGCAGCCGGTCCGCACCGTCGCTTACTCATTGAAAACGGGCGAGTTACTACTGCAGAAGATTTCGCTTGAACGAGGATTTTTGTTGTAAAATTCAGTGTTTCAAGTCGCGGTTGCAAACCTCGCGAAACCGGCTCGTTGAGAAACGCGCCGCGCCTCCTAAAGAAAGCGACTGAATGGCAGACGAAATCATTGCGGAAACGCATTCCGCTGAGAACTACACCGCCGAGGACATCAAGGTCCTCAAGGGCCTCGACGCGGTGCGCAAGCGCCCCGGCATGTACATCGGCGACACCGATGACTACACCGGGCTGCATCACATGGTCTACGAGGTCGTCGACAACGCGATCGACGAAGCGCTGGCCGGCTACGCGGACAGGGTGACGGTCACGATCCATCTCGACAACTCCGTCACCGTCGAGGACAACGGCCGCGGCATCCCGGTCGACCTGCACAAGGAAGAAGGGCGCAGCGCGGCCGAGGTCATCATGACCGAGCTGCACGCCGGCGGGAAGTTCGACAACAACTCGTACAAAGTCTCCGGCGGCCTGCACGGCGTCGGCGTCTCCGTCGTCAACTTCCTCTCCGAGTGGCTCGAGCTGGAGATCCATCGCGACGAGTACGTGTGGCGCCAGCGCTACGAGCGCGGCGTTCCGGTCGCGCCGATCGAGCGCGGCGAGAAAACGTCCAAGCGCGGCACGCGCGTCACGTTCAAGGCCGACAAGCAGATCTTCTCCGTCGCGGAGATGAACTACGAGACGCTCTCGCAGCGCCTGCGTGAGCTGGCCTTCCTCAACTCCGGCGTCAACATCTCCATCGCCGACGAGCGGAGCGAAAAGCACCACGAGTTCTGCTACCAGGGCGGCATCGTCTCGTTCGTGAAGGACCTGAACAAGAACCGCACGCCGCTGCACGAGCAGCCGATCTTCATCCGCGACGAGCGCGACGGCGAGGCCGTCGAGATCGCGCTGCAGTGGAACGACGCCTACAACGAGAACATCTACTGCTTCACGAACACGATCAAGAACCTCGACGGCGGCACGCACATGGTCGGCTTCAAGGCCGCGCTGACGCGTACGCTGAACAAGTACATCGACGCGACCGGCACGCTGGAGAAGCAGAAGATCTCGCTCGAAGGTGACGACGTCCGCGAAGGCCTGGCCAGCGTGATCTCGGTCAAGATCCGCGACCCGAAGTTCTCCTCGCAGACGAAGGACAAGCTCGTCTCCTCGCACGTGAAGACGTGGGTCGAGCAGGTCGTCAACGAGCGCCTCGCCGAGTACCTCGAGGAAAATCCGAAGGACGCGAAGCGGATCGCCGACAAAATCGTCGACGCCGCCCGCGCCCGCGAGGCGGCGCGCAAGGCCCGCGAGCTGACGCGGCGCAAGGGCGCGCTCGACTCGGCGTCGCTCCCCGGCAAGCTCGCCGACTGCCAGGAGCGCGACCCGAAGTTCTGTGAGATCTTCTTCGTCGAGGGCGACTCGGCAGGCGGCTCCGCCAAGCAGGGCCGCGACCGCCGCTTCCAGGCAGTGCTGCCGCTCAAAGGCAAGATCCTCAACGTGGAGAAGGCGCGCCTCGACAAGATGCTCTCCTCCGACGAGATCCGCCTGATGATCACGGCCCTCGGCACGGGCATCGGCAGCGACGACTTCGCGGTCGAGAAGCTGCGCTACCACAAGATCATCATCATGACGGACGCCGACGTCGACGGCTCGCACATCCGCACGCTGATCCTGACGTTCTTCTTCCGCCACATGCAGGAGGTGATCAAACGCGGTCACCTCTACATCGCCCAGCCGCCGCTGTTCAAAGTCGCGCAGGGCAAAAAAGAAACGTATCTGAAGGACGAGGCGGAGAAGTCGCGGTTCCTGCTGAACCGCATCGCCGAGTCGGTTTCGGTGACGCCGCAGGGCGGACTGCCGCTGCGCGGCGAGGCGCTGATGACCATGCTCCTGCGCGCCGAGGACTACCGCGCCACCGGGCGCAAGCTCGCGCAGCGCGGCGTGCCGCAGGACGCGGTCGACGTGCTGCTGCACGCCGGCTTCGCCGACCGCACGGCCCTCGGCGATCCCGACAAGATGGCTGCGGCCGAGGAGGCGCTGAGGCGCGCCGGCTTCGAGCACGTGCGGCAGATGACCGACGAGGAGACCGAGACGCCGATCCTGCGCTTCAACGTCGGCGTGAACGGCAGCGGACGCAAGGTGACGGTGAATCCGGAACTGCTCACGTCGTACGAGTACCGCCAGACCGCGAAGTCGTACGAAGTGCTCTCGCACTTCGGCCTCGCGCCGTACGAAGTGAAGCACAACGAAGAGACGACGACATACGCGAACGTCGACGATCTGATCGACGCGATCTACAAGCTCGCCGAAAAGGGCCTCACCATCCAGCGCTACAAAGGCCTCGGCGAAATGAACCCCGAGCAGCTGTGGGAAACGACGATGAATCCCATGACCCGCCGCCTGCTGCAGGTGGCGATCGAGGACGGCGTCGGCGCCGATGAGATGTTCACGATTCTCATGGGCGACCAGGTGCAGCCGCGCCGCGAATTCATCCAGGACAATGCGCTGGATGTGAAGAATCTCGATATCTGATGGCTGACGAATTCGATTACCAAGGCCACAACGAGCCCCGCGTCCCCGTCAACATCGAAGACGAGATGCGCAAGTCGTATCTCGACTACGCGATGTCGGTCATCATCGGCCGCGCGCTTCCCGACGTTCGCGACGGGCTCAAGCCGGTGCATCGCCGCATCCTCTTCGGCATGTATGAGCAGGGGAATACGGCGGGCAAGGCGTACAAAAAGTCGGCGCGCATCGTCGGCGACGTGATGGGCAAGTACCACCCGCACGGCGACAGCGCGATCTACGACGCGGTCGTGCGCATGGCCCAGGACTTCTCCATGCGTTACGAGCTCGTCGACGGCCAGGGGAACTTCGGCTCGCTCGACGACGATCCGCCCGCGGCCATGCGCTACACCGAGGTCCGCCTCACGCGCTTCGCCGAAGAGCTGATGCGCGACGACATCGACAAAGAGACCGTCGACTGGGTCCCGAACTACGACGGCACCGAGCGCGAGCCGTCGGTGCTCCCGGCGAAGTTTCCGAACCTCCTCGTCAACGGCTCCTCCGGCATCGCCGTCGGCATGGCCACGAACATCCCGCCCCACAACCTCGGCGAGGTGATCGACGCCTGCCTGATGATGATCGAGAACCCGAAGACGACGTGGAAGGACCTCATGACCGTCCTTCCCGGCCCCGACTTCCCGACCGGCGGCTTCATCCACGGCCTCGACGGGATCCGCCAGGCCTACGAGACCGGCCGCGGCATCATCCAGGTCCGCGCCCGCGTCGGCGTGGAAACGTCGAAGAAGGGCGACAAGCAGCAGATCGTCGTGACGGAAGTGCCGTACATGACGAACAAGGCGCGCCTCGAGGAAAAGATCGCGGAGCTGGTGAAGGAGAAGCGGATCGAAGGGATCTCCGACACGCGCGACGAATCCTCGCGAGAAGGGATTCGCCTCGTCATCGAGCTGAAGCGCGATGCCATCCCCGAGGTCGTCCTGAACAACCTGTATCGCAACACGCAGATGCAGACGACGTTCGGGATCATCTTCCTGGCCATCGTCAACAACAAGCCGGAGGTCATGGACCTCGCCACGATCATCCGGCACTTCATCGAGCATCGGAAAGAGATCGTCGTCCGCCGCACGCGCTACGAGCTGCGCAAGGCGGAAGAGCGCGCCCACATCCTCGAAGGCCTCGTCAAGGCGCTCGACCATCTGGACGAGGTCATCACGCTGATCCGCGGCAGCAAGACGCCACCGGAAGCGAAAGAGGGACTGATCTCGCAGTTCGCCTTCACGGAAGTGCAGGCCCAGGCGATCCTCGACATGCGCTTGCAGCGCCTCACCGGGTTGGAGCGCGAGAAGATCGTCGCCGAGTACAACGACGTGCTCGAGACGATCCGCAAGCTGAAGGAGATCCTCGCCTCGGAGCAGCTCGTGCTGACGATCATCTCGGACGAGCTGCGCGAGATCAAAGCGGCGTACGGCGACGCGCGGCGCACGGAGATCATCCCCGAGGCGAACGAGATCTCGATCGAAGACATGATCGCCGACGAGGACATGGTCATCACCGTGTCGCGCGGCGGCTACATCAAGCGCTCGCCGCTATCGCTCTACCGCGCCCAGCGCCGCGGCGGCAAAGGCCGCATCGGCATGCAGACGAAGGAAGAGGACATCGTCGAGCACCTCTTCGTCGCCAGCGCGCACTCGTACGTCCTCGTCTTCACCGACCGCGGGCGGCTGTACTGGCTGAAGGTGCACCAAATCCCCGAGGTGGCGTCGAACGCGCGCGGCAAGGCCATCGTGAACCTGCTGCCGGTGGAGTCGAGCGAGAGCGTCCGCGCGCTATTGACGACGCGCGATTTCAGCGAAGGCAAGTACGTGGTCATGGCCACGCGCGCCGGCAAGATCAAGAAGACGGAGCTATCGGCATTCTCGAACGTGCGCGCCACGGGAATCATTGCCATCGACATCGCCGAGGGCGACGACCTCTACGCGGTGCGCCTCTCCGACGGTAACTCCGACATCTTCGTCGGCAAGGCCGGCGGCCGGGTGATCCGCTTCAACGAGGACGAAGTGCGTCCCATGGGCCGCGGCGCCTCCGGCGTCCGCGCGGTGATGCTGCGCGAGGACGATCACGTCGTGGAGATGGACGTGCTGCCCGCCGGCGCGATCGTCGAGGACGACGTAGAGACCGAGATGGAATCCGACGAGTCGGCCGAGGTCGCGCCCGACGCCCGCGGCTACATCTTCACGGTCACGGCGAACGGCTTCGGCAAGCGCACGCCGGTGTCGGCGTACCCGACGAAGCACCGCGGCGGCTACGGAGTGATGGACATCAAAACGGGCGAGCGCAACGGCAAGGTCGCGGGCATGGCCGTCGTGTTCGAAGAGGATCAGGTACTGCTGATCACCGAGCAGGGGATGATCCTCCGCGTCCCGGTGTCGTCGATTCCGATCCGCGGCCGCAACATCCTCGGCGTGCGCATCGTGCGCGTCGAGGAGAACGACCGCGTGGTCGCCGCGATCAAGCTGATGGAAAAGGAAGAGACGAACGGCGAGGGTGGCGAGGAAGCGTCACCGGAGGAAGAGCCGATTCAGTGAGCCCGCTCTTCGGGCCTCGTCTCCTGCGCGTCTTCGCGCCGCGATTTCGGCTGCGCCGACTCCGCGTCATCCTCGGACGCCATCATCTGCTCGCGCCAGCGCTGCGCCTTCATCCGCTCGAACACGCCGCCGGCATGGCCCGCCGGGATCCAGCTGTTGCCGCCGCACTTCGGGCAGCGTCCGCGGAAGGCGATGTTCTTGCCGCAGTCCGGACAGATGATGACGAGGGAGTGCGAGAGCTCGAACTTCTGCTCGCCTTCGGCGTCAAGGCTGTTGAGGAAGGCGCTGAGATTCGAGAAAGTCTCTTCGAGGGACATGACTGCTCACCAGCTCAAGCTGCATAGGACATGCCGAGAGCTCCCAGACCAGGATTGCCGCCAGCAGCGCCGCGCCGATGAAGGGAATGCCGGCCTGCAGGTAGAACGAAAACGCCTTCGGGCCGAAGAGTGAAAACGGGAGCGGCACGGCCACGAGGAGAAACGAGACGGCCGCCGGCACCGCCCGCCACGACCAGCGCGCGCGATACCGCGCGTACAAGAAGAGATACGGCATCAGGAGGAACACGAAGTAGTACTGCTCGTTGTGCGGCGGCAGGAGGACCATGGCCACGACGAGGATTCCCCATTCGAGATCGTCGCTGTCCTCGGCGTGCCGCACGCGCAGCATCAGCGCGCAAAGCGCGATGAGGGCGAGGACGACAATGATCCCCGCCGCGGCGCGGCTCGCGAAGAGTCGCTGCGCGATGCCGGCAAGGCTCTGATCGAGCTCGCTCACGATCATGCCGCTGCGGCGCAGCTGCATCAGGATTCCGCTGTTTTCCCATCCGAGAACGAACTCCGTCACCACGACGACAGGGAAGATCACGAGCAGCGCGGCGCCGAGGGCGTCCCACTTCCGCTTCAGCACGAACCACGGCATAAAAATGAGAGGCAGGAACTTCGCCATCGCTGCCGTGCCTACCGCGATGCCCGCGGCGGTGTCGCGCCCTTTTCGCAGCCACAGAAACGCGGCGAAGAGCAGCAGCAGCTCGAAGAGCTCGATGTTCCGCTGCGTGAGCGCTTCGTACAGCGGATTGAAGTTGCAGAAGACGCAGACGACGACGATCGCCGTGGCGAGCGTGGGGCGTGCGCCGTCGATGACTCGGACCGCAACAATCGCGGTGAGCACGACGAAGACGTAGTTGACCAGCAGCCACGCCACATACGCGCTCTTCGACGTCGGGAACGCCAGCAGCGGCGTGGTGATCGCGTGCAGCATCGGCCCGTAATGCCAGATCGGCGGCGGCCCCCACTCGTTCGACAGGCTGCCGTCGTAGAGGTCGAGACGCCCGTAGAAGAACGCCATCCCCCACGCCGGAAAGCTCGCCAGGAAATCGCTGTAAAAATTCGCGAGCGGTTGCTTCACGCCCGACGCCGCGAAGTGCGCGGCGGAGTAGAGCAGCGCGGCGGCGGCAGTGAGGCGTCGCATCAGATCCTCATGATGTCGAACTGCTCGTGGTGCAGCGCCTCGTCGGGCTTGAAGACGAGGTGGATGCCGAGGTTGCGCTCGATCTCCTCGAAGATCGGATCGGCGGCGCCGTGCAGCGTGCCGTAGATCACCGGGTTGACGCGCACGATGACGTCCTGTCCTTCGTGCAGGTCGCGGAGCTTCATCAGCTCGCGCCAGATCTCCAGCGAGATCGTCGTGTTCGACTTGATCCGCCCGCCGCCGCTGCAGTACGGACACGCCTGCGTGAGCGAGCGCTCCAGCGACTGCCGCACGCGCTTGCGCGTCATCTCGATGAGGCCGAACTCGGAGATCTGCAGGATCTTCGTCTTCGAGCGGTCCTTCCGGATTTCGGTCTCCAGCGTCTCGAAGAGCCGCGCGCGGTTGCCCGGCTCCTCCATGTCGATGAAGTCGAGGACGATGATCCCGCCGAGGTCGCGCAGGCGGATCTGGCGGACGATCTCCTTCGCCGCCTCGACGTTCGTGCGGAAGACGGTCTCCTCGAGGTTCTTCTTGCCGACGTATTTTCCCGTGTTCACGTCGATCGCCACCAGCGCCTCGGTCTGGTTGATGACGATGTAGCCGCCCGACTTCAGCCACACCTTCGAGCGCAGCGCCTTGGCGATCTCCGGCTCGATGCCGAACTCGTCGAAGATCGCTTCGTCGCGGCGGTAGAGGCGGACGCGCGAGACGAGGTTCGGCTGGATCTGGTCGAGGAACTCGACGATGCGCTGGTACTGATCGATCGAGTCGACCCACACGGTCTTGAACTCGGGCGAGAGGACGTCGCGGATCGTGCGCAGGACGAGGTCGAGGTCGTGATGGATCGCCGTCGCCGCCGAGACTTTCTCCGCCTTGCGCCGGATTTGCTCCCACAGGTCGGTGAGGTATTTGAGGTCGGCGCGGAACTCCTCTTCCTCGCGCCCCTCGCCCGCGGTGCGCACGATGAAGCCGCCGGCGCCGGCGGGGCGGATAGTCTCCAGGACGTGCTTGAGGCGCAGCCGCTCCTCCTCGCTCTCGATGCGCCGCGAGACGCCGATGTGGTTGACCGTCGGCATGTAGACGAGGAAGCGCCCCGGCAGCGTGATGTGGCTGGTGATGCGCGCGCCCTTGCCGGCGATCGTGTCTTTCGAGACTTGCACGACGATCTCCTGCCCTTCGCGGAGGAGGTCGGAGATCGACGCCTCGCCGCGCGGCTGCTGCGCCGGGACGTCCTCGAGGTGGAGCTCGTCGCTGTGCTCGCTGTCGTAGTCCTCGAGGTCTTCGATGACGTCGGAGACGTAGAGGAAGGCGTCGCGCTCTAGGCCGAGATCGACGAAGGCGGACTGCATGCCGGGGAGGACCTTGGTGACGCGCCCTTTGTAGATGTTGCCGACGATGGTGCGCTGCCGCGTCCGCTCGACCCAGAGCTCGACGACCTGCCCCTCGTCGAGCACGGCGATGCGCGACTCGTGCTTCGTAGCGTTGATGACGATCTCGCGCGACATGCGGGCGGGTGATTATGGCAGCATGGCGTCATGCTCACCATCTACTTCGGCGGTGCGATCAGCGGCGGCCGCGCGGACGTCGGGCACTACCGGCGCATTGTCGACGCGCTTGCCGCGGACGGCCACCGCGTGCTCGCCGGCGCCGTCGCCTCGGAGGACGTGACCGCGCACGGCGAGGCGCTCGATCCCTGCGCGATCTTCGACCGCGACCTCGGCTGGATCGCCGAGGCCGACGTCCTCGTCGCCGAGGTCTCCGTGCCGTCGACCGGCGTCGGCTACGAGGTCGCCGCGATGCGCTACCGCTTCGGCAAGCCGGTGATCTGTCTCTACCGCGCCGGCCACACGAAGCGCTGCTCGGCGATGGTGGCGGGCGACGCCGGCATCGAGTTGATCGAGTATGACGACCCCGCGGAAATGCTCACCCGGCTGCTCGCGGCGCTCGCGAAATACGTTGCGGAGAGCGCAGGTTTACGCGCCTGCCAACCTTGACGGCGCAAGAAACGCTCTGCTATTTTGCGTCCCCTTTTCGCCGAGCACTCCGGCATAGCTCAGTTGGTAGAGCAGCGGACTGTTAATCCGCGGGTCGTAGGTTCGAGTCCTACTGCCGGAGCCAGTCACTTCCTCTTCTCGGAATTCACCGCCACGGCCGATCGAACGAGAGTCTTGAACGCAGCCTCGTTGATCGTCTCGCCTTCACGGATGTCGATGGCGCGCCTGACTTTCCCCTCGAGGCTGGAGTTGAACAGGCCCGACGGGTCGTTCACCGAGGCGCCCTTCGCGAACGTCAGCTTGACGACGCTCTTGTAGGTCTCGCCCGTGCAGATGATCCCGTTGCGCGACCAGACAGGACCCATCCACTTCCACTCCTCGACGATCTTCGGGTCCGCCTGCTGGATGAGGCGCCACATCCGGGCCAGCGTCTCTCCCCGCCAATCGCCCAGCTCCTCGATTTTTTTGTCGATCAGCTCCGACGCCGTCATCGGCTCGCCTCCTACTTCGTGTAAACCGTCACTTCCGCCGACGACCCCGCGGGCACCTGGTCCGACGGCGGTCCGTTCCACGACACGCGCACGGGGACGCGCTGCACGACCTTCACGAAGTTGCCCGAGGCGTTGTCGGGGGGGAGCAGCGAGAACTGCGCGCCGGTGCCGCCGGAGAGGCTCTCGAGTTTGCCGTCGAAGTCGCGGCCGCCGAGAGCGTCGACGCGGATGCGGGCGCGCTGGCCGGGGCGGAGGCGCTTCATCTGCGTCTCCTTGAAATTCGCTACAACATACGTCGTGCGCGGGACGATCTCCACCACCGGCTGCCCCAGCGCGACGAACGAGCCGACGCGCACGGAGAGCTTGGCGGCGATGCCGTCCGACGGCGCGACGATCTTCGTGTACGACGCGTTGAGCTGCGCGGCCTTCAGCGCCGCCTCGGCGGCTTGCACACGCGCCTCGGCCAGGCGCTGCTGCGCCTGCGCCGACTGCACCTGCGCCGACACCGGCGCGGTCTGTACCACGCGCCCCTGGGCCTGCTGCACGTTGGCCTGCGCGGCCTGGCGCGCGTTCTGCGCCTCGGAGAGGCGCGCCCGCGCGGAGGTGAGGTCGGCGTCGGCGGAGTCGCGCGCCGCGCGCGCCGCGTCGACCTGGGCGCGGGAGATGTCGCCCTTGGCCCCGAGCTCCTCGGCGCGCGCGAAGTCGTTGCGCGCTTTCCTCGCGTTCGCCTCGGCGCGGGAGATGGCGGCGCGCGCTTCGTTGATCGCCGCGGCCGAGGTGTCGACGTTCTCGCGCGCGCTGCGCTCCGCCCCCTGCGCCGCGACCAGCGCGCCCTGCGCCGTCGCCGTCGTCACCGCGATGCGGGACTGCGCGTCCGCCGCCTGCGCCTGCGCCGTGGCCAGATCGCTCTCGGCCTGCTGCAGCTTCACCAGCGATTCCTGCGGATCGAGCTCCGCGATCAGATCGCCGGCGCGCACCGGCTGGTTCTCGTGTATATGCACGACTACGACTTGCCCGGCCACGCGCGCGGCTACCGGAACGACGTCCGCGGCCACCTGCGCGTCGTCCGTCGACTCTTTCCCCGAGGTCAGCAGGGCGTACGCGCCGTAGGCGATCAGCAGCACCACGAGGGCGATGCCGGCGATGAGATAAATGCGCTTGGCCTTGCTCGCTTTCAGCACGGGCTCGTGATGGGGGATCTCGCTCATTACATCTCCATGTGCACGTCGAACTTCTCCGCGTTCTCCGGCATCTTCAGGAAGAACACCAGCGGCAGCACGCAGAGGAAGAGGATGCCGGCAAGGTAGAAGAGCTTCTCGAACGAGAGCACCATGGCCTGCCGGCGGACCTGGAAGTCGAGAATCTGCGCCGCGGTCATCTGCGCGCCGTGCGCGTCGTAGCCGCGCCCCTGCAGCATCCGCTGCATGGCCTGCATGCGCGCCGCGACCTCGGGGCGGTCCATGCTGAGGCTCGGCAGCATCGCATCGCGCGCCCGCCAGGCGTAGCGCGACATCATCGTGGCGAAGACCGCCAGCCCCATCGAGCCGCCAGTCTGGCGCAGCAGCGAGTTCAGTCCCGTCGCGTCGGGCAGGCGATGGCGCGGGATCGAGCTGAGCGCGACGGTCGTCAGGGGGATGAAGAGACAGCTGAAGGCGACGCCCTGCAAGATCAGCACGTTCACGATGCCGCGCGCCGACGTCTCCAGCGTGTAATGCCCCATCATCCATGCCGTATATGCGAAGATGAGGATGCCGACGGCCACGACGATGCGCGGGGAGACGATGTTGTAGATCCGCCCGACGATCGGCATGACCACCAGCATCGTCAGCGACCGCGGCATCAGCGCCAGCCCCGCCTGCGTGGCCGTGAAACCGAGGAGCTCCTGCATGAAGATCGGCAGGAGGAACGTCACGGCCATCAACATCGCGAACATCACCGCGCCGATCATCGTGCCGGAGAAGAAGACGACGTCGCGGAAGAGCGAGAAGTCGACGGCCGGCACGGTCGCGCTGAGCTCGCGGATGACGAGGAACGTCAGCGAGACGACGGCCACGAGCGTGACGAGCTTGATCTCGCCTGACTCGAACCAGTCGTTGCGGTTCCCCTCCTCGAGCACGTACTGCATCGTGCCGAGGCCGATGATCAGCGTGGCGATGCCGCTCCAGTCCATGTTCTTGCGCTGCCGCTCCGCCATCGCGTGCAGCGCCGCACGCACGTCCGCCGGCTCGTGCACGAAGCGCGAGACCATCAGAAGCGAGACGAGGCCGATCGGGACGTTGATGTAGAAGATCCACGGCCACGAGTAGTTGTCGACGATGTAGCCGCCGAGCGTCGGCCCGAACGCCGGGCCGAGGACGACGGCCATGCCGAAGAGCGCCATGGCCATGCCCTGCTCCTGCGGCGGAAAGGTCTGCCGGAGGATGGCCTGCTCGGTCGGCTGCAGCGCGCCCGCGCCGAGGCCCTGGATGACGCGGAAGAAGACGAGCAGCGGCAGCGAGCGGGCCATGCCGCAGAGCGCGGAGCCGGCGATGAAGAGGACGAGGCAGGTCATGTAGACGCGCTTCTGTCCGAAGAGGCGCGCCAGAAATCCGGTCAGCGGCATGACCATGACGGTGGCGATGACGAAGCCGGTCGTGACCCAGGTGATCTGCTCGATGGTGACGCCGAGCGAGCCGGTGAGATGCGGCACGGCGACGTTGACGATCGACGCGTCGATCGCGCCCATGAGCGTGCCGAAGGTGATCGACACGGTGACGAGCCACTTGTTGACCGGCTTGCGCTCGGGCGCCGCAGCGAGAACGCCGTTCGCGGTCGTGGCGGTCACGGCTTCGCCTCCACGACCAGCGTGCGGATGTCGCCCGTCGCGTGCGCGAGGTCGAATGCCGCCGCGGCCGCGTCGGCGCGCGCGGCGATGAGGTCTTCGCGCGCCTGGCGGTACGCGTCCTGCGCGCGGTCGACCTCGACGGGCGACCCGTACCCGGCCGCGCGCCGGTCGCGCGCCACGGTCAGCGCCTCCTCGGCGACGCGCACGCTCTCCTCCGCCACGGCCGCGCGCGCGTTGGCGTTCTGCACGTTCAGCGTGGCCCGGCGCACGTCCTGCTCGACGTCGCGCTCGCGCTGCGTGTGCTGGATCTCGACGTCGTGCTGCTCGATCTTCGCGCGGGCCACGCCCGCCTCGATGTCGGCGTGCAGCAGCGGCACGGCCACGACGCCGGCGATGCGGCGCGAGTAGCGGAGGTCGTTGGTCTTGTTACCGCTCAAGTCGCCCTGGTATTCGAAGCCGAGGCTCGGCAGGCGGCGCGCCCGCGCGGCTTCCACGCCGAGGCGCGCGGCGGCCTCGCGCGCGGCGATCTCCTTCAGCTCGGGGCGCTGCGCGCGGGCGCGGGCGACGGCGTCGCCGGGCGGTGCGGGCGGCGCGGTGACGCCGGTGAGCGTCACGTCGCTCGCCTGGTTCGCGCCGATCGCGTTCAGCAGTGCGAGCTTCGCGTTCTGCTCGTCGTTCTGCGCGACGAGCAGCGCCTGCCGCGCGCGCGCCACCTGCACGTTCGCCTGCGCGACGTCGAGCCGCGTCCCGGTGCCGGCCGCGAATTCGTCGCGCGCCGACTTCAGCAAGCGCTCGAACAGCGCCACGTCGGCCTCGCGCGATGAGACCTGCGTCGCCGCGCGCTGGGCGAGGAGGTAGAGCCGCGCCACCGCCGCGGCGACGTCGTTCTCCGCCGCCTCGACGTCGTAGCGCGTCGCCGTCTCCGCCTGCCGCAGCGCCTGCACGTGCCGCAGCGCCGCGAGGTTGAAGACCTGCATCGCCGCGGCGAGCTGCGCGTCCGTCACGTTGAACGGACCGACCACCGGCGGCTGCCCTGGGATTTGGAATCCGAAGGTCGCCAGGTTGATCGACTGGCTATACCTGAGGAGGCGCGCGTCGACTTGCGGCAGCAGACTGCCGAACGCTTCGCGCCGCGCCACCGCGGCCTGCTCCTCGGCCGAGCGCGCCAGCTCCGCCTGCGTCCCGCCGCGGAGCGCCAACTGCACCGCCTCCGACAGGTTCAGGCGCAGCGTCTCGGCAGGAGCGGAAAGCGCGACGAGGATCGTCAGAGTCAGCGTTGCAATGCGGCCAGGCATCCCTCAAAGATCCTCCGGACGCGGTGCAAGCCTGCGGCCATCTACTTTTAACAAGAAGTACATTGACAAAAGCCGGCCCAGCGCGAATATTGATGGCAAATCGGCCGTTTCGGGACATCGCCAAGAGAGGGACACCACCATCATTACCGTCGACCAATTGCCGGACAGCCGGCGTGCGATCCTGCTCGCCCTGAAGCGCGAAGGCCCTTCAACGATCGCCTACCTCGCGGCCGAGCTCCAGCTCACCGGCGAGGCCGTCCGCCAGCAGCTCCTGCAGCTCCAGCGCGAGGGTTGGATCGAGGCGAAGATCGCGCGCGATCAGGAGCGCGGCCGCACCGGACGCCCCGCCACGCGCTACAACCTGACCGAGGCCGGGGACCATCTCTTCCCGAAAAACTACGACCTTCTGAACGTGGCCATGCTCGATGCTGTCGTCGACGAGCTCGGGCCGGACGCCGCCACGCGCGTGCTCAAGCGCGTCGCCGACGAACGCGTCAACGCCGCCGAGGCGCAGGTGCGCGGCCGCTCGCTGGCCGAGCGCGTCGAGGCGCTCAAGAGCCTCTACTTCGAGAGCGATCCGTACATGCAGGTCGAGCCCGCGCCCGACGGCTTCTACCTCGTCGAGCGCAACTGCCCGTTCTACAACACGGCCATGCGCCGCCCGGTACTTTGCAACGTCTCCGTCAACGCGCTCACCCGCCTGCTCGGCGTGCGCGTCGACCGCGACGAGCGCTTCCAGCATGGCGACGGGCGCTGCGTCTTCCACGTGCACGCCGATCAGCCGATCGATGCGGCGGCGTGGCAGTTCCAGATCGAAGAGTGATCACTCGACGCGATTGCCGGTCGCGTCGTCCTTCCATTCGATCCACACCGTCTTCACGTTGACGAACTCGCGGATGCCGTGCACGCCGAGCTCGCGGCCGAAGCCGGAGTGCTTGACGCCGCCGAACGGCACGCGCGGATCCGACGCCACCATGGCGTTGACGAAGACCTGCCCCGACTCGATGCCTTCGATAAACCGCCGCGCCTCGGCGCGGTCGCGCGTGAAGACGGCGGCGCCGAGGCCGAACGCCGTGTCGTTCGCGACGGCGATGGCCTCGCCGGCGTCCTTCACGCGAAACAGCGACGCGACGGGACCGAACGTCTCCTCGCACGCGGCCGGCGCATCGGGCGGGATCGAGGCGAGCACCGTCGGCGCGTAGAAGTTCCCGCGCTCGCCGACGCGCTTGCCGCCCGTGAGCAGCTTCGCGCCGGCGTCGACGGACTTCCGCACCTGCGCCTCGATGTCGTCGACGATCTGCGGCATCGCCAACGGGCCGATGTCGGTCGACTCGTCGAGCGGATCGCCGACTTTGAGCAGGCGCATGGCCTCGACGAAACGCCGCTCGTACTCGTCCGCGATCGCTTCGTGCACGATGAAGCGCTTCGCGGCGATACACGACTGCCCGTTGTTGACGATGCGTGCCTTCACGCCGATCGACACCGCCTCGCCGAGGTCTGCCGACGGCATCACGATGAACGGATCGCTTCCGCCGAGCTCGAGGACGCTCTTCTTGATCCGCTTCGCCGCCGTGCTCGCGACCGAGGCGCCGGCGGGCTCGCTGCCGGTGAGCGTCGCGGCCTTCAAGCGGTCGTCCTCGAGAATGCGCGCGACCTTGTCGGAGCCGATCAGCAGCGTTTGAAATTCGAAGGCGTCGAAGCCGGCGTCGCGGAAGATCTCCTCGATCGCCAGCGCGCTCTGCGGCACGTTCGACGAGTGCTTGAGTAGTCCGACGTTGCCGGCCATCAGCGCCGGCGCGGCGAAGCGGAAGACCTGCCAGAACGGGAAGTTCCACGGCATCACCGCGAGCACCGGTCCCATCGGCTCGTAGCGGACGTACGACTCCGTCGCATTCGTGGCGATGCGCTCGTCGGCGAGATGCGTCTCCGCGTGCTCGGCGTAGTAGCGGCAGACGAGCGCGCATTTCTTCACCTCGGCGACCGCCGCGCCGACCGGCTTTCCCATCTCCAGCGTAATCGTGCGGCCGTAGTCGTTCGCGCGCGATTCGAGCAGCTCCGCGGCGCGCGTCATCCGCCGCGCGCGCTCGGAAAAGGAGCGCTTACGGTTCGCTGCGAACGCGTCCGCGGCGCGCTGCAGGGCGGCGTCGAGATCGGCGTCCGAGAGCGGCTCGAACGTCCGCAACGTTTCGCCGGTCGCGGGGTTGATGGATGCGATTGCCATCGGCTATCCTCCAGTCACGTCCAAAAAGGGAGGTTTCATGCGTCCAAATCCCTCGAAGCTTATGCGCTTCTTCGGTCTCTTTCTGTTTCTCGCATTGCTCGTGCCGCTCGCCGCATTCGCGCAGAGCAGCAACGGCGCCATCAACGGCAACGTCGCCGACAATTCCGGCAGCACGCTGCCCGGTGTGACCGTGACGGCGACAAACGTCGCCACGGCGGCGACGCGCACGGCCGTCACAAACGGCGCCGGCCACTACGAGATCCCGCTGCTGATCCCCGGCACGTACCGCGTCGCCGGCGAGCTGTCGGGATTCCAGCCGGTCAAGTTCGACAACGTCGTCGTCAACGTCGGCACGACCGTCACGCTCGACTTCAAGATGAAGCCGGGCGTCGCCGAGACCGTCACCGTCACCGCGGCGGCGCCGGTCATCGAGACGACCAAGTCCGAGGTGTCGTCGGTCGTCAACGAGAAGGCCATCGAGAACCTCCCCGTCAACGGCCGCAACTTCATCGACTTCGTCCTGACCACGCCAGGCGTCGTGCGCGACCCGCGCAGCGGCGACATCAGCTTCGCCGGCCAGCGCGGCACGCTGAACTCCATCGTCGTCGACGGCGCCGACAACAACAACACCTTCTTCGGCCAGTCCCTCGGCCGCACCGGCTCCGGCCGCGCGCCGTACCAGTTCAGCCAGGACGCGGTGAAGGAATTCCAGGTCAACGCCAACGGCTACTCGCCCGAGTACGGCCGCGCCGGCGGCGCCGTGATCAACGTGATCACGCGCTCCGGAACGAACGACGTCGACGGCTCGCTCTTCGAGTTCTACCGCGACAAAAAATACCGCTCGCTCGATTACCTGCAGGCGCTCCGCCGCGATAACGGCCTCTCGTACTCGGTGAGCCCGTATCACTTCAACCAGTTCGGCGGCAGCCTCGGCGGGCCGATCGTCCGCGACAAGCACTTCTTCTTCGCCAACGTCGACGAGCAGCGCAACTCGATCCCGAATGAGACCGTCCTCGGCGGCGGTCCGTACCCGACCGACGCAGCATCGCAGGCCACGCTGGCGTTGCTCGCGGCGCGCGCGGTCCCGTACTCGCAGAACCAGAACCAGACCGTCTACCTGCTCAAGACCGACTCGGAGATGACCGGCAACGATCACCTCTCGTTCCGCTACAACCGCCAGAACTTCACTGGCGTGAACTTCGAGAACGGAGGCCTCAACAGCGCGCCGGAGCACACCGGCGACTCGCTGGTGAAGACCGACACGCTCTCGCTCGTGAACACGACGATCTTCAGCGGCGCGCTCTTCAACGAGGTGCGCGCGCAGTACGCGAAGGACCGCGAGCCCGGCCTCGCCAACAGCGACCAGCCCGAGGCGACGGTGAGACAGGCCGGGACGACGGTGCTCGTCATCGGCCGCAACAGCTTCAGCCCGCGCGAAACCACCATCAACCGCCACCAGCTCGCCGACACCGTCACGTTCGTCACCGGACCGCACACGGTCAAAGGCGGCTTCGACTACAACAAGGACAACATCCTCAACTTTTTCCCCGGCAATTTCAGCGGCGTCTACACCTTCAACAATCTTTCGGACTTCCCGAACAAGCCGGCCACGTATCTGCAGAACTTCCCCGGCGCAGGCACGGACGGGGGCACGACGCATCCCGACCTCACCGACCTCGCGTTCTTCCTCGGCGACGAGTGGCGCGTCAACCCGTCGCTGACGGTGAACGCCGGCCTGCGCTACGACCGCCAGAACTTCGCGCAGCCGAAGATCACGAATCCCGATCCGGCGCTGCTCGCCGCGGGGCTCGACACCGGCCGCATCCACGAGGACAACAACAACTACGGCCCGCGCCTCGGCTTTGCCTGGACGCCGGGCGACGGCCGCTCGGTGCTGCACGGCGGCTACGGCATCTTCTACGGTCGCACGCCGGCGATCATGATCGGCACCGGGCACTCGCAGAACGGGATCCAGGTGCTGTCGATCAACTTCCCGGCCGCGCTCTTCCCGACCTGGCCGAACCGCTACGACACGCTGCCGGCCTCGCTGGCCAGCCTGCCGCAGAACATCTTCGTCTTCGCTCCCGACTTCCAGAATCCGAAGGTGCAGCAGTCGAGCCTCGGCTTCGAGCGCGCGCTGTCGAGCGACGTCAGCTTCGGCGTGACGTACCAGCACGTGCAGGGCTCCGACCTGCCGCGCACGGCGGACATCAACATCGGCACGCCGACGACGCAGACGATTCCCATCTTTGACTCGACCGGCAAGGTGCAGACCGGGACGGGGACGTACACGCGCTACTCGTCGCGGCCGTTCCCGAATTTCAACCGCGTGCTCGAGTTTGAGAGCAACGGCCACTCGCGCTACAACGGCGTGACGCTCGACCTGCAGAAGCGCTTCTCCAGCAACTGGCAGATGCGCGTCGCCTACACGTACGCGAAGGCGATGGACGACCATCCCGACGCGACGATCGTCGTGCCGGGCGTCGACGATCCGCGCGAGGCGCAGGACGCGCTGAACATCGGCGACGAGTGGGCCTACGCCGACACGGACGTGCGGCACCGCGTGGTGCTGAGCGGTGTGTGGAACCTCGCCTACGCCGACCGCATCCAGAATTCCTTCGCGCACGCCGTGCTGAGCGGCTGGACGCTGAGCGCGATCGTGAGCTACCAGAGCGGGCAGCCGTTCACCGCGGTGGTCAACGGCGATCTGAACAACGACGGCAACCGCTCGAACGACCGCGCGCCGGGCGTCGGACGCAACACGCTGCGCCTGCCGTCGCAGACGTCGATCGATCCGCGCCTGACGAAGGAGATCGCGGTGTTCCGCGGCGCGCGCCTGCAGCTGATCGCCGAGGCGTTCAACCTGACGAACCGCTCCGACGTAACGCGCGAGCGCAACACGATCTACAACCTCGTCGGCTCCGGCGCGACCGCGCAGCTGAACGCGGTGAGCACGAACGCCGTGAGCGGCTACCTCTCGCCGAGCGCGGTGCTCGGCCCGCGGACGTATCAGTTCGCGGCGAAGGTGCTGTTCTAGGTCACAGGGAACAGGGAACGGGTGACAGGTAGGGAGCCTGTCGCCCGTTCCCCACCTGTCCCCCGTCACCTGTTCCCCCTTGACAACTGCCATTAGTAAATATACGTTCATTTACTAATGGGTCGCCCGCCGACGATCACCCGCGAGCAACTGCTGGAAACCGCGCGCCGCGTCTTCGCCACTAAAGGCTTCGAGGCCACGACGCTCGCCGACATCGCCGCGGAGCTCAAGATCACCCCCGCCGCCGTCCTCCGCCACGCGCACACGAAGCAGGCCCTCTTCGCCGCGGCCATGCGCCCGCGGCACATCGAGCTGCCGTCGTGCATCGTCCGGCTGCAGGCCACCGGCGGCGCCGAGGACCCGCGCGTCGTCCTGCGCCGCCTGGCCGAGGAGTTCGTGCCGTTCGTCTCCGGCACCATCGCCGAGAACCTCGCCATTTACATGCACCGCCGCTCGCAGACGTCGATCGTGCTGCCCTTCGACGTCCGCGACGACGACTCGCCGCCGCGCCGCGGCCTGGCCATCGTCGCCGACTACTTCCGCCGCGCCGCCGAAGCCGGCGTCATCCGCGTGAAGAACCCGCGCGCCGCCGCGCTCCTCTTCATGGGATCGCTGCAGTCGTACGTCCTCCTTCACCAGGTCTTCAACGTCGCCGCCAAGCCGTACCCCCTCGGCGACTACATCGACGCCCTCCTCGACCTCTGGACTGAGGGCGCCATCGGAGGTTCCCGTGCCCGAAGGAAAAAAACAGCTGCCCCGCGTCCTGGCCGTTCTCGCGCTGGCGGCGCTGATCGTGGCCACGCTAGTGTGGTGGCGCGCCCAGCGCGCGCCGAAGGATATCGTCCTCTCCGGAACGCTCGAGGCGCGCACGGTGGAAGTGGGGTCGCTCACCGGCGGCCGCGTCGTCCGCGTCCTCGTCGATGAAGGGCAACGCGTCGCCGCCGGGCAGCTGATCGTCCAGCTCGAGACGACGACGATCGACCGCCAGCTCGCCGAACAGACTGCCGCGATCGAGGCGGCGAAGGCAAACCTCGCCAAGGCGCTGGCCGGCCCGCGCCCTGAGGAGATCGCGCAGGCCGCCGCGGTCGCGTCGAACGACGAGCGCGACCGCCGCCGCCTCGAGGCGCTCTGGCGCGACGGCATCGTGGCCAAGCAGATGTACGACGACGCGGCCACGAAGGCGAAGACCTCCTCCGAGCAGCTGCTGATGCTGAAGCGCGGCACGCGCAAAGAGGACATCGACGCCGCGCGCGCCGAGCTCGAGCAGCAGCAGCGACACCTGCAGACGCTGATGAAGCAGCGCTCCGAGACCGACGTCGTCGCGCCGAACGCCGGCACCGTGCAGTCGATGGTCCTCCGCCCCGGCGACCTCGTCACGCCGAACCAGCCGGTCGCCGAGATCCTCGAGCCGCAGGAATTGTGGGTGCGCGTCTACGTGCCCGAGACGCAGCTCAACCTCGTGCGCGTCGGCATGCCGGTGCGCATCCGCATCGACAGCGGCGAGACGTTCCCCGGCCACATCGCCACGGTAGCCGGCAAGGGCGAGTACACCCCGCGCAACGTGCAAACGCGAGCGCAACGCATCGAAGAGGTGTTCGCCGTGAAAGTGCTCGTCGACCCCAACCCCAGGCTAAAAGCCGGCATGGCCGCCGACGTCGACCTCGGCGTGAAAGGAGCCGAGTAGTGCCGGCGTCCGCGCCGGCCGGCGAGGCGGCGTCCCGCCGCCCCGGCATCGACGTCCAAGGTGTGACCAAATACTTCGGCTCGGTCCGCGCCCTCGACAACGTCACTCTCCAGGTCCCCCCCGGCGAAATCTTCGGCCTCCTAGGCCCGAACGGCTCCGGCAAGTCGACGCTCATCCGCATCCTCTGCGGCCTTCTCGTCCCCACCGCCGGCCACGCCTCCGTCGACGGCTTCGACGTCGAGCAGGAAGGCGAGCAGGTGCGCCGCCACATCGGCTACGTCTCGCAGGCCTTTTCGCTCTACCGCGACCTCACCGTCCTCGAGAACCTCGAGTTCTTCAGCTCCATCTACCATTTGAAAGGCGCCGAGCGCCGCGAGCGCATCGAGTGGGCGATCGAGCTCACGCACATCGGGCCGTACCGCGAGCGCCTGGCCGACAAGCTCTCCGGCGGCTGGAAGCAGCGCCTCGCGCTCGCCGCCGCGCTCATGCACCGGCCGCGCGTCATCTTCCTCGACGAGCCGACCGCCGGCATCGATCCGGTGGCGCGCCGCGAGCTGTGGGACCTCCTCTTCGAGCTCGCCGGCGGCGGCGTGACGATGTTCGTGACGACGCACTACATGGACGAGGCCGAGCGCTGCGCCTCGGTCGGCTATCTGTACATGTCGAAGCTGATGGTCGTCGGCCGTCCCGACGCGCTCAAGCAACTCCCCGAGGTCACGCCCGAGGGGACGCGGCGCGTGCAGGCCGAGGCGAGCGAAGGCGTGGCCAAGCTGATGACGTCGGCACGCACGCTGCCGTACGTCCGCGCCGCGACAATCTTCGGCACGTCGCTGCACCTCCTCGTCGACGCCGACGTCACCGACGACAAGGCCGAGCACGACCTCAAGAACTTCGGCCTCGGCAACGTCACGGTCAGTCCGATCGATCCGTCGCTCGAAGACGTTTTCGTGCGGCTGACGGAAACGCGAGGTGCCGCATGAACGGCTTCGCCGCCATGTTCCGCAAAGAGCTCACGCAGATGATGCGCGACCGCGGCACGCTCTTCTTCGCCCTGCTCGTTCCGGTGCTCGAGCTCGTCCTCTTCGGCGTCATCGACATGAACGCGAAGAACATCCCCACCGCGGTGCTCGACCTCAGCCAGACGCAGGAGAGCCGGCGCCTCCTCGAGCAGTTCGACGCCACCGGCTACCTGCGCATCACGCAGTACGTGCAGTCGCGCGCGCAGCTGCAGCACGCCATCGTGGCGGGGAAGGCGCAGGTGGCGATCGAGATCCCGCCCGACTACGCGCGAAACCTCGCCGGCGGGCGGCAGGCCGACGTCTTCGTGGCCATCGACGGCTCCGACTCCACGGTGGCCTCGCAGGCGCTGGCCGCCGCGAACGGCGTGGCGCTGCAGAACGCCATCGCCGCGATCCTGGAGAAGACGCACGTCACGCCGCCAGTCGAAGTGCATCCGTTGATGATGTTCAACCCCGACATGCGCAGCGCGAACCTGCTGATCCCCGGCCTCATCGCCATCCTTCTCACGTTCTCCGGCACGATCCTCTCCGCCTTCGCCATCGTGAAGGAGCGCGAGCGCGGCACGCTCGAGCAGCTCATGGTCACGCCGGTCTCGCCACTGGCCGTCGTCGTCGGCAAGCTCCTGCCGTACCTCATCCTCGCCTACATCCAACTCGTGATCATCGTAGTGCTGATGAACGTCCTCTTCCGCGTGCCGATCCACGGCAGCATCGCCCTGCTCATGCTCCTGTCGCCGATCTATCTTCTGTCGCTGCTGTCGGTCGGATTGCTCGTCTCCTCGCGCGCGAAGACACAGATGGAGGCGATGCAGCGCGCCATGTCGGTGATGCTGCCGTCGGTCCTGCTGTCCGGCTACATCTTCCCGATCGCCTCGCTCCCCCTGCCGCTGCGCGCGATCTCGCACATCCTTCCGGCGACGTACTACATCCGCATAGCCCGCGGGATCGTCATCCGAGGCGCCAGCTTCGCCGACCTGTGGGAGCCGGTGCTCGCGCTGGTATTGATGTCGATCGTCCTGATCGCGGCGAGCGCGCGGGCGTTTCAGAAGACGGTTAGCTAGTTCCTGTCCTGGGCGAGGTAAAGCTAAGAAAATAAAGAGAAAAAGGCGCATTCGGAGTTGCTCCTTTTCAGCCACTCATTTAGAATTGATTGTGACGAAACAACTGATTCTAAAAGAGATACGGCTGCAGAAAGGGGCTCCGAATGCGCCAGGCCTGCAAAAAACAGCTCAATCTCGGGGGAGATTGGCTGGCC
>Ga0070717_10000088_pt1 | contig 72135 bp, 63 predicted proteins | sample LARL113metaG_FD_71366 | JGI IMG/M metagenome (GOLD analysis project Ga0070717, IMG submission 71366) | Corn, switchgrass and miscanthus rhizosphere microbial communities from Kellogg Biological Station, Michigan, USA - LAR L11-3 metaG | ecosystem: Host-associated > Plants > Roots > Rhizosphere ...
AGCCGCGGAGCGCCGGCGTGTTCGACGTCGTCAACGGCAACGCCACGATCTCGGTCGAGAACCTGCCGGTGTCGACGGAGATCAAAGCGCTGGCCGTGACGCTCGAGCCGCGCGGCGGCGTGGCGCAGCCGACGAACACGAATTTTTACGTGATGGGGAAGGCCGCGTTGTAGCGCTCGTGTCATTCCGAGCGAAGCGAGGAATCCCCTGCCGCACGGGATCCCTCGCTTCGCTCGGGATGACACGCCCTACAGCCCGATGATGTTGTAGCCGCAGTCGACGTATATCACCTCGCCCGTAATCGCCGACGACATGCTCGAGAGCAGGAAGAGCGCGGCGTTGCCGATCTCCTCGAGCTCCACGTTGCGGCGCAGCGGCGCCCGCTCGGCGTAGTGGTGCAGCATCCCGGTGAAGCCTTTGATGCCGCGCGCGGCGAGGGTGTTGACCGGGCCGGCGGAGATGGCGTTGACGCGGACGTTCTTCGGGCCGAGGTTCGCGGCGAGATAGCGCACCGACGCCTCGAGCGACGCCTTGGCCACGCCCATCACGTTGTAGCCCTCGATGGCCTTCACCGCGCCGTAGTACGACATCGCCAGCACCGCGCCGCCACCGCTTTTCTCGAAGAGCGGTAGCGCGGCGCGGGTGAGGCCGACGAGCGAATAGGCGGAGATGTCGTGCGAGGTCTTGTAGCCCTCGCGCGAGGTCTTGAAGAAGTCGCCCTCGAGGTCTTCGCGCGGCGCGAAGGCGACGGAGTGGACGAGCGCGTCGAGCCGCCCGAACTTCGCGTCGACCTCGGCGAAGACGCTGTCGATCTCCGCGTCGGCCGTGACGTCGCACGGCAGCAGCAGCGCCTCCGGCATCGTCGAGGTCAGCGCCTCGACGCTCTCTTTCAGCCGCTCGCCCTGGTACGTGAAGGCGAGGCGCATCCCCTCGCGCGCAAGCGCCTGCGCGATGGCCCAGGCGATGGAGCGCTTGTTGGCGACGCCGAAGATGATGCCGGTTTTGCCGTCCAGTAATGCCATGGGCGGATTGTATTAGGCTTTCCAGCCCATGAAACGCCTGCTCCTGCTCCTTCTGCTCCTCGCCGTTCCCCTCGCCGCGCAAACCAAGCGCGCCTTCACCATCGAAGACGTCTATCGCGTCAAGAGCGCCGGCAGCCTCTCGCTTTCGCCGGACGGCCGCGGCGTGCTCTTCACCGTCAGCACGACGGACCTCCCGCGCGCGAAGCGAACCACGACGATCTGGATGATCGACGCGGACGGCGGAAACGCGCGCGAGCTGACGCACGGCGACGCCGACTCGTCGCCGCACTTCTCGCCGGACGGCAAGACGATCTCGTTCGTCCGCGGCGGCAACCTCTTTCTATTGCCGCTCGGCGGCGGCGAGGCGAGGCAGCTGACGAAGATCTCCACCGGCGTCTCCGATCCGCTCTGGGCGCCGGACGGCAAGTCGATCGCCTTCGCCTCCGACGTCTATCCCGAATGCGGCGGCGACGACGCCTGCAACGAGAAGGTCGCCGACCGCTGGAGCAAGGGCAAGCTGCAGGCGCACATGGCCGACTCGCTGCTCTACCGCCACTGGACCGAGTGGCGCGACGGCAAGGCCACGCACACGCTGCTCGTCGACGTGGCCACGCAGAAGGTCCGCGACCTCACGCCGGGCAAGTTCGACTACCCCGGCTTCGAGCTCGGCGGTCCGCTGCAGTACGCGTTTTCGCCCGACTCGGCGGAGCTCGTCGTCGCGTCGAACCACGATCCCGAGCCGGCGTCGTCGACGAACACCGACCTCTGGGTCATCGACCTCAAGACCCCGAACGCCGCGCCGCGCGACATCACCGCGGCGAACCACGGCTACGACAACTCTCCGCTCTACTCGCCCGACGGCCGCTACCTCGCCTACCGCACGCAGACGACGCCGGCGTACGAGTCGGCGCTCTTCCAGCTCGCGATTTACGACCGCCAGGCCGGCACGTCGAAGATCGTCTCCGGCAAGTTCAACGACTGGATCGACGACTTCCGCTGGATCGATCCGGCGACGATCCTCTTCACCGGCCCGGTCGAGGGGCACAACCCGCTCTACCGCCTCGACGTCGCCAGCGGCGCGATCACGAAGGTCTTCGACGACCAGACCATCGACGCGTTCGAGGTCGCGCCAGGCGGCAACGTCTTTTACATCCACCGCTCCGTCGGCGAGCCGTCGGAGATCTTCCGCGCGTCGATCGCCGCCGCCGCGCCGTCGCGGCGCAAGCTCACGCATCTCAACGACGCGTTCGCGAACGAAGTCGACATCCGCCCGGCCGAGGCGATGTGGGTCGAGGGGGCGATGGGGCAGAAGGTGCAGGTCTACGTCGTCAAGCCGCACAACTTCGATCCGGCGAAGAAGTACCCGCTGATCCTCAACGTCCACGGCGGCCCGCAGTCGCAGTTCGGCGACTCGTTCCGCGCCGACTGGCAGGTCTATCCCGGCGCCGGCTACGTCGTGGCCTTCCCGAACCCGCACGGCTCGACCGGGCGCGGGCAGGAGTACACCGCGGAGATCTCCGGCGACTGGGGCGGCGCGGTGTTCGAGGACCTGATGAAGGTCACGGACGCGCTGGAGAAGCTGCCGTACGTCGACAGGAACCGCATGGGAGCGATGGGATGGTCGTACGGCGGCTACATGATGAACTGGTTCGAGGGGCACACGGACCGCTTCAAGGCCATCGCCTCGATGATGGGGATCTTCGACAACCGCTCGTTCTTCGGCGCCACCGAGGAGCTGTGGTTCCCGGAGTGGGATCTCAAGGGACAGCCGTGGAACTCGAATTTATATGACAAGTTCTCACCATCGAATTATGTGGCTAATTTTCATACGCCTTGCATGGTCATCACCGGCGAGCGCGACTACCGCGTCCCGTACACGCAGGCCCTGCAGATGTTCACGGCCCTGCAGAAGCAGCACGTGCCGTCGCGCCTGATCGTCTACTCGAACGCCGGCCACTGGCCGAGCTGGTACGAAATGGCGCTCTACTACACCGCGCACCTCGAATGGTTCCAGAAGTACCTCGGCGGCGGCGGGCCGCCGTGGTCGACGGAGGCGTTCCTGCGCAACGCCGTCTTCGACACGTCGAGCGGCAAGCGGATCGACGAGAAGGAAAAAGAGAAGGCGCCCGAGAACATGCAGGCAAGCCGGGGGAGAAGCCGGAGCCATGAAAGCCGGAATCGACAAGATCCTGAAGCGCGCGCAGGCCGAGTACCTCGACGCGCTCCTCCCGCCGCGCGACGCGCTGCTGGCGCGGGTCGAGGAGTACGCGGCCGCGCACGGGCATCCCATCGCCGACGCCGAGGTCGCGCAGACCATGCGCGTCCTGCTGCGGGCGCGGCGGCCGCGGCACGTCATCGAAGTCGGCACGAACATCGGCTACTCGGTCATCGTCATGGGTCGGGAGGTCGGGGCGGGCGCGGTCGTGGAGACCATCGAGCTCGACCGCGGCATCCTCGCCACGGCCAAGGGCTTCGTCGCCGAGGCGGTGTTGCAGTGCGAGGTGCGCTTCCACGAGGGCGCCGCGCTCGAGGTCCTGCCGCGGCTCGACGGCCCGTTCGACTTCGCCTTCATCGACTGCGTGAAGACCGAGTACGAGGCCTACCTCGACGCGCTCCTGCCGAAGCTCGAGCGCGGGGCGATGATCGTCTGCGACAACCTGCTGTGGGGAGGGAAGGTCGCGGAGGGGGTGCGCGATGCGTCGACCGATGCGCTGCGCGACTTCAACCGGCGCCTCACCACCGATCCGCGCCTCACGACCACGATCGTGGCCGTGGGCGACGGATTGGGGGTGTCGGTGGTGAACTGAGTTACTTGCCGGCGGTGGCCTTGGCGGTGAGCGCCTTGACCGTGCCCTTGACCGGGACGGTGACGACGGGGTTGACCTTGTCGGTCGTGTAGATCTTCACGGTGCCGTCGAGGTCGCCCGGCTTCGTGTCCTTGGCAAGCTGCAGGGTGACTTCGTAGTCGCCTTTGTTCGCGCCCGGCTTGACCGAGGCGACGACGCCGGGGAGCGACGACTCCGCCTTCGTCACGACGAACTTCTCGGGCGACTTCTGGTCGTTCGAGTGCAGCACGATCGAGCGGACGGCGGCGGTGTCGCTCGGAGCGACTTCGCCGAAGTTCACGCCGGCCGGGTCGATGCGGAACGTCGGGCGGATCACGCCGGCGACGCTGATGAGGTACTCGGGCTGGTGCTTCGACGTGGTGACGACGCGGACCTTGTCGGCGAGCGGGCCGACCTTGGCGTCGGGACCGCCGACGGTGATGTTGACGCGGTACTGGTTCTGGCCGGGACGGCCGACGTTCGGGGCGAGGTCTTCCTTCTTCTCGACCTTGGTGACGGTGGCCTTGATGTAGTCGGCCGGAACCTCGACGTCCTTGATCTCGAACGGCTCGTCCTCTTCGGAATAGAGCGTGACCGTCTGCGTGTCGGCGTCGCCCTGCAGGAGGTTGAAGCGGACGAAGCCGGCGGGATACGCCTCGACGTACGGCTTCACGATCGCGTGGAGCGTGAGCTGCGCGGTGGGGGTGTTCGGATCGTTCGTCTCGAGCGTGACGGTCTTGGCGATCGGGCCGGCGAACGCGGTGGTGTCGACGTGCGCCGTGACCTTGCCGGTGGTCCCCGGCTTGATGACCTTGTCGAAGTCAGCGACCGTGCAGCCGCAGCCCGGCTTGGCGGCGATGATCTGCAGGTCGGCGTCGCCGGTGTTCTTCACCAGGAACGCCCACTCGAGCTTGTCGCCCTTCGGGACGATGCCGTAGTCCTTGACCGGCTCGACGATGGTGAGGCGCGGGGCCTTCTCGTCGTCCGTGCTGGCGGCTTTCGCCGTCTCGGCCGCGGCGGGCTTGCTGGCCCCCTCGGTGTCTTTCGCTGTCGATACCTTCTTGCTGTCCGCGGCGAGCGCGCTCACCGCGAAAAGACCGGCCATCGCGACCGCCAGAAAACGCTTCGATGACATCAGAGATCCTCCTGTTGAACGACTGTTTGGTTCGTGCTGGACTTCGGTTCGAACGTGCTGACTTACTGTGTCATTCCGAGCGGAGCGAGGAATCCCGTGCCGAGGGGGGATTCCTCGCTTACGCTCGGAATGACACGAAACTTGCTGAGGTGCGCGACGATGCCCCACGTCAAAGAACTCCCTCAGATCAAACGCATTTACCTGATCGGCATCGCCGGAACCGCCATGGCCTCGCTGGCCGGGATGCTGAAGGAACGCGGCTACGAGGTGGGCGGCTCGGATGAGCACGTCTATCCGCCGATGTCGACCTACCTGGAGCAGCTGCGGATCGCCGTGCTCGAAGGCTATACGAAAGAGCACCTGCTGACGTTCCGTCCCGACCTCGTCGTCATCGGCAACGTCGCTGCCGTTACGAACGCCGAGGCCGCCGCCACGCTCGAGCTCGATCTGCCGTACACGTCGATGCCGGAGGCGATCTACGAGCTCTTCATCAAGGGGAAGCACTCCATCGTCGTCACCGGAACGCACGGCAAGACCACGACGACGTCGCTCATGGCCTGGATCCTCGAGGCGGCCGGCCGCGACCCGAGCATGGTCGTCGGCGGCATCCCGGTGAACTTCAACCACAACTACAAGCTCGGCGGCGGCCCGGAGTTCGTCATCGAGGGGGACGAGTACAACACGGCGTTCTTCGACAAGGGGCCGAAGTTCCTCCACTACGGCGCGAACACGCTGATCGTCAACAACATCGAGTTCGATCACGCCGACATCTACCCCGACCTCGGCGCCATCGTCGAGGCCTTCCGCAAGGCCGTGCGCGCCGTCGCGCCGGGCGACACGATCGTGGCCAACGGCGACGACGGCAACGTCGCCTCGCTGCGCGGCGACGCCAAAGCGCGCTGGCTGACGTTCGGCTGGCAGCGGACGCACGACGTCTTCGCCACCGACGACGAGGAGCATCCCGAGGGGACGTCGTTCACGGCGTGGTGGGAAGGAAAGGAGTGGTTCCGCTTCCGCAGCACGCTGTCGGGGCGGCACAACGTCCTCAACGCCCTCGCCGACATCGCCGCGGCGCGCCTGCGCGGGCTCTCGGCCGAGGAGATCCAGAAGGGATTGGAGTCGTTCCAGGGGATCAAGCGGCGGATGGAAGTGCGGGGCGTGGAGCGCGGCGTCACCGTCATCGACGACTTCGCCCACCATCCCACCGCCATCGCCACGACGCTCGCTGGCGCGCGCAAGCGCTACCCAGGGCGGCGGATCTGGGCGCTGTTCGAGCCCCGCTCGATCTCGTCGTCGCGCAAGGAGTTCGAGAGCGGCTACATCGACGCCTTCCACGAGGCCGACCGCGTCGTCATCGGGCCGATCTTCCACCGCGACCGCTACGAGACGCGCTACGGCCTCGACAAGATGATGGCGGTGCCGGAGATCGCGACGAAGCTCGAGGCAGACGACATCGAGACGCGGCAGCTCGACGACTTCGACGAGATCGCCGCCCTCGTGGCCGCCGAGGCGGGCGACGGCGACGTCGTCGTGGTCATGTCGTCGGGGGCATTCGGCGGGGTGCACGAGAAGATCCTGGAACGTCTGCGGAGTTGAGCGGCCGTCATCCGAGTGGAGCAAAGAAGTAGGCGACAGAAACTTAGAACGAGTTTCTGTGGCCGAATGCATCCCGCGGCGTGCAGGCCACCGCAGATCGGCTGGGAGCATCGGCCCGCGCCAGGAGGCTTCGTCGTCTGCGCGGCTCAGCATGACGGAAGCGCGCGCTTCTCGCATACAATGCGCGCTCCCGTTTCCGGAGGGCCTTGACGTTGGGGTTTGCCGACGATGCAAACGCACTGATTGAACGAAAGAAATTCGACGAGCTCGAATCGCTCTGGATGAACCAGATCGACAGCGATCCGAGCGACGCCGACGCCTTCCTCCGCATCGCCAAGGCGCTGCGCAAAGCGGAGCAGCGCACGCTCTCCGACACGCTCGTCGGCCTCCTCGGCGACGTCCTCCTCGAGCGCAAGCTCTGGCCGCAGCGCCTGGCCGTGCTCAAGGAGCTCGGGCGCCTTTCCAAGCATCCGACGCAGCTCCGCCAGCCGATCGAGCAGGCGCTGCGCGGCGCCCTCGGCTCGCACCGCAGCTTCCCGCGCGCCTTCGAGCTCTCCGGCTTCAGCGACGCCACGTCGAACCCGGTCGAGCGCGCCGACAAGATCGAGACGTGGCTGCAATACGACGAGGGCGAGTACTTCTTCATGGCCGGCCGCGGCGCCGGCGTCGTGACGGAGTTGAATCCGGAGCTCGGCATCTGCCGCCTCGACTTCGAGAAAGACAAGCGCGTCTCCGTGCCGCTCGGCGCGGCCGGGAAGTACCTCGTGCCGCTCCCCGAGGGGCACGTGCTGCGCGAGAAATTCAGCGATCCGGAGAACGTGAAGAAGGAGGCGCTCAAGTCGCCGCCGCAGTTCTTCGCGAGAATCCTGCAGAGCTTCGGCCGTCCGATGACGATGGGCGAAGTGCGCGACGCGGTGATCGGCATCGTTCCCGACGAGAAGTGGACGTCGTGGTGGACCTCGGCGCGCAAGAATCCGCAGATCGTCGTCAGCGGCAGCGGCGCGAAGGCGGCGTACTCGTGGAGCGCCTCCGCCGGCGCGGCCGACGCCGTCATCCGCCGCGACTTCGACCGCGCCGACGCCAAGGGAAAGCTCGAGCTGGCGCGCAAGCACAGCGCGCGCAGCAAGGAGCTCGCGGACTACTTCTCGGCGCAGCTCGGCGCCGAGGCGTCGAAGGTGGCGCGGACCGACCCGGCGCTGGCGTGGCAGATCCTGTCGACGCTGGAGACGCTGCCGGGCGCGCACACGTCCGCGATCGACGCCACGTCGCTCCTCCTCGGCCCGCTGGCCTCGCGCATCGTCAGCGCCATCGGCGACAAGGCCTTGCGCGAGCGCGCCCTCGGCGTCATCCGCGACGTCCACCCCGACTGGCCGAAGGTCTACAGCGAAGTCTTCTTCCTCGACGAAGAGCCGCGCATCCTCTCGCTGATCATGGAGGCGCTCGAGGGCGCCGGCATGACCGACATCCGCGACCGCCTCGTCGACGAGACGCTGCGCTACCCGCGCCGCCATCCGCGCGCCTTCTACTGGTACGTCAAGCAGCTCAACGATCAGGAAGGACTGACGGAGAAGGCGAACTACGCGCTGCTCTTCCAGATCCTCGATGCCGTCGGCTCCGACGAGTTCGGCGGCGTGCGCGCGCGGCTGAAGGACATGTTCGACAAGAGCGGCCTGGCCATCCGCATCGTCATGGGCGTCGACGACAAGGAGAACGCGCGCAAGCTCGTGGAGACGCTGGAGCGCTACGGCGCGCTCGAGGACTACCGCCGCGAGAACACGCGCAACGCGGCGCTCATGAAGTACCCGGCGCTGCGCGAGCCGCAGCAGGAGCCGGTCTACGCGACGGCGGAGTCGCTCGAGCAGAAGCGCGCCGAGTTGATCAACCTGCGCAACGTGGAGATCCCGGCGAACTCGAAGGCGCTGCAGGCCGCGCGCGAGATGGGCGACCTCCGCGAGAACTTCGAGTACAAGGCGGCGCGGGCGCGGGCGGAGTTCCTCTCCGCGCGCGTCGGCGAGCTGGCCTCCGAGATCTCGCGCGTGCGGGTGATCGACCCGGCCACGGTGGACACGTCGGTCGTGCGCGTCGGCACGAAGGTGGCGCTCTCGAACGGCGACGTGAAGCGCGAGGTGACGATCCTCGGACCGTGGGAGTCGGCGCCGGAGCGCGGCGTGTACTCGAACCAATCGGACGCGGCGAACGCGCTGATCGGACACAGCGTCGGCGACATCGTGACGTTCATGGGGAACGACTACGAGATCGAATCGATCCGAAAATGGAACGAATAGCGAGTTCACGTCATGCTGAGGCGCGAAGACGCCGAAGCATCTCGGCATACGTCGATTGAGATGCTTCGCCGTCTTCGCGGCTCAGCATGACGACGGTTTTCGATGGCAGAACGACGTCCCCTGAAGAGCCGCGATCGTGCATGGGCAAAAGCGCTTGCGTCGACGTTCGTCCGCCTTCGCATCCGTCCCAACGTCATCTCCCTCTTCTCGATCGTCTTCGCCGGCGTCGCGTGCGCCGGATTCCTCCTCAGCAGCAGCGCCCTCGGCGTGCAGCGGCTCGTCTGGCTCCTCGTCGCGGCCGCGGGGATTCAGCTGCGGCTCCTCTGCAATCTGTTCGACGGCATGGTCGCCGTCGAAGGGAAGATGGGCTCGAAGGTCGGCGAGATCTACAACGACTTCCCCGACCGCGTCGCCGATCCGCTGATCATCGTGCCCGCCGGCTACGCGATCGCGCTGCCGGCGCTCGGGTGGGTGGCCGGGCTGCTCGCCGTCATGACCGCGTACGTGAGAGTCCTCGGCGGCTCGATGGGCGTGCCGCAGGATTTCCGCGGGCCGATGGCGAAGCCGCAGCGCATGGCCACGCTCACCGTCGCGGCGATCGCCGACGGCGTCGCGGGGCTGTTCCACTGGCAGGGACGGCTGCTCGCCATCGCGCTCGCGCTGATCGTCCTCGGCACCATCGTGACGATGGCGCGCCGCACCGCGCGCACGGCGCGGGAACTCGAGGCGCGGTGAAGCGCGCGGTGGCCTCGGGCGTCGTAGCGCTGGCGCGCATCCTCGCCGGCGGCAACGTCCTGCGCATCGGCTTCGAGCCCGACGAGCGGCAGCGCATCTACTTCGCGAACCACACCAGCCACCTCGACTTCGTCGTGATCTGGTCGGCGCTGCCGAAGCGCCTGCGCCTCCTCACGCGCCCCGTCGCGGCGCGCGACTACTGGGAAAGAGGCGTGAAGCGCTACCTCGCGCTGCAGGTCTTCAACGCCGTCCTCGTCGACCGCGTTCGCGGCGACGTTGCCGCGCCGAGCGCGCTCGACGTCCTCCTCGCCGGCCTCGGCGAGCGGCACTCGCTCATCATCTTCCCCGAGGGGACGCGCGGGGATGGGACGCAGCTCGGCGCGTTCAAGAGCGGCTTGTACCGCCTCGGCATGGCGCGTCCCGACGTCGAGCTCGTGCCGGTTTACATCGACAACCTCAACCGCGTGCTGCCGAAGGGCGAGTTCGTCCCCGTGCCGATGCTCGCCTCCGTCAGCTTCGGCGCGCCGATGCGCGTCGGCGAGGGCGAGAGCAAGGCCGGCTTCCTCGAGCGCGCGCGCAGCGCCATCCTGGAGCTGCGGCAATGGTGAACTTCCTGCACGACCGGCAGACGCTCTACCTCTTCGGCGGCGTGCTGGCGCTCCTCGTCGTCGCCACCGTCGCCGGGCAGCTCATCAAGCTGCGCGCGCGCAACGCCGTCGTCGACAACCTCAACGCCCGCATCAAGGCGTGGTGGACGATGTCGGCCGTCTTCGCCGTCTCGCTGGCGACGGGCGGCATCGGCTCGGTGATCCTCTTTGCCTTCCTCTCGTTCTTCGCCTTGCGCGAGTTCGTCACGCTCACGCCGACGCGCCCCGCCGACCACTCCGCGCTCTTCTGGGTCTTCTTCGTCATCACGCCGCTGCAGTACTGGCTCGTGGCGACGCAGTGGTACGGTCTCTTCGCCGTGCTGATCCCCGTCTACGCGTTCCTTTTCATCCCGTCGCGCATCGCCATCGCCGGCGACGCCGCGGCGTTCCTGGAGCGCAGCGCGAAGATCCAATGGGGACTCATGGTCTGCGTCTACTGCGTCAGCCACGCGCCGGCGCTGCTGATGCTGAACGTGCCGCATTACGAGGGGAAAAACGCGCGGCTGCTCTTCTTCCTCGTCGTGGTCGTGCAGCTCAGCGACGTGCTGCAGTACGTCTGGGGAAAGCTGCTCGGGCGTCACAAGATCGCGCCGACGATCAGCCCGAGCAAGACGTGGGAGGGCTTCGTCGGCGGCGTGCTGACGGCGACGGCGCTCGGCGGCGCGCTGTGGTGGGCGACGCCGTTCAATCCGTGGCAGGCGACGGGGATGGCGTTCGTGATCACGATGATGGGCTTCGCCGGCGGGCTGACGATGTCGGCGATCAAGCGCGACCGCGGGGTGAAGGATTGGGGAGCGGCGATCGAAGGCCACGGCGGCGTGCTCGACCGCATCGACTCGATCTGCTTCGCGGCGCCGGTGTTCTTTCACCTGACGCGTTACTTCTTCACGCCGTGATACGATCCGTGGCCGACATTTTCGAGTCCTGGAGGAAACTGGAGACATGGCCTACGTAATCGCCGAACCGTGTGTGAACACGAAGGATACGGCGTGCGTCGACGTCTGCCCGGTCGATTGCATTCATCCGCGCAAGGACGAGCCGAATTTCGAGCCGGAGACGATGCTGTACATCGATCCGGACGTCTGCATCGACTGCGGCGCCTGCGAGCCGGCATGCCCGGTGCAAGCGATTTTCCCGGCGGATCTGGTGCCGGAGCAGTGGAAGCACTACACGGAGATGAACGCCGCCTGGTATCGAAAGTAAATTTGACGAGCGTGAGCTGGATCACTAAAGTTCGGAGGCAACAGTCGTAGATTTCGCGCAGCACAGCATCAGCAAGAAACAAGGGGGGCGTAGCGCCCCTTTTTCATTCTCTGGCTCTTTGAAATTCGACCGGTCGATCGAGACCCTTCAGCGTCGCGCCCACCTCGGACCCAAACCACGGGGAGCGGGCGAATGGGCGTGCCTCCGTGGACCAATTGCTGAAGCTACCTCTCTCTCTCTGCAACGCGAGCCGGAGGGTCTCGATGGAAACGGTCGAACTCAGAACGCAGAAAGCCGAATTCAGAATTGAGAAAGCCGCCGTTCCCCCTTTCTAAATTCTGCATTCGGCTTTCTGCGTTCTGAGTTTCCGCTTCCGATTCGCCGATAGAATCCCCCTCATGAACATCGGATTCATCGGCCTCGGCGCCATGGGCTTCCCCATGGCCCGCCACCTCGCCAAGGAACATCACGTCGTCGTTTGGAACCGCACGCGCGAGAAGGCGGAGCGCCATGCGCGCGAGCACGGCTCCACGCTCGCCTCCGACCTCGCCGGCACCGCGGACGCCGACGTCGTCATCACCATGCTGCCGACCAGCCGCGAAGTCGACGAGATCGTCGGGCAACTCTTGCCGCACCTGCGCGAGGGGACGCTCTGGATCGACGCCACGAGCGGCGATCCGAACGTCTCGCGCGAGACCGCCAAGCGCCTGGCCGCGAAGGGCGTCGCCTTCGTCGACGCGCCCGTGACCGGCGCGACCGTCGGCGCGGAGAACGCCACGCTCACGATCATGATCGGCGGCAGCGACGCCGACTTCGAGCGCGCCCGCGACGTCCTCCGCCTCTGCGGCAAGACCATCATCCACGCCGGCAGCGTCGGCGCCGGCCACGCCATCAAGGTCCTCACGAACTCGATCATGGGCGCGACGGTGTGGATGACGAGCGAGTGCCTGCTTCTGGCCAAGCGCTACGGCATCGACCTGAAGACCGCGTTCGCGGTCACCAATGCCGGCAGCGGCCGCTCGAACGCCTCGGAGAACCTCCTGCCGATGCGCCTCCTCGATGGGAAGTGGCCGCTCGTCTTCAAGCTGGCCCATCACGACAAGGACATCCGCATCGCCGCGTCGATCGCGCACGAGCAGCACGCCTCGACGCCGATGCTGGCACTCACCCAGCAACTCTTCACCGCCGCCCTCAATGAGCTCGGCGAGAACGCCGACTACATCGAGGTGGCCAAAGTGATCGCGCGCTGGAACGCGACGGAATGGACATCATGAAGAAAACAATCGCTCTCCTCATTTTTCTCGCCGCCTGCAAGCAGACCGAAACGACGAACACGTCGACGACCGTGACGGAGTCGAGCGCCACGACCGCGACCGTCGCGACGATGGAGCCGACGACGACCACCGCGCTGACGCCGCCGCCGCCCGCCGGCACGACCATGAGCTCGACGACGTCGACTACGGTGACGACCGCCACCGCCGCCCCCTCGACCGCGGCGCCCGCGAACGCCCCGCCGCCCGCGCTGATCCCGAAGACGCCGATGCCGAAGAAGGAGCCGGCGACGAAGAGGGACACCACCTCGACGACATCGACAACGGCGACGTCGGCGATCGAGACGATGGGGACGAATCCGAATCCGCCATCGAAGAAGAGCAAGCGGCCTCCGACCGCGACCGACACGACGGGCACGACCGACACGACGGGCACGAACCCGCCGCCGACGACCTCCACGCGCTTGCAGTAGAGTTCGCGCTGTCATGCGAAAGAACATCCTCCTCGCCCTCGTCTTCCTCCTCGCACTTCCGCTCGTCGCCGACGAGGGGATGTGGCTCTTCAACCATCCGCCGCGGCAGATCCTGAAGCAGCGCTATGGCTTCGAGCCGTCGCAGGCGTGGCTCGACCATCTGCAGAAGTCGTCCGTCCGCTTCAACAGCGGCGGCTCGGGCTCGTTCGTCTCCGCGAGCGGCTTGATCCTGACGAACCACCACGTCGCGCTCGACTGCCTGCAGAAGATCTCCACGGCCAAGCACGACTACGTCGCCACCGGCTACCACGCCAAGACGCCGGCCGAGGAAGTGAAGTGCGTCGACCTCGAGCTCAACGTCCTGCAGAGCATCGAGGACGTCACCGACCGCGTGAACGCCGCGGTGAAGCCGGGCATGTCGGGCGCCGACGCCCAGCGCGCCCGCCGCGCGGTCATGAACACGATCGAGCAGGAGTCGACGGAGAAGAGCGGGCTGCGCAGCGACGTCGTCACGCTCTACCAGGGGGGGCAGTACCACCTCTATCGTTATAAAAAATATACCGATGTCCGCCTCGTCTTTGCCCCCGAGGTGCAGGCCGCATTCTTCGGCGGCGATCCGGACAACTTCGAGTACCCCCGCTACGACCTCGACATCTGCTTCTTCCGCGCGTACGACAAGGACAAGGTCGTCCATCCGTCCGATTACCTCAAATGGAGCGCGGCCGGCGCGAAGGACGGGGAGCTCGTCTTCGTCTCCGGCCATCCGGGCCGCACCGACCGGCTGAACACCGTCACGCACCTCGAGTGGTTCCGCGACAACACGTATCCGTTCACGCTGAACCTCCTGCGCCGGCGTGAAGTGCTGCTGACGAACTACTCGGAGCGCTCGGCCGAGAACGAGCGCCGCGCGCACGACGAGCTGTTCGGGATCAAGAACTCGCGCAAGGCCTACCTCGGCCTCATCGCCGGGTTGCAGGATCCGGCCATCATGCAGAAGAAGATCGACGCCGAGGCCGCGCTGCGGCAGAAGATCGCCGCCGATCCGCAGCTGCAGGCGCAGTACGGCGACGCGTGGGACCAGGTCGCCGCCGCGTTCAACTCCTATCGCGGGTACTACCTCGAGTACCGCTTCCTCGAAGGCGGCACGGCGTTCAACTCGCGTCTCTTCGGGTACGCGCGTTCGCTGCTGCGCCTCGGCGAGGAGCGCACGAAGCCGAACGCCGACCGCCTGCGCGAGTACCGCGAGTCGAACATGGAGTCGCTCAAGCAGGCGCTCTACTCCGAGGCACCGGTGTACGAGGACATGGAGACCGTGAAGCTCGCCGACTCGCTCTCGAACTGGGTCGAGGTCGCGCCGAACGATCCGCTGCTGCGCCAGGTCCTCAACGGCAAGTCGCCGGCCGAGCGCGCATCCGAGCTCGTGCGCGGAACGAAGCTGAAGGACCCCGCGTTCCGCAAGCAGCTCGGCGAGGGCGGGAAAGCCGCCGTCGACGCCGCGAACGATCCGATGATCGCCGTCGCCCGCATCATCGATCCGCGCTCGCGCGAGCTCCGCAAGGAGTACGAGTCGAACGTCGACGAGAAGCTCACCCAGGCCTACGCCAAGATCGCCAACGCCGTCTTCAAGACCAGCGGCGGCGAGACCTATCCCGACGCCACGTTCACGCTGCGCCTCGCCTTCGGCACCGTGAAAGGCTACGAAGAAACCGGCAAGCACGTCCCGTGGGACACCACCGTCGGCGGCACCTTCGAGCACTCCGCGGTGCACAACAACGCCCCGCCGTTCGACCTCCCGAAGTCGTGGCTGTCGAAGAAGGCGGAGCTGAAGGACGACAAGGCGCCGTTCAACTTCGTCTTCACCGCCGACATCATCGGCGGCAACTCCGGCAGCCCGGTGGTCAACCGCGCCAACGAGTTCGTCGGCATCGTGTTCGACGGCAACCTGCAGTCGCTGCCGTGGGACTACCAGTTCGATGACCGGCAGGGGCGGGCGCTGGCTGTGCACTCGGCCGGGATCCTCGACGCGCTGCGCAAGGTCTACCACGCCGACGACGTGGTGAAGGAGCTGACCGGGAAGTGACGATGCAGGCCCGCGCCGCGACGAAGGGCGATGCGCCGGCGATCGCGCGCATTTACAACGAGGGGATCGAGGACCGCATCGCCACGTTCGAGACGCGGCCGCGCACGCCCGCGGACGTGGAGGCGTGGATCCGCGGCGTGCACCCGGTCGTCGTCGTCGAGGAGAACGGCCGCGTCATCGCCTTCGCCTCGACGTCGACGTACCGCCCGCGCGAGTGCTACGCAGGCGTGGCCGACTTCTCCGTCTACGCGGCGCGCAGCGCCCGCGGGCGTGGCGCCGGGCGCGTGGCCATGGAGGCGCTGATGGATGCGGCGGCGAAGGCGGGCTTCTGGAAGCTCGTCTCGCGCGTCTTCGTCGAGAACGCCGCCAGTCGCACGCTGCTCCGCGCCGCCGGGTTCCGCGAGGTCGGCACGTACGAGCGCCACGGGAAGCTCGACGGCGACTGGCACGACGTCGTCATCGTCGAGAAGCTCCTCGGCGAGGCCGCCGTGTGACGGAGGCCTGCCCGAACTGCGGGTCGGAGCTCACGCGCCGCGGCGGCGCGAAGATCTGGGGCATCTACGTCGTGCTGATCGCGCTCGGCGTGCCGGCGGTGCTGATCTTTCATCTGCACGCCGGAATCGTCGCGGCCATCATGCTGGCCGTCATCGTGCTCGCGCATCTGCTGTTCAACCAGCGCGTGTGCGCCGACTGCGGACACCAGTGGAGGGTTTGACGAATGCAGAATGCTGAATGCAGAATGCAGAACCGTTCGGCTTGCAATTCTGCATTCTGCATTCAGCATTCTGCATTCGTATAAATGCCCGCGCCTGAATTCATCCGCAACTTCTCCATCATCGCCCACATCGATCACGGCAAGACGACGCTCTCGGACCGTCTGCTGCAGATCACGGGCGCCGTGGAGTCGCGCGACATGCACGAGCAGATGCTCGACGACATGGACCTCGAGCGCGAGCGCGGCATCACCATCAAGGCGCGCGCCGTCACGCTGCGCTACGGCGACTACACCTTCAACCTCATCGACACCCCCGGCCACGTCGACTTCTCCTACGAGGTCTCGCGCTCCCTCGCCGCGTGCGAGGGGGCCATCCTCGTCGTCGACGCCACACAGGGCGTCGAGGCGCAGACGCTCGCCAACAGCTACCTAGCCATCGAGAACGATCTCGACATCCTCCCCGTCATCAACAAAGTCGACCTCCCCTCGGCCGAGCCCGAGCGCGTGCGCGAGCAGATCGAGAACGTCATCGGCCTCGACGCCCACGACGCCGTCCTCGCCTCCGCCAAGGCCGGCATCGGCATCGACGAGATCCTCGAGAAGATCGTCTCCCACATCCCCGCGCCGAAGGGCGATCCCGACGGCGCGCTCCGCGCCCTCCTCTTCGACTCGTGGTACGACTCCTACCGCGGCGTCATGTGCCTCGTACGCGTCGTCGACGGCGAGATCCGCAAGGGCATGCGCCTGAAGTTCCTCGCCAACGAACGCGTCTTCGAAGTCACGGAGATGGGGATCTTCACGCCGAAAGCGAAAGCCGTCGACCGCCTCGGCGTCGGCGAAGTCGGCTTCCTCTCCGGCAACATCAAGGACCTCGCCCAGGCCAAGATCGGCGACACCATCACCTCCGTCGACGCCAATCCGGAGCCGCTCCCCGGCTTTCAGGAAGTCAAACCGATGGTCTTCGCCGGCATCTTTCCGATCAACACCGACGAGCACGAGAACCTCCGCGAGGCCATGGGCAAGCTCAAGCTCAACGACGCCTCGTTTTCGTACGAGCCGGAGTCGTCGCAGGCCCTCGGCTTCGGCTTCCGCTGCGGCTTCCTCGGCCTGCTGCACATGGAGATCGTCCAGGAGCGCCTCGAGCGCGAGTTCAACCTCGAGCTCCTCACCTCCGCGCCGGGCGTGCGCTACCGCGTCACCCGGACCGACGGCGAGGTCGTCGAGATCGAGAACCCGCAGAAGATGCCCGACCCCGCGTACATCGCCAAGGTCGAGGAGCCGTTCCTCGAGGTGACGATCCTGACGACGGACGAATTCGTCGGCCCGATCCTGGCGCTGGCCATCGACCGCCGCGGCGTGCAGAAGAAGCTCGAGTATGTCAGCTCGAACCGGGTGATGCTCGTCTACGAGATGCCGCTGAACGAAGTCATCCTCGACTTCTTCGACAAGCTCAAGTCGATCTCGCGCGGCTACGCGTCGCTCGACTACAACGTCATCGGCTACCGCGAGAGCGAGCTCGTGAAGATGGACATCCTCGTCAACGGCGAGCCGCTCGACGCCCTCTCGCTCATCGTGCACCGGGACAAGGCCTTCGCGCGCGGCAAGATGCTCGTCGAGAAGATGAAGGAGTTCATCCCTCGTCAGATGTTCGAGGTGGCCCTGCAAGCCGCCATCGGCAACCGGGTCATCGCCCGCGAGACCGTGAAGGCGCTGCGCAAGAACGTCCTCGCCAAGTGCTACGGCGGCGACATCACCCGCAAGCGCAAGCTCCTCGAGAAGCAGAAAGAGGGGAAGAAGCGGATGAAGCGCGTCGGCAAGGTGGAGATCCCGCAGGAAGCGTTTCTGGCCGTTCTCAAGATCGACTGAGCCTTGGCACGCTTCGCGCTGTAGCGTGCGTCGGCAGTAATAACTATGAGACCGACGCAGTCAAACGAGGTGATGACAGATTTCTTCGACCGTAAGAAATCGACCCGCGCGGACACGCCGCACATCATCCGCAGGAGGCCGTTCCGACAACGTTGAGGACTGACTGATCACCTCTCTCGGAGAGGGCGATGAGATTCTCCCGGTTCTTTTCAGCAGTATCGGTGTCCCTTCTTTTCACCGCGGCCGTCCAGGCCGCACACGTCGACATGAACGATCCGCGCCGGGCACTCGGGCGCGAAGACAACATCCGCGTCGACGCCGAGCTCCTTCAGGACTCGATCTCCCCCAGCGCTCCGCTGAGCATCACCTACCAGGTCGAGAACCTCTCGAACCAGACGATCGGCATCGCCGACAAGATCTCCGACGTTTCGTACGACGCCGACAGCGCCACGATCACGTTCTCGATCGGCGCCGAGGTGCCGGTGGGCACGACCATGCCGCACGTCGTGACCATTGGGCCGGGGCAGAAGCGCGTGCTCAGCGCCGGCGGGCTCGTGCACGTGGCGGTGCCGGGCCAGCGCACGCCGTGGAGCGCCGTGCCGCGCTACGTGCAGATCAAGGTCAACGTGCTGCGCGACGTCACGCCGTTCGCCGCGCTGATCGACCGGCAGGCGAAGTCGGCCGTGGCGCCGGCGCTGCCGAACGACCTCTTCGACAAGTGGGTCGACGCGAACGACTCGGTCTTCCTGAACTCGCTTCCGGTGCACTGGAGCGGGCGCGAGCAGATCGCGGGCGACGTCTCCGAGCGGTAGTGCCGGCGCTAGGTTCGTTTCGTTTCTGCAACACCCACGGGGGCGGATGGAGCTATTGTTAAGGACATCGTGAAACGAACGGCCTTGCTCCTCCTCGTGGCGGTTGCTGCGGCATGCGCATCGACGCCGACGCCGATCAACGAATCGAAAGAGCCGCGGCGCGCGCTCGGAACCGAGAACGGCGTGCGTATCGACGTCGAGATCTACACCGAGAACCTCACGCCGAACTCCACGATCCCCATCAAGTACGAGATCACGAACCACAGCAACAAGACGATCCTCGTCGCCGACCTGATCCCGCTCGGGACCTACGACTCCGACACGATGACGGTGACGGTCAACCTCGGCACGGAGATCCCGGGCCAGGAGTTCCTTCCCCGCCTCATCGCCGTCCGCCCGGAGGAGCGGAAGAGCTTCTCCGCGCAGGCCCACGTCAACATCGTCGCCAATCCCGGCACGCCGTGGACGCCGCGGCCGAACGGCGTCCGTGTCCGCCTCAACTTCCTCGACGACACGGCCACGTTCGCGAAGCTGATCGACATCCCGGAGAAGGCGATCTACGATCCCAAGCTCGCCTCCGACCTCTTCGAGAAGTGGGTCGAGAACAACGACACCGTGGTGACGAACATCCTGCCGATGCGCTGGCAGGGCGGGGTGGCGTCCCTGACGGATCAGGGCACGCCGGCGCTCGGCACGCCGCGCCGCGTGGGGCGCAACGGGCGTCCCTAGAAGCTCTTCAGCGCGTCCTGCTCGTTGTCGTACACCTCGAACACCGTGATGAGCTGCGTCACGTGCAGCAGCTCGTTCAGCTTCGCCGGCAGGTGGAGCAGCTTCAGCTTCCCGCCGCGGTTCGTCACGGTCGTGTAAGAGCCGACCAGCTCGCCGATGCCCGACGAGTCGATCGTCGTCACGCCGCTGAGGTCGAGCAGGATGTTCGAGCGCCCCGCGTTGATGGCGTTGCCGATGACCTCGCGCAACTGCTGGTCGCCCGCGCCGATCGTGATCTTTCCATCGAGCTTGATGATCTCCACTCCGTCGACGCTGCGGGAACTGGCTTTCATGTCTCTCCTCCTGCCGCCGTGAGGCGGCACAGTTAATGTTTGCTGCTGGTGGCGATTCCGGACCCTTTGGCGAGATTCTTCGTCATGACCAGGGACGTCCCGCCGCCGGGGGCGAAAGAATAGCGGACCTGGTCCATGAACGTCTTCATATAAAAGATGCCCCGTCCACTTGTTTTCATGAGGTTTTTCGGGCTGAGCGGGTCGCTGACCTTCTCGGGATCGAAGCCTTCGCCTTCGTCGGAGATGTTGATGGTCAGCTCCGGCCCGCGCAGGTCGAACGTGGCGTTGACTTTCTTGCGGACGTCGAGCTTGTTGCCGTGCTTGATGGCGTTCGCGACGGCCTCGCGCACGGCCATGCCGATCCAATGCGAGCCGTCTTCGTCGAGACCTGCGTTCTCACACAGATGCTCCGCGATCACCTGAACCAGCTCGATGTTCTCGAAGCGGCTGCTGATGGTGATCTCGATACGCTCGCCGTCACCGTTCTGCATCGATGGAAACCGCGGGCATTCTACGGGACGCTTGCAACGGGGTGCAACGACGGAATGGGGCGCTTCCCAGGCGGGTTCGCACGCGCATGTCCCGGCCCCTGACGCACTTCCTGGCCGCGTTGCTCCTCGCCGCGGCGGCTTCCGCGGCCTCGCCGCTGTCCGCGCCGATGCACGACGTCGAGCGCATCCGCGGCCTGAAGTTCGAGCACGACATCAAGCACGTCAGCATCGGCCGCGACGAGCTCCCCGCGCGCATCCAGGCCCAGATGCGGAAGTCGATGCCCTACTCGTTCGACGATTACATGCTCGTGCTGCGCTCGCTGCAGCTCGTCGACGGCCGGAACGACAAGCTCATGTCGCAGCTCCTCGATCTCTATCAGTCGCAGGTGCTGGCGTTCTACGACCCGCTCGACCACGTCTACTACTCGATCCGCGAGATGCCGAAGGCGATGGACGCGAGCGGACTCGATCCCGCCACGATGCGCGACATGGTGGTGATCCACGAGCTGACGCACGCGCTGCAGGATCAGCGCTTCGGCGCCGGCGCGCGCGAGGCCACGCTGACGAAGGACTCCGACGGCGAGCTGGCCTTCCACGCGCTGCTCGAGGGCGAGGCCACACTGGTGATGATGGCCTACATGCTCGACAAGCTCGGCCAGCCGATCGATGCGCTGGTCCAGAACCCCGCGGTGCTCGAGTCGCTGGCCGGCACGGCGGACAAGAACATCGATCCCAACATGCCGCGCTACTTCGTGGAGTCGCTGAAGTTCCCGTACATGGAAGGGCTGCGCCTCTGCATCGAGGGCTACCGCCGCGGCGGCTGGAAAGAGCTCGACAAGATGGACGCGAACCCGCCGCGCTCGACGCGCGAGGTGCTGCATCCCGGCGACTACTTCGCGCGCCTGGAGCGCGGCGCGCAGGGGAAGGCGTTCGACGACGCCGCGCTCGTCGCCGCGCCCGGCCTCCTCACGGTCGAGCACCTCGGCGAGTTCCACTGGCGCTACCTCGTCGGTGCGAAGGCGTCGACCGGATGGGTGGATGACCGCGTGCAGATCGCGCAGAGCGACGCCTGCGAGCCGACGGTGCTGGCCGAGACGCGCTGGAGCAGCGAGGAGTCGGCCCGCGCGTTCCGCGACGCCTACCTCGCCTTCCTGCACGACCGCGGCGTGGCCGCGCGGGCATCGCTGGAGGGCGAGCGCGTGCGCGTCGCCTACGGCGCCGACGCCGCGCTGATCGCCAAGTTCCTCGGCACGACATGAACGTCGACTACGAGAACCTCGCCCGCGATCTGGAAAGCGGCTATTTCCGCGAGTCGCTGCGCGAGGAGCTCCTGCTAGGCTTCCGCCAGATCCACGCCGCCGGCGAGCGCCTCCCCCCCTCCTCGCACTACGCCTCCCAAATCGCGGAGATCGTGAACCGGGGCGCCCCGTCGCCGATCGGATCGGAGATGGCGTACGAGCTGTACCAGGAGATCCTCTCCGCGTGCGAGTCGGCGAGGATCGACGTGCTGGGCGAGGAAGTGAAGCCGCAGTAGTGGTCATACTTCTGGTATGAAAACGGCCGTATCCATTCCGGACGACGTCTTCGAAAAGGTCGAGCGGTTTGCCCGCCGCTCGAAGCGCTCGCGCAGCGAAGTCTTCAGCGCCGCGCTCAGAGAGTACATGGCACGACACGCGACTGACGAGGTCACGGACGCAATCAATCGGGCGGTGGATGAGATCGGCGATCAAAGGACGAGTTTGTCGCCGCCGCCGCGCGGCGCGTGCTCGAAAAAACTGAGTGGTGATCTCGCAAGGCGTCGTCATTCAAGGCGATTCGTTCAACCGCAGCCGCATCGCCACGGTCGTTTGCGTTCCGCTCACCACGAACACCCGATAGGGCGGAGGTTCCGGGCAACGTGCGTCTCGCCTCGCACGTCACGCATCTGCCGCACGACTCCGTTGCAGACGCCTCCCAAGTCATCGCCGTCGATAAAGAACTTCTCCTCGAACGCGTCGGGAAGCTGACCCGCGCGAAGCTCGATCTCGTGCTCGCGGGACTCGACGCGGTGCTGGGCCGATAGAATGCGTCCGTGAAGCGGAAGCTCAAGTCGTATCCGCCGCTGTCGTCGTTCGCGACGACCGGTGGGTGAGCGTGCAAGCTGGGTCAGGATGACCTGCGCTCCGTGCTTGCCGATCTGCGCCCCGCCGAGGGTGTCGATCTCCTCGTCGGCCACGCCACGAACGACGATGCGGCCGTGCTGCGGATCAGCGGCGACGTCGCCATCGCCCAGACCGTCGACTTCTTCACGCCCATCGTCGACGACCCGTTCCTCTTCGGCTCCATCGCCGCGGCGAACTCCGTCTCCGACATCTACGCGATGGGGGCGAAGCCGGTGCTCGGCCTGGCCATCGTCGGCTTTCCGAGCGACGTGCTGCCGCTCGACGTCCTGCACGAGATCCTGCGCGGCGGCGCGGCGAAGGCGGCCGAGGCGGGGTTCCCGATCGCCGGCGGGCACACGATCATCGACGACGTGCCGAAGTATGGGCTCGCCGTCACGGGCGTCGTCGCCGTCGACAAGATCGTGCGCAACTCCACCGCGCGGGCCGGCGACGTGCTGGTCCTGACGAAGCCGCTCGGCAACGGGATCCTTGTCAGCGCCAATCGCGCGCTCGCCGGCAAACGGTTCAGAAAAGCGCCGCCGCCGCTCGACGAGGCCATCCGTTGGATGACGATGCTGAACCGCGATGCGGCCGAGGCCATGGTCGAATGCGGCGTGCGCGCGGCCACCGACATCACCGGCTACGGCTTCGTCGGGCATCTCCTCGAGATGGGCACCGGCGCCGAGATCCGCATGCGAGACGTCCCGCTGCTCGACGGCGCGCGCGAGTGGCTGCGGTGCGGCTATTTCCCCGCCGGCAGCGTGCGCAACGCCGAGGCCTTCCGGTCGCGCGTCACCGTCGGCGTGCCCGAAGAGGACTATCGTCTGCTCTGCGACGCGCAGACGAGCGGCGGTTTGCTCATGGCCGTACCGCCCGACCGGCTCGCCGCGCTGGAGTCGCGCATGCGTCAGAGCGGCCTGTTCTATGCAAAGGTTGGCCACATCACCGGTGAGGGCGGGAAGGTCACGCTCGCGCCATAGGAGAACGAATGCCGTACTGTCCAACGTGTAAGCACGAGTACGCCGCCGGGACGTCCGAGTGCCCCAACTGCAAGGCCAAGCTCGTCGACGAGCTGCCGTTCCAGGCCGTGCAGAGCGAGGGGAGGACGTGGGTCGAAATCGCCAGCACCGGCACGGCGGACGAGGCAAACCTGATGCGCGGCTTCCTCGAAGCGGAGGGGATTCCGGCACAGATCGAGAACGTGAAGTTCAATCTCGAGCCGGTCAACTTCGGGACCATGGGCGACATCCGCATCTACGTCGGCGCCGAGGACGAGCAGCGCGCGCTCGGGCTGCTCAGGCAGCGCGAGGCGGAGTACGACAAGCTCGACGACGAGGGCGACACGCTCGTGACCGACGAGGGCGAGGCCGACATCGACGAGAACGCGGAGCCGGAGTCCGGTGGCTGACGAGACGCCCGACGCCGCGCCGCCGATGCCGCGCTGGGTGCCGGTGCTCATCGGCGTGCTGCTCGTGTTCATCGCCGCGCTCGCGGTGTGGACCGGCATCCGCTACCGCCATCCGGCGCTGGCGAACGGCATCGTGAAGAGCCGCCGCCCGCCGCATCCGATGACCGGCGCCGGCCCTCCGGGCGAGCCCGAGCCGGGATCGTCGCTGATCCTCCCCGGCGAAGCGCCGACCGCGAGCGCGCCGGTTGCCGGCCGCACGCGCGTCGAGATCACCGGCGGCGGCGCGCAGGGCGTGACCGCGGTGATGCGCCTCTGGGCGCGCCGCGGGATGTCGGTGAACGCGACGCCCGACGACTCGATGGTGTACGTGAACGACACGCCGATCGGCGCGGCCAGCCAGTGGACCGGCGTCTACGAGTTCGCGCAGCCCGGCAGCTACACGGTGCGGATCGTGGCGCCGGGCTACAAGGAGCAGATGTACGTCGTGACGGCCGCGGAGAACGCGAAGGACGAGGTGGCGACGATCAATGCGAAATTGGAGCGGGTGCAATAAGAAGCGATTGGCGATTAGCGGTTGGCGATTAGGCCCGGCCGGCCCCTAATCGCTAACCGCCAATCCCTAACCGCTAATGCGCGGCCTGGTGCTCCGCTTCCTTCGCCTTCTTCGACTCCGTGATGATCTTCTCCTGCAGGTTGCGCGGCACTTCTTCGTAGTGCGAGAACTCCATGTGGAACGAGCCGCGGCCCTGCGTGATCGAGCGCAGCGTCGAGCCGTACGTCAGCATCTCCGCGAGCGGCACGCGCGCCTTCACCGTCTGTGAATCCCCTTCGGCGTCGACGCCCTCCACGCGGCCGCGCCGCGAGTTCAGATCGCCCATGATGTCGCCGATGTACTCCGACGACGCCGTGATCTCCACGTGCATGATCGGCTCGAGCAGCGTGGCCCGCGCCTTCTCCATCGCCTCCTGATACGCCAGCGAGCCGGCGATCTTGAAAGCCATTTCCGACGAGTCGACGTCGTGGTACTGGCCGTCCTTCAGCCGCACGCGGAAGTCCACCATCGGGAAGCCGGCCAGGTACCCCTTCTTGCGCGCGTCCTGGATCCCCTTTTCGACGGCGGGGATGTACTGGCGCGGGATCGAGCCGCCGAAGATCTCGTCGACAAACTCGAAGTCGGCGCCGCGCGGCAGCGGCTCGACGGTGATCTTGCAGTCGGCGAACTGCCCGTGGCCGCCCGACTGCTTCTTGTGCCGCCCATGCGCGTCGGCTGGCTTCGTGATCGTCTCGCGGTACGGCACCTTCGGCGGATGGAGGATCACGTCGACGCCGTACTTCTTCTTCAGCTTCGACACGACGATCTCGACGTGGAGCTGGCCCTGGCCGGAGATCAGGAACTCCTTCGTCTGCTCGTCGCGCGTGAAGTTGATGGTCGGATCTTCCTCGATGATGCGCGCCACCGCGGTGCCGAGCTTGTCCTCGTCTCCGCGCGACTTCGCCTCGATCGCGAACGAGATCGCCGCCTCGGGGTACTTGATGTGGTCGAGCGTGTAGACGTGATCCTTCGCCGCCAGCGTGTCGCCGGTGTGCACGTCCTTCAGCTTCGCCACGGCGCCGATGTCGCCGGCGTGCAACTCCGGCACCGGGACCTGTGCCTTCCCCTGAAGCAGCTGCAGCTTGCCGACGCGCTCTTCGTGGTCGCGCGTCGTGTTCCAGTACGACGTGTCGGACTTGAGCGTGCCGGAGTAGACGCGGAAGAGCGACACGCGGCCGGAGAACGGATCGGAGAAGGTCTTGAACACGAGCGCCGATGGGAAGGCGTGGTCGCGCGTATCGATGTCGACGACCTCGCCCTTCTTGTCCTTCCCCTTGACGCCGTGCGCCTCGGCGGCGGACGGCAGCAGCGACACGAACGCGTCGAGCAGCATGTGCCCGCCGACGTTGTGCGAGGCCGAGGTGCAGAGCACGGGGAAGATCTGGTGATGCCCGACCTCGCGCTTGAGACCGTCGATCAATTCTTCCTGCGACAGCCCGCCCTGCTCGAAGAAGCGCTCCATCAGCGTGTCGTCGCCCTCGGCCACCTTCTCAATCAGCTTCTCGCGCCACTCGTCCGCTTCGGCCTTGCGGTCGGCGGGGATGTCGGCGGTGTCGTACTTGCCCGAGCCGTCGGCGGCGTACTTGTAGGCCTTCATGGCCACGAGGTCGATGACGCCGGTGAAGTCCTTCTCCTCGCCGAGGGGGATCTGGATCGGCACGATCTCCTTGCCGAACTTCTTCTGCAGCGCCTCGAGCGTGCGCGAGAACGAGGCGCGGTCGCGGTCCATCTTGTTGACGACGACGAGGCGCGGCAGCTCGAACTCTTCGGCGAACTTCCACACCTTCTCCGTCGTGACCTCGACGCCGGTGACGCCGCTGACGACGATGGCGGCCGAGTCGGCCACGCGCATCGCGCCCTTCGATTCCATGAGGAAAATGCCGAAGCCGGGCGTGTCGAGCAGGTTGATCTTCGTGTTCTTCCACTCCACGTGCGCGACCGCCGCGGAGATCGAATGCTTGCGCTCGATCTCGTCCGCGTCGAAGTCGGTCGTCGTCGTTCCATCCTCGACGCGGCCCAGGCGCGTGGTCACACCGGCGTCGAAGAGGAGCTGCGAAACGATCGTCGTTTTGCCGGTGTCGTTGTGCCCTGCCAGCGCCACGTTCCGGATGTCGGAACCGGAGTAGACCTTCATATGGATGACCTCACATAGGCGGGATTCAACAAATGGAGGTGAATCATAATTTAAAATGGCCGCCGCGGGCGCGCGCCCGGTCTGGAACGCGAAGCGGTGAAGCTCGGAAGATATGAGGTGGTCCGGGAGCTCGGCAAGGGAGCGATGGGAATCGTTTACCTGGCCAAGGACCCGCTCATCGGCCGGCTTGTGGCGCTGAAAACGATCCGCGCGGCCGCGCACGCCGACGACGACGAGACGAAGGAGTTCCAGCAGCGCTTCATCCGCGAGGCGCAGGCGGCGGGCATCCTCAACCACCCGTCGATCGTGACCGTGCATGACATCGGCCTCGACGAGCCGACCAACGTCTCGTTCATCGCCATGGAGTACGTCGAGGGGCAGAACCTGAAGGAAGTCCTTGCGCAGGGGCGGCCTCTGCCGTTCGAGCAGATCGGCGACATCATCGCCCAGGTCGCCGACGCCCTCGACTTCGCACACGCCAAGGGCATCGTCCACCGCGACGTCAAGCCGGCGAACATCATCCTCGTCGACGGCAACCGCGCCAAGATCACCGACTTCGGCATCGCCAAGATCACGTCCGGCGGGAACCTGACGACGACCGGCCAGTTCCTCGGCACGCCGAACTACATGGCCCCGGAGCAGATCAAGGGCGCGCCGGTCGACGGCCGCACCGACATCTTCTCGCTCGGCATCTGCCTCTACGAATGCCTGACGCGGCGCAAGCCGTTCGGCGGCGACTCGCTGACGTCGATCTCGTACAAGATCGTCCACGAGCCGTTCCCGCCGCTGCACGAGATCAATCCGCAGATCCCCGACGGCTACGAGGACGTGGTCTCGCACGCGCTGGAAAAAGATCCGGCGCGGCGCTATCAACGCGGCCGCGAGATGGCCAACGCGCTGCGCGCGGTCGTGCGTGGCGAGCGGCCGGTGCGCGCGGTCTCCGACACGTTCTTCGCCGACACGATGGTGACGCGCGACCGCGAGCGGCTGCCGACGGTGGACGTGCCGTTCCCCGAGGCCGACGAAGCGCCGCCCGCGGCGACGTCGGCCGACGGGCCGTTCGACACGAACCCGCGCGCGTCCGGAACGCACGCCGCGGCGGTGCCGCAGCCCGCGCCCCCGCCGCGGCCGAAGCCGGCGCGCGGCGGCCCGCCGGTGTTCCGGCGCTCGCTCTCGCCGCCGCTCTTCATCGGCATCGTGGCGCTGCTGCTGCTCGCCTTCGTCGGCTCGATCTTCGCGATCAAGCGGCAGTACGCGAAGCCCGCCGTGGTCGACGTGCAGGCCGAGGCGAAGGCGAGGAAGGAGCGGCAGCTCCGCGACGAGGCGCAGCGCCTGCTGAAACAGGGGCGCGTCGACGATGCGTACGCGAAGTACGACGAGCTGCACAAGCTCGCCCCGAACGCGCCGGCGGTGACGTCGATGCTGCAGCAGCTCTCGCAGATCCGCCAGCAGCAGCAGGCCACGCAGCAGCAGATCGCGCAGGCGTCGCAGAAGTTCGACCAGGGCGTGGCGCTGTACAACGACAAGAAATACGACGACGCGGCGAAGGTCTTCGACGAGTCGTTCCGCCTGAACCCGGCGCGGCCGGAGACGGTGAACTACCTCAAGCTGGCGCAGCAGCAGGCCGACCGCGTGCGCGCGGAGCAGCTGGCGCGGCAGCAGCAGCGGATGCAGGTTGCGCAGACGAAGCCGGTGACGCCGCCGCGCACGACGACGCAGGCGCCGCCGCCGCCCGTGCCGCAGCCGGTGAACACCACGCCGGCGCTGATCACGACGACGTTCACCCATCCGTTCACGGACGGCACGATCGTCGTCAAGGTCGGCGCGGACGTGGTCGCGCGGCAGCCGCTGTGGTCGCAGACGCCCGTTTTGCATCGCCACGAGCCGCGTCCGGTGAACGTGTCGACGCCGGTGACGCCGAAGAACGCCGATGTCGAGATCACCATCAGCGTGCCGAACCTGGGACTCCAGGAGCACCACGTGATTCCGCGGCAAGTGTTCCAGCCGGGCGCCACGCGGCAGCTCGTGGTGAGCTTCGACAAGGCCAGCAAGCTGTTCGCGTACAAGCTCAATTGAAATGACGAGGGCGCAGGGCGCAGGGGGCGGGGCGCAGATCGAAACGCTGCCTCCGATCGCCGTCATCGACGAGCTGTGGATCCGCGGCGCGCTCGCGGAGCGGCGGCTGATGCACGGCCGCGCGGAGCAGCGCGGCGGCGAGATCTTCGCGATCGACGAGCGCGACGACGCGCTCGTGGCCGCGTGCGAAGAGGCGATCGCGCGGATGCGCGGCGTCGTGCCGCCGGACGCGCGCGTCCGCCTCGTCTCGCGCAACGGCGACGCCACGATGACGGTCGAATTGAACGGCATCTCGATCGTCACGACCCCCGAATTTCTTTCCGCGGACGTGCAACTGCTGCGAACACCACCTGCGCCCCGCCCCCGCCCCCTGCGCCCTGCGCCCTGTGTCTGGCACCACGGCTCCGCCGCCGTCCTGCTGCACGAGGCGGTCGGCCATCCGCGCGAGCTCGGCGTGCCGGAGATCGAGTGGCCGCGCTGGCTCCGCATCGACACGCCGATGGAGCTCCGCCGCGCGTCGTTCAGCGACGTGCCGCTGCGGCGGATGACGCGCGTCGTCGTGTCGCAGGAGGACGCGCCGTTCGCGCTGCCGGAGCCGCGCATCGACGTGCAGCTCGTGCGCGGCGGCGCGTACGACCCGCTGACCGACGTTGTCACCATCGACGTCGCCGTGCCGCGCTTCACGATCCGGGCGACGCGCGCGCAGATCGCGGCGGCCCTCGCCGGCGCGGCCGGCGAGCCGCTCCGCTACCCCGGCGTGGTCTGCTCGCGCGAGGGGCAAGAGCTCGTCGTCGGCTCCTTCGCGCCGCTCCTCGTCACGCGGGAGCTGCCGTGATCTACCGCAAGTGGGGGCGGACGGTGCGGTGGGAGAACGGGACGCTGGTGCGCGTCGAGGAGGCGGGCGAGGCGCGCGAGGAGGATGGGGTGTTCGTCGCGCAGCCGATCGAGCACCGTGTCATCCCGAGCGCGAGCGAGGGATCCCGTGCGCACGTCGTCGCTGCCGCCGAGGGGATCCTTCGCTGCGCTCAGGATGACATACGGATCGAACGCCTCATCGTCACCGCTGGCGTCGCGCTACATCAATACAGCGACACACAGTGGCAGGACGAGACCCGCCGCGTCCATGTCGCCCTCACCCGCAAGCCGTGGCGCGTCCTCGTCGACGACGCCAACGTCGCGCCCGTCGCCGGCGCGCTCGCGCGCTGCGAGGGCGAGAGAGACTTCGAGCACGTCCTCGTCCCGCCGCACATCCACATCGACGTCCCCTGCGAAAAAGAGCAGCTGCCCGGCGGCCTCGACGGCTACGGCCGGCCCATCGAGCGCCGCCGCGTCGACGGCGAGCCTCCGAACTTCTACCGGCCGAGCTACCGCGTGCGGCCGGTGCGGCGCTGGATGAACGTCCGCGCGATCCCCTTCGGCGCGATGCAAGCGGCACCGCGCGTCCTCGCGCTCGTCGACGGCGGGAAGGCGCTCGTCGAAGACGGCGGGCGGATCTTCGTCACGCGGCTCCGCCTCGACCGCGTCACCGCCGCCGCCGAGTCAGGGGAGATGTTGCTTTAGAATCCGCAGGCCGCCGATGTCGACCGTCAAGCACAGAAACCTCGAAGAGCTCGAGCGCCGCAAGCGCGAGAGCGAGCTGGGCGGCGGCGAGGCGCGCATCGCCCGGCAGCACGCCGAGGGGAAGCTCACGGCGCGGGAGCGCATCCAGCTGCTGTTCGACCGCGGCTCGTTCCAGGAGCTCGACCAGCTCGTCGTCCACCGCAGCAACGACTTCGGCATGGAGCGGCAGCGCATCGCCGGCGACGGCGTCGTCACCGGCTACGGCAACGTGCAGGGGCGCCTCGTCTACGCCTTCGCGCAGGACTTCACCGTCTTCGGCGGCTCGCTCAGCGAGACCTACGCCGCGAAGATCGTGAAGATCATGGACCTGGCCATGAAGAACGGCGCGCCGGTGATCGGCCTCAACGACTCCGGCGGCGCGCGCATCCAGGAAGGCGTCGTCTCCCTCGGCGGCTATGCCGACATCTTCCTCCGCAACACCCTCGCCTCGGGCGTCGTCCCGCAGATCTCCGCGATCATGGGCCCGTGCGCGGGCGGCGCCGTCTACTCGCCGGCCATCACCGACTTCATCCTGATGGTGAAGAAGACGTCGTACATGTTCGTGACCGGCCCCGACGTCATCAAGACCGTGACGCACGAGGAGGTCACGAAGGAAAAGCTCGGCGGCGCTGATACGCACAACCAGATCTCCGGCGTGGCGCACTTCGCCGCGGAGTCGGACGAGGACTGCCTGGCCACGATCCGCGAGCTGCTGTCGTTCATCCCGTCGAACAACCTCGAGGACCCGCCGCGGGCGCCCTCGCGCGATGACGTCAACCGCACCGACGCGGCGCTCGACGACCTCATCCCCGAGTCGCCGAACCAGCCGTACGACATGCGCGCGCTGATCAAGGCGGTCGCCGACGAGGGGCACTTCCTCGAGGTGCACCAGAACTTCGCGCGCAACATCGTCGTCGGCCTCATCCGCCTGAACGGCTACAGCGTCGGCGTCGTGGCGAACCAGCCGGCGTTCCTGGCGGGCGTGCTCGACATCAACGCCTCGCGCAAGGGCGCGCGCTTCGTCCGCTTCTGCGACGCCTTCAACGTCCCGCTGCTCGTGCTCGAGGACGTGCCGGGCTTCCTGCCGGGGACGGACCAGGAGTACGGCGGGATCATCATTCACGGCGCGAAGCTGCTCTTCGCGCTCGCCGAGGCGACGGTGCCGAAGATCACGGTGATCACGCGCAAGGCCTACGGCGGCGCGTACTGCGTGATGAACTCGAAGCACATCCGCGCCGACATGAATTACGCCTACCCGACGGCGGAGATCGCGGTGATGGGGGCGGACGGCGCGGTCAACATTCTTTATAAGGGCGCGGGCGACCGGCAGCAGAAGATCGAGGAGTACAAGGAAAAGTTCGCCAACCCGTTCATCGCCGCGGAGCGCGGCTACGTCGACGAGATCATCGAGCCGAGCCGCACGCGGCCGAAGCTGATCACGGCGTACGCGATGCTGCGGAACAAGCGCGACAAGAACCCGCCGAAGAAGCATGGGAACATCCCGCTGTAGGTGGTTCCTCGTCGCGCTGCTCCTCCTCGGCTGCCATCGCGAGCATCCCAAGTACAACGTCCTCCTCATCACCCTCGACACCTTCCGCGCTGATCGCGTCGGCGCGTTGACGCCGGCACTCGCGAAGCTCGCGCACGAGGGCGTCGCGTTCACCAACGCCGACTCGCCCGTGCCGCTCACGTTGCCGGCGCATTCGTCGCTGCTCTCGGGCGTGCTGCCGCCGCAGCATGGGTTGCGCAACAACGGCGCGGGATCGTTTCCGACTGACCGCGAGACGCTGGCGACGCTGCTCTCGAAAAACAACTACCGCACCGGCGCGTTCGTCAGCTCCTTCGTCCTCGACCACCGCTTCGGCCTGAACCGCGGCTTCGACGTTTACGACGACGAGGTCACGCGCGATCCGACGCAGACGAGCGCGGGCCTCGAGGCCGAGCGCCGCGGGGGCGAGACCGTCGACCGCGCGCTCTCGTGGCTGAAGGGCGGCGACGCGCGACCGTTCTTCGCCTGGGTCCACCTCTACGACGCGCACGCGCCGTACGCGCCGCCGGCGCCGTATCCGCAGACGTACGACGGCGAGATCGCCTACGTCGACGCGCAGGTGGCGCGGCTCCTCGGCGCGATCGACCGGAGCAACACGATCGTCGCCGTCGTGGGCGATCACGGCGAAGCCCTCGGCGAGCACGGCGAGCTCACGCACGGCCTGCTGCTCTACGAGCCGACACTGCACGTGCCGCTGATCGTCGCCGCGCCCGACCTCGACGCGCGCGTGGTCGCGCAGCCGGTCAGCACCGTCGACCTCGCGCCGACGCTGGCCGCGCTCGCCGGCGTGCCGTTCGGATCGAACGATCTTCTCCGCGCGCCGAGGAAGGACATCTACGCCGAGACCGAGTATCCGGTGCAACTCGGCTGGAGCGATCTCAAGTCGATGCGCCACGGCGATCTCAAATACATCCGTGCCCCGCGGCCCGAGGTGTACGACCTCACGCGCGATCCGAGAGAGACGTCGAATCAGCTCGAACAACAGCGCCGCGCCTATCACGATCTCAGCGCGGCGCTCGACGCCGTCAAAGGCACGACCGTCAGTGCGACGCCCCTCGACGAGGAGGCGCGGCGCAAGCTCGCCAGCCTCGGCTACATCGCGCCGACGAACGCGGCCCCTGCCAATGGTCCGCGGCCGAATCCGGAGACGATGGCGCCGCTCTTCCGGAAGTTCGAACAGGCGCATCTCCTGCTCGTCACGCATCGCGAGAACGAGGCGCTGCCGATCCTCGAGCAGCTCGCGCGCGACGACGCGAACAACGCCGTCTTCCGCGCCACGCTCGCGCAGGCGTGGCGGCAGCAGGGCAATCTCAAACGCGCCATCGAGCTCTATCGCGAGGCCGCCGCGCAGACGCCCGACGATCCCGAGGCCTGGTACAACCTCGCCGCGGCGTTCCAGGACGCGGGCGATCAGGAGAAGGCGGGGACGGCGATCGCGGAGGCGCTGCGCCTCGACAAGCAGCGCCCCGAGGCGCACAACGTCCTCGGCATCGCGCTGGCGTCGACCGGGCGGCCGGCGGCGGCGATCGGCGAGTTTCAGAAGGCCATCGACATCGATCCGCGCAACGCCCGCGCGTACAACAACCTCGGCAACGTGCTGCGAGCGATGAACCGCCCCGACGACGCCGCGCAGGCGTATCGGAAATCGATCGAGCTCGCCCCGCGCTACCCCGATCCGCTCAACGGCCTCGGCACGCTGGCCGTGCAGCGCGACAAGCCCGCCGAGGCCTTGCCGCTCTTCGACAAAGCCATTGCCCTGGCGCCGAATTTTTTCGAAGCGCGGCTCAATCGCGGCATCGCCCTGCAGCTCAGCGGCGACCGCGCCGGCGCGATTCGCGAGTACGAATCGCTGCTGCGCGACGCCGGCTCGCGGCCAGATCTCGCGCCCCAACGCGCGGCCGCCGCGCAGCTCCTGGCCAGGCTGCGTTCATGAGCTTTTTTGACGTATAGTTCGCCGAAACTCGTACCAACCAAACAACAGTAGGAGGAGATCATGGCAAGACCCCAGATCCGCGCCATCGCGCTGGCGCTCGCGCTAATTGCCTGCCTGTTCGCGGCGACGGCGGCGCTCGCGCAGACGAGCTCCGGCTCGGTCACCGGCCGCATCGTCGACACGACGGGAGCGGCGCTTCCGGGAGTGACCGTCACCGCGACGAACACGCGCACGGGCTTCAACCGCTCCGTCGTCACGGACGCCGAGGGGCGCTACACGTTTCCGTCGCTTCCGATCGGTCCGTACAACATCGTGGCGGAGCTCTCCGGCTTCACCACGGTCACGACGCGCGGCGTCGACGTGCAGGTCTCGACGCCGTCGAACGTCAACGTCACGCTGAAGCAGGCGCCGGTGGCCGAGCAGATCACCGTCACGGCCGAGGCGCCGCTCGTCTCGACCACGCCGGCGATCGGCACCGTCGTCAGCGAGAAGGAGATCGAGAACCTTCCGCTCAACGGGCGTCAGTTCGCGAACCTCGGCACCCTCGCGCCGGGCACCAGCCTGGCCATCAACAGCGACCCGACCAAGCCCGACCAGATGGTCATCGCCGTCAACGGCGGCACCGGGCGCAACATGAACTACCTCATCGACGGCGGCGACAACACCGACGACACGATCGGCGGCGCGCTGCAGAACTTCAACCTCGAAGCGGTGCAGGAGTTCAAAGTCCAGACGCAGCAGTACAAAGCGGAGTTCGGGCGCTCCACCGCGGGCGTCCTGACGGTCGTCACGAAGGGCGGCACGAACGACCTCTCCGGCAGCGCCTTCGAATACGGCCGCCGCCGGTCGCTGAACGCCATCACCGAGACGGAGAAGCTGAACGACCTGCCGAAGGGCGACTACAAGCGCGACCAGTACGGCTTCTCCCTAGGCGGCCCGATCGTCAGGGACAAGGCCCACTTCTTCGTCACCTGGGAGCACACGAAGAAGGACACGTCGTTCAGCGTCGATCCCGACGTCTTCCCGCAGTTCACCGGGCAGTCGTTCCCGCTCCCCCTGAAGAACGACCTCATCACCGCGAAGTCGACCGTCGACCTCAACGCCAAGCAGTTCCTCCAGGTCCGCTTCGGCTATCAGAAGGTGACGGAGAAGTACGGCGCCAGCCCCGTCGTCGCGCCCGACGCCCTCGGCGATCTGACGAACAAGTACTCGTCGCTCCTGGCTGGCCACAACTGGCAGATCGGCTCCGACAAGTTGAACGAGTTCCTCGTGCAGTGGAGCAAGTTCGACAACACGATCGTCCCCGAGTCGAACCTGCCGACGTTCTACTTCGGCAACGGCGGCGTCGCCGGCCAGAACCCGAACACCCCGCAGGACACGCACCAGAAGAAGCGCCAGATCAAGGACGACTTCTCGTGGACCTCGTCGCTCTTCGGCTCGCATCATGACTTCAAGGTCGGCATCAACTACGTCGACGAGCCGGTGCTCAGCGGCGGCTTCTCCTCCGGCACGACCGGCCAGTTCTCGTTCAACGGCAACGACACGAATTCGACGCTGTCGCAGATCCAATTCTTCGCCGGAAACCTCGGACAGTCGACGCCGATCAAGGAATACAACTATTACGCGCAGGACGACTGGGCGGTGAACCCGAAGCTGACCGTGAACGCCGGCCTGCGCTACGACCTCTGGACCGGGTACGACATCGATCAGACGAACAACCCGATCTGGCAGACGCTGACGACGCAGACGAAGTACAACGAGGGCTACCTGCAGGACTTCCGCGGCAGCTCGGGCCTGAAGAACGACAAGAACAACTGGTCGCCGCGCCTCGGCTTCAGCTACGACCTGCACGGCGACGCGAAGAACATCGTCCGCGCCGGCATCGGCCGCTACTACCAGATGCCGTACACGAACGCGACGATCCTGTTCCCCGCCTCGGCGGTGCAGTCGAGCTACGGCGTCAGCTACTTCCTCACCGGACCGGATGAGAACACGCCGGTCCTCAACGACGACGGCACGGTCTATCACTACGGCCAGCCGCTGCCGAAGAAGGGCATCATCGCCGGCGGCGCGCTCGCGCCGAACGAAGTGGCGTCGCCGACGCTGGCCGCGCCGTACTCCGATCAGGCCTCGCTCGGCTATTCGTGGCAGGCCAGCCCGTGGATCGGCTTCTCGGCCGAAGGCGTGCACATCAATTATCGCGACCTGCCGTATCGCTTCCACGCCAATCCGATCGACCCGACCACCGGCAACCGCCGCTTCTCGCAGTTCGGCGACTTCCGCCTCTGGTACGGCAAGGGTGAAGCGAAGTACCAGGGCTTCAACCTCGGCACGCACGCGCGGCTCGGCGACGCGCTGACGCTGCAGGGCTTCTACACGTACTCGAAGACGACCGGCAACGTGCTCGTCGGCGCCGACGAGTTCCGCATCACCGCGGCCGACTGGCAGCCCGGCTTCAGCGGCGGCGGCATCAAGGACGTCTCCGTCAATCCGCTCGACCCGCAGTGCAGCTACTGTTTCGGCCCGCTGGCCAGCGACGCGCGCCACCGCGTGACGATGAGCGCCGTCTACAAAGCGGCCTACGGCATCAATCTCTCCGGCATCTTCCGCTATCACTCCGGCACGCCGTTCATGGCCTTCTCCGGCATCGACCTGAAGCCCAGCGAGTGCTCGTCGGTCTGCACCTCGGGCGACGGCTACAAAGTCGACCTGCCAAACGCGAAGACCGCGGCGCTGGTCGGCCTGCACGGCGACATCACCAGCGTGAACTCGCTGCGCGGCCCGTCGTTCTCGCAGTTCGACGTCCGCGTCGGCAAGGACTTCCCGCTGACCAGCGGCGTCGGCGTCGAGCTGATGCTGGAGGGCTTCAACATCTTCAACGCCAAGAACGCCACCGGCCTCAACGGCCGCATGTTCGTCGGCCGCTACACGCAGGACGACGCGGACAAACACCTGATCCCGCCCGGCTTGAACATCGGCGATCCGAAGGCGAACCCCTCGTTCGGCCAGGTCACCAGCTACGCCGGCGACCCCGGCCGCGGCGAGCAGCGCCTCTTCCAGGTCGGCGCCCGCATTCACTTCTAAAGGATCGTTTCCGGCCTCCAGGTTCATGCCTGGAGGCCGGAATACCCTTCAAAGACAAGCCGTTAGACGCCGAGCACCCACGTGTGCTAAAAAGCTGTCCCTTTTTCTGGAGGTCGTGTGTACGCCATCATTCGGACGGGTGGAAAGCAATATCGGGTCGAGGAAGGCTCGACGGTCACGGTCGAGCGCGACATCCTCGGCGGCGTCGATCAGGACAAGATCACGTTCAACGACGTGCTCCTGGTCGGCGGAGACGAGCCGAAGCTGGGGTCTCCGACCGTCAGCGGCGCCTCGGTCGTCGCCACCGTCGTCCGTGAGCGGCGCGGCGACAAGATCATCGTCTTCAAGAAGAAGCACCGCCAGCATCACCGCAAGCGGAAGCACGGGCACCGTCAGGACGTTGTCGAGCTCCGGATCGACAGCATCAACGTTTAGGGAGATCGACCATGGCTCATAAAAAAGGACAGGGCTCGTCGCGCAACGGCCGCGATTCGCAGCCGAAGATGCTCGGCGTGAAGCGCTTCGCCGGCCAGTTCGTCACCGGCGGCTCGATCCTCGTCCGCCAGCGCGGGACGAAGTTCTACCCCGGCGAGAACGTCGGCATCGGCCGCGACCACACGCTCTTCGCCAAGGTGGCAGGCATCGTGAACTTTACGGACAAAGGTGCCCGCGGCCGTTTCGTGAGCGTGACCCCGGCAGCCGCGGCCGAATAGGCTGCATGTTCATCGATCAGGCCACCATCCGCGTCAAGGCCGGCGACGGCGGACACGGATGCGTGGCCTTCCGCCGTGAGAAGTTCGTCCCCAAGGGCGGACCGTCCGGCGGCGACGGCGGCGCGGGCGGCTCGGTCTCGATCGTGGCCACCCGCCGCCTCAACACCCTCTACCACCTGCAGTTCCAGCGCGAGTTCAAGGCCGGCCGCGGCCAGCACGGCATGGGCTCGAACTGCTCGGGCCACGACGGCGCCGACGTGACGATCGAGCTGCCGGTCGGCTCGGTCGTGCGCGACAAGGCCACGAACGAGATCGTCGCCGACCTCACCGAGGAGGGGCAGAGCGTGGTCGTGGCGCGGGGCGGGCGCGGCGGGTGGGGAAACCAGCACTTCGCGACCGCCACGCGGCAGGCGCCGCGCTTCGCCCAGGACGGCAACCCCGGCGACGAGCGCGAGCTCTTCATAGAATTGAAATTGATCGCCGATGTCGGCCTCGTCGGCCTGCCGAACGCCGGCAAGTCGACGCTGATCTCCGTCATCAGCGCGGCCAAGCCGAAGATCGCCGACTATCCGTTCACGACGCTCGCCCCGAACCTCGGCGTAGTCAAGGCCGACGACGACGAGACCTTCGTCGTCGCCGACATCCCCGGCCTCATCGAAGGCGCCCACGAAGGCCACGGCCTCGGCGACCAGTTCCTCCGCCACGTTGAGCGCTGCGCGGTGCTCGTGCACCTCGTCGACCTCTCCGCGAACGAGACGCCCGAGCACGACGCCGAGGTGATCGCCAAGGAGCTCGAAGCGTACGCGGAGACGCTGGCGAAGAAGCCGCGCATCGTCTGCGGCTCGAAGCTCGACTCCGCGGTGCCGGGCAACTCCGAGAAGCTGCGCGCCTACGCCGAGCGGCACGGCTACGAGTACCACGAGATCTCCGCCGTGACGGGAGAGCACGTGCGGGAGCTCGTGCGGATGCTGGCACGCGTGGTGCGCGCGAACCGCGCGCCCGAACCGGTATGCACATAGCGATCTGCGGCGGAACTTTCGATCCCTTCCATCGCGGCCATCTCGAGCCGGTCCTCGACGCGCGCGACGAGATCCCCTGGGACCACGTCATCTACGTCCCGGCGTGGAAGCAGCCGTTCAAGCAGGATCGCGTCACCGCGTCCGGCTACCACCGCTTCGCCATGGCCGTGCTAGCCACGCGCGACTACGACTGGATCTCGGTCTCCGACGTCGAGCTGCAGCGCGGCGGGACGTCGTACAGCGTCGACACGCTCGCGCAGCTGCACGAGCAACATCCCGGCGCGGAGCTCGACTGGATCGTCGGCGCCGACAACCTCGCGCAGCTCCTCGAGTGGCGCGAGCCGGAGCGCCTCTTCGCGCTGGCGCGCTTCGTCGTGCTCACGCGCGGCGTCGTGAGCATGCCGCAGGCCCTGCTCCCGCGTGTGCGCGACGGGCGCGTCATCGCCGTGCGCACGCCGCTCGTGCCGGTGTCGTCAACAGAGATCCGCGACTGCGTTCGCGAGGGAAAGCCGATCGACGACTTTGTCGACCCCCTCGTGGCGCGCTACATTCATCATTACGGCTTGTACAAAGAGGGAATTGCGTGAACGATCCCACCCACCATCGCGTCCAGACGGCCGTGGCCGCGGCGCTCGACAAGAAAGCGATCGACCTCGACGTGCTCGAAGTGACGGAGCTGACCTCGATCGCCGACTACTTCATCCTCTGCTCGGCCACGAGCGAGCGGCAGACCGCGGCCATCGCCGACGGCATCGTCGAGAAGATGCGCGCCGACGAGAAGCTCAAGCCGCTCCTCGTCGAAGGGACGACGCCGGGCCGCTGGATCCTCATCGACTTCGGCGACTTCATCGTCCACATCTTCACCGAGGACACGCGGCGGTTTTACGGCCTGGAGCGCCTGTGGGGAGACGCGCCGAACGTGACGAGCGAGTTCACCGGCGAGGCGGAAGCACCGCGCGATGTCCGCCGCAAGAAGACTTCGTAGCGCCGTCCGCACCGGCGACGCCGCCATGCGCGCGCTTCTCGACACGCTCGAGAAGGTCCTCGACCACGACGTCAGCATCCTCATCCTCGGCGAGTCCGGCAGCGGCAAGGACTTCCTCGCCCGCGCCATCCACGCCGGCGGCGCCCGCCGCGACAAGCCGTTCGTCCACATCGACTGCGCCAGCATCCCCGCCGATCTCTTCGAATCGGAGTTGTTCGGCTACGAGAAAGGCACGTTCACCGACGCGAGCGCGCGCAAGCTCGGCAAGCTGGAGATGGCCCGCGGCGGCACGGTCTACTTCGACGAGATCGGCGCGCTGGCGCCGGCGCTGCAGGCGAAGCTGCTCCGCGCGATGGAAGAGAAGCGCTTCACGCGCCTCGGCGGGCACGCGGCCGTGCCGTTCGACGCGCGCGTGATCTCGTCGTCGAGCGCCGGCACGCAGGCGCTGCGCCGCGATCTCTTCTATCGCATCAACGTCGTCACCGTGACGATCCCGCCGCTGCGCGAGCGCGCCGCCGACGTCCCCCGCCTCGCCCGCGCCTTCCTCGGCCGACGCAAGAAGCTCGCGCCGGAGACGCTGGCCATGCTCGCCGAGCACCCCTGGCCCGGCAACGTGCGCGAGCTGAAGAACGCCATCGAGCGCGCCGTTCTCGTCGAGGAGAGCGACACCGTCACCCCCGCCGCCCTCCCGCCGCTCGACGCCGGCGACCTCGTGTCCGCCGCGGCGAAGCGCCACTGGACGCTCGACGAGCTCGAGGCGCGCTACATCGCCGAGGTGCTGCGGCAGACGAAGGGAAACACCACGAAGGCCGCGGAGATCCTCGGCATCAGCCGCAAGACGCTGTGGCAGAAGCGGCGGCGCGCGTGAAATTTCGATTCCTCTGGACCAGTTCCACAGCCGACGCCGAGCTCGCCAAGGTCATGGACCGTTACCTCGGGCGCATCAAGCACTTCTATCCCGTCGAAGTGCTGGAAGTGGCGCCCGAGCGCGGTAGACAAAGCGAGAGCGATGCGGCTATCATCCGCCGCCGCTCAGAGTCGGCAAGGCTGCTCGCGGCCATTCCCGCGAGGGGATTTACGGTTGTCCTCGATGAACGCGGCCAGCCGATGGATTCATTGAAATTTGCGAAGTGGCTCGAGCGGCTGACGATCGATCAGCCCCATGGCGTGAACTTCGTCATGGGCGGCGACGCCGGCCTCGACGAGTCCGTGAAGCAGCGCGCCCAGACGTTGCTGAGCCTTTCGGCGATGACTCTCCCCCATCAGCTTGCGCGAGTCTTGCTGTTGGAACAGATCTACCGGGCGTGCACGTTGATGCGCAACATTCCGTACCACAAGTAAGGAGCGCCGTCCCCGAAATGGCAAAGGCAAAAGTAGCAGTCAAAACGAACCCCTACCAGCCGCACATCGAGGCGCTGCGCAAGAAGCAGCACGAGCTGCTCGATTCCTACGAGCGCGACAAAGCCGCCGGCAACCAGCAGCCCGACGACGGCATCCAGGACCTCGCCGACAAGGCCGCCAGCGCCTACTCGAAAGAGCTCAACTTCTCCCTCTCCGACGGAGAGCGCAACCTCCTCATGCTGATCGACGAAGCCTTCGCCCGCGTGAAGGACGACACGTACGGCATCTGCACGAACTGCGGCAACCAGATCGGCGACAAGCGGCTCCTCGCGGTGCCTTGGACGCCGTTCTGCATCGACTGTCAGGAGCTGCAGGAAAAAGGATTGCTGGGATAACCCGACTCGAAACCGTTCTCGCCCAAATCACTTCCGGCAAGCCGCCGGCGACGATCCTCGTCGGCGGCTCCTCCGACTACCTCTCCGAACAAGCTTTCCGCGACCTCCGCGACGCCGCCGTCGCCGCGAACCCCTCGATCTCCATCGAAGCGTACGAGCCCGGCGCGGAGCTGGCGACGATCCTCGACTCCTATCGCACGATGTCGCTCTTCGGCTCGGCGCGGTTGCTCATCGTCCCCGAGGTCAATGCGTTCGTCTCCGCGAAGGAGCTGACGTCGCTCTACGACAAGGCGCTCGCGGAGTGGAAGTCGGCGAAGACCGACCGCAAGCGCGCCACCTCCTCGGCGAAGTTGCTCCACGTCCTCGGCCTGGTCGGCTCCGACCTCGACATGACCGACCGCCAGATCGCCGACGCCCTCGGCGTCGCGCTCGACAACACCCTCGCCGACATGCTCGCCTTCTGCCGCAACAGCGGGAAGAAGGCCGGCCGCGGCGAAGGCGACGCGGCACTGCTGACCGAGGCCCTCGCGCGCGGCGGCGCGGCGGGGACGATCCTGCTGATGCGCACGGGCGAGATCCCGCGCGACTCCGCCACGGTCGAGCTCATCGGCCGCCACGGCGCCGTCGTCGTCTGCGACGTCACGCGCGAGAGCTTCGCCGGCGCGCTCGAGGCGGAGATCAACGAACTCGCCAAAGACGCCGACGTCCGCTTCGACGGCCGCGCCATCGCCGCGCTGCGCGCGCGCCTCGGCATCGAGCGCGTCCTCGCCGACAAGTTCTCGCGCGACGTCCCCGACCTCCGCGGCGTCGTCTCCGAGGCCGAGCGCCTGATCACGCTGGCCGGGACGGGCGGGCGGGTGACGCCGGAGATGGTCGAGCGCGAAGTCGCCAGCGTCGAGGGCGGCGCGCGCTACGAGTTCGGATCGCTCTTCACCGAGGGGAAGATCGTCGAGGCCGTGTCGAAGCTGCGCGACCTCGTGGCGCAGGCGCGGCGCGAGGACGCGCGCACGCCGCTGGACATGCAATACGGCAAGTTCCTCTTCCCGATCGCCGACGAAGTGCGCCAGATGATCGGTATCGTCTCGTTCGCGAAGACGCAGCGCATCGACCTCCGCGCGCCGATGAACTACAACCGCTTCAAGGACACCGTGGCCGACCGCCTCGGCGACTACCTCAAGCAGCACGGCATCGTCCGCCAGAAGCCGCACCCGTTCCCGCTGCACAAAAAATGGGAGGCGGCGCGGCATCAGTCGGAGGCGGCGCTCTTCGCGGCGCTCAGCGAGCTCGCGGATCTCGACATCAAGCGCAAGTCGGGCGGCGTGCCGGCCGACGTCGGACTCGAAACATTTCTTTTAGCGCGTCTTCGATAGACTTCCCCGTCATCCTGAGCGAAGCGAAGGATCTCCGCCGACGAGATGCTTCGCTTCGCTCAGCATGACGGAATCGCTTTCAATCCTCGCCGTCGACCGCCGCGCGTGGCACTCGCTCTTCGCCGCGCAGATCGGCTGGATGCTCGACGCGATGGACTTCCTCTTCTTCACGTTCGCCGTCGTGCCGATCGCGATCGAGTTCCACCTCTCCAAGGCGTCGATGGGCGCGCTCACCTCGGTCGCGCTGATCGCCGGCGGCGTGGGCGGCATCGCCTTCGGCCGCATCGCCGACCGCGTCGGCCGCGTGCGCGCGCTGACGTTCTCGATCGTCCTCTACTCGCTCGCCACCGCGGGCCTGGCCACGGCCACGGCGCCGTGGCAGCTCGCCGTCTGGCGCACGCTCGTCGGCCTCGGCATGGGCGGCGAGTGGTCGTGCGGCTCGGTGCTCGTCGCGGAGACGTGGCCGGCCGAGCACCGCGGCAAGGCCATGGGCCTGATGCAGTCCGGCTGGGCCATCGGCGCGCTCATCGCCGCGGCGATCTCCGGACTGACGCTCGCGCGCTTCGGCTGGCGCGTGCTCTTCCTCATCGGCGCGCTGCCGGCGCTCGCCGCGTTCCTCATCCGCCGCAACGTCGAGGAGCCGCCGATCTGGCGCGAGCGCCAACGCGAGCCGTCGCGCTGGAGCGAGATGTTCTCCGCGCCGTTCCTCCGCCGCACGCTGATCGCGACGTTCCTCGCGGCGAGCGTGCTGATCGCGTTCTGGGGCGTGACATCGTGGCTGCCGGCGTTCCTGGCCACGCCGCTCGCCGAAGGGGGCGCGGGGTTGACCGTGGCGAAGTCGGCGTACTGGCTGATCGCGTTGCAGGCCGGCGCGTTCTTCGGCTACATCAGCTTCGGCTGGATTGCCGACCGCATCGGCCGCCGCCCCGCCTTCACGCTGTTCATGGTCGCCTCCGCCGCGCTCGTGCCGCTCTTCGCGTTCTACGCGCGCACGCCGGCGACGCTGCTGACGCTCGGCCCGCTCGTCGGCTTCTTCGTGCACGGCTACTTCTCGCTGTTCGGCGCGATGCTCGCCGAGCTCTTCCCAACGCGCATCCGCGCCAGCGCCCAAGGCTTTTGCTACAACAGTGGCCGCATCGCGAGCGCGTTCGCGCCGATCGCGATCGGGGCGGCGGCTCAGGGTCGGGCGTTTGCGGCGGTGATCTCAGCAACGGCGGTGTTTTTTGCGATTGGCGGCGTTTTGGTGTGGTTGCTTCCCGAAACGAAAGGAGCGGCCCTGACGGCCACAGAAATTTAGAACGCAGAATGCGAATGCAGAATGAAGAAAGCTCCGCAATTTTCTCAATTCTGCATTCGCATTCTGCGTTCTGAATTTCCGTGGCCCACAAAGGAGTATCCATGATCGACATCAGCGCCGACCTCGGCGAGGGCTCTCCCGGCGAAGACGACCTCTGGCCCCTCATCTCCGCCGCCAACGTCGCCTGCGGCGGCCACACCGGTGACGGCGCGTCCATGGACCATGCCGCGCTCATGGCCCGCCGCTACGGCGTCCGGCTCGGCGCGCATCCGTCGTATCCGGACATGCTCGACTTCGGCCGCAAGTCGCTGGTGATGGAGCCGCGCGCGCTGCGGGCCACGCTCGTCGACCAGATCGTCAGCCTGCAGGAGATCGCCGAGCGCCACGGCGTCGACGTTGTCCACGTCAAGCCGCACGGCGCGCTCTACAACGACGCCCATCGCGACCGCGCGCTCGCCGACACCATCGTCGAGGCGCTGCAGGAGATCGACGCCGGCATCGCCCTCGTCTGCCCCGACGCCTCGCAAATGGCCGCCGCCGCGCGCGCCGCCGGCACGCCGGTCATCCGCGAGGCCTTCGCCGACCGCCGCTACGACGCCGACGGCTCGCTGGTCTCGCGCAAGGAGCCGCACGCGCTGCTCGACGTCGACGAAGCGGTCGAACAGGCCGCGCTCCTCGCCGCGGACGGCAACGTCGTCGCCGCCGGCGGCTCCCGCGTCCGCATCCCCTTCGACACCATCTGCATCCACGCCGACATGGAGAACGCCGTCGCGCGTCTCCGCGCCATCCGCCAACGCCTCGGAGGAAATCGATGAAGAAGTTGTTCGTGCTCGCGGCCCTTGCTATCAGCGTCGCCGCGGCCCTCGCCGCCCACGCCCAGCAGTTCGACCTGACGATCGACAACATCATGCGCGGCCCGAACCTCGTCGGCTACGAGCCGATGGAAGTCCGCTGGATGCCCGACGGCACGAAGGTCTTTTTCGCATGGAAGCAGCACGGCGATCCGCTCGAGAAGGACTTCGACACGTACGTCGTGAACCGCGACGGCAGCGGCCTGCGCAAGCTCTCCGACGAGGAGAAGAAGGACGCGCCGCCGCCGAACGGCGAGCGCACGCGCGACAAGCGCCGCATCGTCTACGCAGAGGAGGGCGATATTTTTCTGTGGGACGGCAAGCGGCACGCCATCACCCAGACGACGGACAGTGAGTCGTCGCCGCACTTCACCTTCGACGAGAAGCACGTCACGTTCGTCCGCAACAACAATGTCTTCGCCGTCGACCTCGCCACCGGCGAGACGAAGCAATTGACGAACGTCGCCGGCCCCGACGACAAGGGGCCGAACGTGACGCTGTGGGACGACAAAAAGGGGACGGAGAGCCAGGAGTTCGTGAAGAAGGAAGAGCGGGAGCTCCTCGACGTCGTGGCCCGCCGCGCGAAGAAACGCGAAGAGGAGGAGGCCAAGCAGAAACGCGAGCATCCGCTCAAGCCGTTCAAGCTGTCGAAAGGACAGCGCATCGCCGACGGCCGCCTCACGCCCGACGGCAAGTACGTCGTCGTCGTCGTGACCAACGAGCCGGAGAAGGCGAAGCGGACGATCGTCGCGAATTACGTGACCGAGAGCGCGTACGTGGAGACGATCCCCGGACGCGAGAAGGTCGGCGACCTGCAGACGTCGTCGCGCGTGGCGGTGCTGAGCGAGACGAACGGCGAGGTGAAGTGGTTCGAGCACGGGATGACGGTGACGCCGCCGGCCACGCCGCCGCAGCCGGTGGTCAGCGGGGCGCCGCAGGAACGCCGCGGCCGCGCCAGCGGCGAGAAGACGGAGAAGAGCGAGGGGACGCAGCGCGAGTCGGCGAAGGCGCCGGAACGCGAGGTCGCGCTGCGCATGCCGCTCTGGTCGGAGGACGGCAAGCACGCCATCGTCGTCGTCCGCTCCTCCGCCAACAAGGACATGTGGATCATGGCCTTCGATCCGGCGGCGCCGAAGGGGCGGACGATCGTGGCGCTGCACGACGACGCCTGGATCCGCTGGGCCGAGCGCGCGCTCGAGCCGGGATGGGCGGACGACGAGACGATCTTTTACACCTCCGAGGCGAGCGGGTTCATGCACCTCTACGCCGTGCCGTTCGCCGGCGGGACGCCGAAGCAGCTCACCAGCGGCGAGTTCGAAGTCGACTCCGTGGAGCTGTCGCACGACAAGCAGTGGTTCTACCTCATCACGAGCGAAGGCAGCCCGTTCGAGCGGCACCTCTGGCGGATGCCGGCCGCCGGCGGCGTGCGCATGAAGCTGACGGCGACGCCCGGCGAGCACGAGGCCGCGGTCTCGCCCGACGGCGGCGCGATCGCCGACGTCTACTCGTACACGAACAAGCCGCCTGAGCTCTACATCGACGCGAAGCGCATCACGACGTCGCCCGCGCCGGACTTCGCGTCGTATCCGTGGCTCGACGTGCCGATCGTCCGCATTCCCGCGCGCGACAAGGCCCAGCTCCCCGCGCGCATCTACGAGCCGGCGACGCCGAACGGCGCGGCGGTGATCTTCGTGCACGGCGCCGGCTACCTGCAGAACGTGACGCGCGGCTGGTCGAGCTACTTCCGCGAGTACATGTTCCACCACCTCCTCCGCGAGCGCGGCTTCACGGTGCTCGACGTCGACTACCGCGCCTCGCGCGGCTACGGGCGGGCGTGGCGGACGGCGATCTACCGGCACATGGGCGGCATCGACCTCGACGACCAGGTCGACGCGGCGCGCTGGCTCGCGAGCGAGAAGCACATCGACCCGAAGCGCATCGGCGTCTACGGCGGCAGCTACGGCGGCTTCATCACGCTGATGGCGATGTTCACGCAGCCCGGCGTCTTCGCCGCCGGCGCCGCGCTCCGTCCGGTGACGGACTGGGCGCACTACAACCATCCGTACACATCGGACATCCTCAATCTCCCGCAGAATGACGCGGAGGCGTACCGGAAGTCGTCGCCGATCTACTTCGCGAACGGCCTGAAGGGACGTCTGCTGATCTGCCACGGGATGGTCGACACGAACGTGCACTTCGAGGACTCGGTGCGCCTGGCGCAGAAGCTGATCGAGCTGCGCAAGACGAACTGGGAGCTGGCGATGTTCCCGGTGGAGAACCACGGTTTCGTGGAGCCGACGAGCTGGGCCGACGAGTACAAGCGGATCTACAAGCTGTTCGAGGAGACGTTGACAAAATAACGATCGATCGGCGACCATGCACGCCCTCCAAATCGGCCGATCGTTGTGGTGTAGCTCAGTTGGTAGAGCGCCGGATTGTTAATCCGGTGGTCGCAGGTTCGAGTCCTGCCGCCACAGCCAGGTTCCGCCGCCAGCGAGTACACTGAGGTCATGGAGCTGACCCGCGCCGAAGTCGACGAAATGCTCCGACGCGCCGACGAAGTCCGGACCAAGTTGCGTCGTGCAACGCGTGAGCTGCAACGATTCGGTGAGCGGGCCATGGCCGCGCGTGCGGTGGGCCGAGCGGCCGGTTCGGACGACGCTTCGGCATCATCGGCGGAGCGCCCATCCGATGTCGATCGATCTCGATGATCCCATCGCCCTGATGCTCGTTGCGGCCGCTGCGCTCGAGCAATCCGGCGCGGAGTGTGCGGCCTACGGAGGCCTCGTACTCGGGATGTACGGTGAGCCGAGGGAAACGCGGGACGCCGATTTCGCCGTCATGGGGGTCGATGTCGAACGAGCACGTCTGGCGCTCGCCGATCTTGGCGTCGACGTCGTCATCGCATTCTCGAACGTACGATTCGGCGGATGCGATGTGTCTCGACTGTCGCTCGTCGGCGGCAGCCAGATCAATACCGTCGACTTGGTCACTCCCCGTTCGTCACGGTTCGCGCGAAACGTCTTCCGCCGGGCGGTCACCGGTTCCTTGCGCGATCGCGAGATTCGCGCGACTTCACCTGGACTTCGTGATCCTGAAAGTGCTGTCAACCCGCGAACGGGATCTCGACGACGCGCGCAGCGTGATCGGGACACAGCGGACGCGCCTCGACGAAGCGCTGATCCGCGCGGAAATCAACCAGCTGATCGATGAGATCCCCGATCACGATATCGGCGGCCGCTTCGCGACACTCTTCGAGCGCTGACCTCCTGAATCGTTCATCCGGCGAACCGCCGGGGAGCGCGCTCCCGGCGGCGCCTGTTCAGGGCACGGTCAGCTTCGCCACGGCGTTGGGCGTGCCGACGGCTGGATCAATCGCACAACCCCGCAATGTCTCTCGCCGCTCCCGCTACGCGGTCGTTCGGTCACTTCATTTGCTTCGCCCAAAAGCGCACGGCCTCCGTGATCCATCCTTCGGCGCTCGTACCGGCACCGACGCCGAATCCATGTCCGACGCCGGTGTATTGGTGGTATGCGACCTCGGTTCCCGCTCTTCGCAGCGCCGCCACACGCCGTTGCATGGTGGCAGGAGAGGCGATTCCGTCGTGCTCCCCCACGACAACGAACGTGGGCGGTTCGCTCGGCGAGAGATCCGAATGGCCGGTATAGGCCATCACTACGGCGGACGGCTTTTGAAGATCCGCGGCGCCAAAGCGCGCCGTGCCGTAGGAGCCGATGGCGGCGGCCATTCGCGCGCCGGCCGAACTGCCCCACAACGAATAGTGGTCCGTGCTGACCCCGAGTGAGTCCGCGTTGTCGAAGATGTAGGCGAGAGCCGCGGCAAGATCCTCCGTCGCGGCCGTGCCGCCGCGCCCGGCGCGGTATTTCAGGACGAATGCGTTGTATCCCTGTTCATTGATCTCGACGGCGTACGGGAAGCCCTCGTGCACCGAGCCCACATACGCGAAGCCGCCTCCGGGCGAGATGACCGCGAACGGCGCTCCTGGTTTTCCGCGAAAGAAAAACAGTCCGGTGTTTTCGAGCGATGGATCGGCGCGCTTCTCGGCGGCGGTATGAAAGTCGTAGAAGATCGTGCCACCGCGGCTACTGTCGTCGATCATTCGATTGAGCGATGCCACGACGACGGCAGGATCGACGTGGCTGTGGTAAGGGAGGAGCGAGCCGAGGTGTTCGAGAGGCATCGTTCCGTCGTAACGACGGTCGTCCCACGGTAGAAGGAGACGGCCGAAACCGGCGAACGCGGGATGCTTCAGCAGATCATCGATCGTGTCGTCGACGCGTAAGTGAGGTGCGATCGTCTCGTTCATCGGGCAGCGTTCATCGATCGATCATCTTCTGCGCGCCCGCGCTGTAACGCGCTCCGTGCACGTCGATGTGCGACGACGCCTCATCGATTTCGCGCACGTCATCCGCGCTCATCGAAACATCCGCGCCGCCGAGGTTTTCTTCGAGGCGGTGCAGCTTCGTGGTGCCGGGGATGGGAACGATCCACGGCTTCTGGGCGAGCAGCCACGCCAATGCGATCTGCGCCGGCGTCACGTTCTTCTCCGCGGCGATGCGCTTCACGAGATCGACGACGGTTTGATTCGCTTTGCGATTTTCGGGCGTGAATCGCGGAACGGTGTTGCGGAAGTCGGAGGAATCGAACGTCGTCGTCTCGTCGATTTTGCCGGTGAGAAAACCTTTGCCGAGGGGGCTGAAGGGGACGAAGCCGATGCCCAGCTCCTCGATCGTCGGAAGGATCTCGTCCTCCGGCTCACGCCACCAGATCGAGTATTCGCTCTGCAGCGCCGTTACCGCCTGCATCGCGTGTGCGCGGCGGATGTTCTTCACGCCGGCTTCCGACATGCCGAAGTGCTTCACTTTGCCCTGCCCGATCAGCTCTTTCACCGCGCCGGCGACGTCCTCGATCGGCACATTCGGATCCACGCGATGCTGATAGAGCAGGTCGATGCTCTCGACGCGCAGCCGTCGCAGCGAACCGTCGACGCCGCGACGGATGGTCTCCGGGCGGCTGTCGAGTCCCGGCAGCTGTTTGCCGTTCTCGTCGAAGTTGAAGCCGAACTTCGTCGCGATGACCACGCGGTCGCGCACCGGCGCGAGCGCTTCGCCGACCAGTTCTTCGTTCGTGAACGGCCCGTAGACCTGCGCGGTGTCGAAGAATGTGACGCCGCGATCGACTGCTCCACGAATGAGCGCGATCATCTCCTGTTTGTCGGCGGCGGGGCCGAAGCCGTAGCTCATGCCCATGCACCCGAGGCCGAGTGCGGAGACTTCGAGATCTCCGAGCTTTCGTTTCTGCATTGGGTCTCCTTCAATTCGACGGCGCGAGCTCCCCGTACCAGTAGGCGGCCGTGACTCCGCCGTCCATGAGGAAGTCGCTGCCGGTGATGAACCCTCCGTCGGGTCCCATCAGCAACGCGCCGACGTTGCCGACTTCGTCCGGCGTGCCCGCGCGACCGGCGGCCGACAAGTCGATCATGCGACGGTAGCCTTCGCCTCGCGGGCCGCGCAGCTCATCGTTCGCCAGCGGCGTGACGATGATGCCGGGGCTGATGGTATTGACTCGCGCGCCGCGTTTGCCCCACTGCACCGCCTCCGCCATCACGCGAAGAGAGTTCCCGCGCTTCGCCAGCTGGTACGCGTGCAGTGAATCCGTGACCTGGTCGAGCTGCAGGAACGGCAGGGCCAGCAGCTCTTCGGCCGGCATCGTGGCCAAGGCTTTGTTCTGCTCGACGCTGAGCGGCGGAAGACGATGTCCGGACTGCGATGCGATGACCACCCCTGCGCCGCCGCGTGCGATGACCTTGCCGAATTCTTCGAGCACGACCGCCGTGCCGTAGAGATCGACTTTCAGGATCGTTGCGGGCGACGCTTGAGAGGGCGACACTCCGGCCGCGTGAATGAGGCCGGTCACGTCGCCGAGCGCCGTGGCCGTGCCGGCCAATGTTTGCACCGCGTCGCGCGAAGAGACGTCGATGGTCGCGACGCTCACTTCGTATCCGGCATTTGCGAGCACGTCCGCCGCGGCCTGCGCGTTTTCCGCGCGCACATCGGCCAGCAACACGTGCTTGCCGACGCCGACGCGGCGCGCGATGGCCTGGCCGATCTGACCGGCTCCGATGACGACGATGACGTTCGGCACGGCGTTCCTCATTCGTTTTTGCATCTGTGCTCCTGCTGCAATCACGTGGGGCGTTGCGCTTCGCTCAGCCACTTCACCATCGCCGGATCGCGGTGATCGAAAAAGCTGCTCGTGCCGGTATCGAGCGTGGCGATGGAACGCATGTCATCGTCGGTGAGGTCGAAGTCGAAGACGTCGAAGTTCTCCGCCATCCGTTCCTTGCGCACCGACTTCGGGATGGCGATGACGCCGCGCTGCGTCAGCCAACGGATGACGACCTGCGCGATGCTCTTGCCGTGTTTCTCGCCGATCGATCGCAGCAGCGCGTTGTGAAAGATGTCGTTCTTCCCCTCGGCGAACGGTCCCCACGACTCCATCCGGATGTCGTTCTCCTGCAGGAACTTCTGCGCCTCGACCTGCTGGTGGAACGGATGCGTCTCGATCTGGTTGACCGCGGGCTTCACATCGTGGTGCATGAGGAAGTCCATGACGCGATCGGGAGGGAAGTTGCTCACGCCGATCGCACGGACGCGTCCTTCGCGAACCAGCTCTTCCATCGCCCGCCATGCTCCGTACACGTCGCCGATCGGCTGATGAATGAGGTACAGATCGAGCGTTTCGAGTTGCAGCCGCTGCATCGAACGCTCGAACGCGCGGCGCGTCTTCTCATAGCCGGCGTCGGCAATCCAAAGCTTCGTCGTGATGAAGAGATCTTCGCGTGGGACGCCGCTTCGCTTGATGGCGTTCCCCACTGCCTCCTCGTTGCCGTAGGAAGCCGCCGTGTCGAGGAGACGGTAGCCGACGTTCAGCGCATCGGCTACGGCCCGCTCGCACTCCGCGAGATCGGCGATCTGAAAGACGCCGAAGCCGAGCAGCGGCATCCGGACGCCGTTGTTGAGCGTGACTGTTGGTGTGTTCACTGACCTCTCCTTCAGAACCCGACCATCACCTTGATTGCTTGGCGGTCATTCATGGCGCGGTATCCGTCGGGGACGCCGTCGAGGTCCGTGGCGCGATCGAACACGCGGCCCGGCTGAATGCGCCCTTCCAGGATGTCCGGCATGAGCTCCTCGATGTACGCACGAACGGGCGCGGGACCGCCGGCGATGGTGACGTTCTTGTAGAACGTCTCTTGCGCCGCAGGCAGCGTGTCGTGTTGCGGCACGCCCACGCGTCCGACCGCGCCGCCGGCTCTTGCAATCCTCAGCGCGGTTTCGATCGATTGGCCGTGGCCGACGCACTCGAGGACCGAGTGCGCGCCGAGACTGCCGGTCAGCTCGAGCACGCGTTCGATCGCGGCATCGCCGCGCTCGCTCACGACGTCCGTCGCGCCGAACTCTCGCGCCAGGGCGATGCGATCCGCATGGCGGCCCAACAAGATGATCTGCTCCGCGCCGAGCCGGCGCGCGGCGATCACGCCGCACAATCCGACCGCGCCATCGCCGACGACCGCCACGATCTTTCCCGGCCCTGCCTTCGCCGCGAGCGCGGCGTGGTGCCCGGTTCCCATCACGTCCGAAAGCGTGAGCAGGCCCGGCATCAGCGCGTGATCCGGCGCGACCGGAAGTTTGACCAGCGTGCCGTCCGCCTGCGGAACACGCACCGCTTCCCCCTGGCCGCCGTCCAGCTCACCGCCCCAGAAGCCGCCGTGCAGACACGACGTCTGCAGGCCGCGCCTGCAGAACTCGCACGTGCCGTCGGACCACGCGAACGGCGCGACGACGAGGTCGCCTTTCTTCACCGTGCGCACGTTCGCGCCGGCGTCTTCGACGATGCCGATGAACTCGTGGCCCATGCGGCGGCCGTCCGGCGTCGGCTCCATCTGCTGATACGGCCACAAGTCGCTTCCGCAGATGCACGCGCTGGTCACGCGCACGATCGCGTCAGCCGGTTCGATGATCGCGGGATCCGGTACGGTCTCGACGCGGACGTCGCCCGCTCCATACATCACGGTTGCTCGCATTCGTCGTTACCCTTTCCTCGTCTCGCCGGCGGCCCGGTATTCGTCGTCCGTCACGTGCTCCATCCACTCGACTGCACTTCCATCCAGTCGTTCCACGAGGGCGATGTGCGTCATCGCCGTCGCAGCCGTCGCGCCGTGCCAGTGCTTTTCTCCGGGCGGGCACCACACGACGTCGCCCGCCTGGATCAGTTGCACGTCTCCATCGGCAGTTGCGACGAGTCCTACGCCGAACGTCACGATCAGCGTCTGACCGAGCGGGTGCTTGTGCCACGCGGTGCGTGCTCCGGGCTCGAACGTTACGGTCGCACCTAAGCCGCGCGCCGGCTCGGGTGCTTGGAACAACGGGTCGATACGGACGGAGCCGGTGAAGGTCTGTTCCGGCCCTTTGGTCGACGGGCGGGCGGTATTTCGAGTGATCTGCATGATTGCCTCCCTTTCGTGTGCAAATCTCCTTCTCAGATGCATGGAGCTGTCGCAAAGCTCGACGGAAACGCCGCGAGCGGCCGGTACTGCTCATGGCTTGATCTACTAGGCGGCGTTGGTCTCCGCGGCGGCGGCGCCTTGCTCTCGCAATCGCTGAATGTCCTTGGTCGGCGGCGTTCCGAAGAAGCGCCCGTACTCGCGTGTGAATTGAGATGCGCTCATGTAGCCGACGCGCCGGCCGGCTGCGCCCGCGTCGAGCATCGCCGTGAGCATGAGCCGCCGCGCCTCCTGAAGACGAAGCGTTTTCTGAAGCTGCAAAGGGCTCATCGACGTCACCGCCTTGAACTGCCTGTGAAAGGTGGAACTGCTCATGTTGACGAGCTTCGCCAGTTCCTCCACATCGGCCGGCTGGTCGTAGTTCTCCCGCAGCCAGGCGACCGCCTTCGCAACACGACGGAGATTCGAATCGTCCTGGCCCATTTGCGCGATCCTGCTTCCCATCGGACTGCGAAGGAGCCGGATCGTCAACTCGTCCACCACCAGCGGCGCGATCAGCTCGGCATCGCCGGGACGGCCCATCATCTCGACGAGCCGCGTCGCCGCGTCGCCGATGTGCACGTCGGCGTCTCCGATGTAAAGCGCACGCGTTTCTCTTGGCTGCGGTACGCCACGAGGAAAGACCTTCGCCGCAAGTTCGGTGATCCGGGCCGGGTCGAGCGCGACCTTCAGCGTGAGATACGGTTCGGCGTGGCTGGCCCGCGTGATCTGCGAGGCTACCGGAAGGTCGATCGAGTAGACGGCCACCTGTCCGCGTTCATACTCGTAGACGTCGTCGCCGATCATCACGCTTTTCGCGCCGCCCGCGACGATGCACGCGGACGGATGCTGCATCGAATGTGTTGCGGTGGCGCTCGGCCGCGAAGCCTTGATCGCGTAGATGCCGGGCACGCGCAGCTCGAAGACACCATCGTACGGAGCGTGGCTGCTGATCAGTTTTGCGAGGTGGCTGGTATCGAAGGCTGGCTGCATCGTCATTCCGTTTCGTCGAACACGATAACGCCGCGACGATGCGGAACCGTTGCCTGAATCACCCAACCTTTTGCTCGATTTTCCCGTTCCAGCCGGCGCCGACCGCGACCGTTCAGCGGCTGAATGTGGCGAGCCTGCCCAGGAAAGAGCAGACTCGCCACGACGGCCGTTTACGTGCTCCGGCTACGTCACTGCAGCCCCTCGATGGCCCACTGCGAGTGCCGTTCACCCGGCGATCCCCTCCACGTCAGCCACGGCCATTCACCGTCGAGCCAGATGTAGCGCTTCCAGAAGTGATTCATGATCGACCAGCCGTTCGGCGCGGGCGCGGTCAGCCAGTTCGTCGGTGAGAGCGGCGCTCCCGCCTTGTAGGGGTTGTAGAACTTGATCCGCCCTGGCGTGTCGTAGCTCAGGAAGATCGACGGGGCGAACGTGGCGCGATAGGCCCCATCGCGGCGAGCGTCGACGTCGGGGTCCATCCGCACCAGGATGAAGTCGATCGGTTCGCCCGGCTTCGCGTAGATGAACTCCTCGTCGGCCAAACGCGCGGCGGTCAGGTACTGGCCGTTGAGGATGCTCTTGATTCGCACGCGAATGCCCGAATCGGCGGGGAGTCGAGGCGGCTGCCAGTTCGCGGGAGGCGGCAGCAGCGGCTTGAGCGGACCGTTGCGCCAGCGCCACGAGAACCAGATGTCCATCGAGGGATCGGCCAGATCCGCATAGCCGACCCAGGGGACGGCGTTGTAGAGGCAGACGCGCCGCGACTCGACGAGCTGACGGGCGCGCGTGGCCGGGTCGTCGGTGCCGAGCTTCAGCTTCATCATGCACTGCTTCACGTCCGCGCCGCCCGGATCCTCCGAGGTCGGCCGCACGAACGTCGGCCCCCGGTGGTCGCGGTTGTCGTACCACTTCCGCATGTTGGATTCGTTGAAGCCGAGCCAGTTGTTCGCCAGCGTGGTCGCCTCGGCGCGGGCGACGCCTTCGCGCTGAGCGCGGGGCGTTCCCATCGTGCGGATGAACGCCGCCCACAGATCCTTCGTGGCCTCCGTAGCGACGAGCGGCTGGACCTTCATGTTGCTCGCCTTGTAGCCGACCCATCCCGCCTGCAGGCGCGTGCCCGGCCGCCAGATCACGTCGCCGGCCGTGTAGTCGATGACTTCCGATTTCGAATGCGTGTGCTGTTCCGAGCCGGGGGCGCACAAGTAGCTCAGCACCTCGCGCACGGTGACGTAGTTGTCCTTGTCGTCGTCGTTGCGCACGACGTGATCGGGGCTGAAGGAATCCTGGAAGAGGTGCAGGGCGCGCCCGAAGAGGAAGTAGTTGCGATCGACTTCGACCGAGGTCGAGGCGGTCGCGCCGCCGTCGTAAACGGCCATCGTCGTAGGCGGGGCCATGGCCGCGGCGACGAAGTAACTGATGAAGCGGTCGCGCGAGCTGGTGGCCGCGACGACGCCTCCCTCGGCGTCGCGATCGGACCAGCGCCGCATGAAGTGATCGAACTGCGCGTCGTACGCTTCCTGGGCCACCGAGGTCCAGCATTCCTGCGACGTCAGAGCGTTGTAGCCGGCGATGTCGACCCAGCGCTGGCCGACGATGGCGTCGTACACGGGCTTGTACCGCGAGGCGTACTCGTTCTCTGCCCACCCTTGGCTCTTGATGCGCGCCTTCTCCGCATGCGCGCCGGGCGCGGAGAGGTCGGTGTTGCGGGCCAGGCCGCGCTCCCAGCCCTTCCGCGGATCGTTGGGATCGCAGAAGCGGATGTTGGGCGCGCAGTCGGGCACGGTGCCGGGCTCGTAGCCGAGGAGCTCGATGGCCGCGAGACGGGTGATCCACTCGTGGCCCATCGGCACGACGCTGCCGATGCCGAGCCCGAACCCGAACCCATATTGCGTGAACGCGAACAGCGGGATGGCGACGAATGAGACGAGAACGAGAGCGATGACGAAACGAGCGATGACATGACTGGTCGGCATGAACTCTCCTTTACGTCAGGAGAGTCTGTCGCGATGCGGCGTTTTTCCAACCGTTGGATTCCGGAGCGGTGCACCGCAGTTCACCGCAAGGCTTGATCGAGCAGGATCAGATAGCTGCGATGTGCTTTCTGCGCGGCGGCGAGGTTGTCGCCCGCAAGGCGCACCGCCTCGGCGGCGCTCTTCAGTTGTTCGCTGCCGAGCAAGCTGGCGGTTTCGGCGAAGCAGGGCGTGGAGGCGCGGAGGAACTCGGGGTAGACAGCATTCGTGATTTTCCGGCGGCCGATGGCCTCGACGTACTCGGCCGAGGTTTTCACGGCGCCGGCGGCGCACGGCACCTTTGCCAGGCGGCCGTTGCTTCCGTAGAGGTCGCGCTGCCACGCGATCGTCGTCACGATGTCCGCCGGGTTGCCGCCCGCCAGGCGCACGTTCGTGATCGCGGCGTCGAGGGCGTTCAAGAGCGCTGAGTGGGCGAGGATGCAGCGTGCGGGGTCTTTCGTCGCCACTTCCTTCTGGAATGTGCTCAACAGTCCGGCGAGGTCGAACGAAGGATCGAACGGTCCGATGCGCAGGCCTTTCTTGGCGAGGCCGGCGATGGTCTCGATGAGCGCCGGGCGCTGCAGGACCGCAACGTAGCCTTGGACGGAGATGTGGCGATCGAGAGCTTCCGCCGCCCACTTCACTTCCTCGTCGGCACCGGCGACTCCGAGAGCGGCGAGACGCGTGAAGACGGAACGATGGAGCGCGACTTTCTGGCCGAGCGCTTCCTCGGCTGACGCGCCGCGCGCGGCGATCGTGAAGCCGTTGACCGGGACGCCGCTGACGAGCTCGAAGAAATTCATCATCTGCAGTTCGCCGGGCTGGAGGTTCGCGGAATTGAAGCGCACCGCCACCCAGCGGCTGTCGCCCGGTTTCATTCCGCGCAGGACCATCGAACCGCTCGGCCCGAGCTTGCGCGTCTCCTGGTCGCCGGCGGCGCTCAACGTCGCGCCGAGTGCCCGGAGCGCGACGGGATCGATCTTCCACGACAGCTCCATGTCGCGCGTGAACGACGCCGCGTTGTGCACGATCGCGTAGTACAGATCGCTGAAGCCGACGCCGCGCGCCGGCATGACCGACAGCCCCATGTTCTTCTGCGCTTTGTTGTTGTCGGCGAGGATGCGCAGGTCGGTGCCGCTGCTCCAGCCGGGCCATTCGTTCGCCAGCGACGGCGGGACGAACGGATCGTCGGCCGTGCCGATCTGCACCGCCAGGCAGAGATGTGTCGATGCCGTCGAGGCCAGCGTCCAGTGCGACGCGTTCGTGATCTTCGGCCCGAGCTCGCCGGTGGCGAAGTTCACGGTGGTGTCGGGATCGAACGTGATGTCCGGATTCATGGTCGTGTCGTCGCTGAACCCGCTGCCCGTGCCGAACTCGGAGACGAGGAAGTGGACGTTGACCGTCGCGGCGCCGGTCGAGGCGTTGCGGCGGATGCGCGCGAACGCCCAGTTGTCGCCGATGTTGCCGGCGCCGTTGCCGGCGTCCTCGTTCAGCGGAGGATCGTTGTCGCCGAACACGCCGGGCAGCGTGCCGCGGCGGTTCCAGACGTCGCCCGTGGCGTAAAACACCGGATGCGTCGACGGCTCGGTCCCGTCGTCGCCGGTGGTGCCGTCGTTCCAGTCGCGGACGTAGAAGTCCTTCTCCGGCGCGAGCATCCGCAGGCGGAAGAAGTAAGGGTCGATCGACTCGGCCACGTCGGCGGTGTTGGCGAGATTGCGCAGCTTTTTCGTGACGAAGTCGTGGTTGCGCAGATAGGTGATGCCCTGCGGGAAATTCGCCTGGTCGGCGGTGTTGAACGCGCAGAAGACGCCGTAGAACGATTTTCCGGCGGCGACGAGGTTCGTGTAGTCGCCGATCGGATTCGGACCGACGTACGATCCGAGCTGGTCGGGCGCGGAGGCGAGCACGAGATCGGTCTGGCCCGAGGTGAAGCCGTTCGTGCTGTACTCGACGTGCGTTTCCCATTTCGGAGTCGCGCCGCCGGTGTTCTTCTGATACAGGAAGGCGGCCACGCCCTGGCTGTTGACGGCGAGCGCCGGATTCGTCGCGTTGCTGATGACGCGCAGATCGCTCGACCAGAGCGAGCCGCCGTTGGTCGAGCGCCGCAGATGCAGCGACTGCGCGCTGCCGGTGGCTCCTTCGCCCCAGGCGACGTAGACGATGTCGCGGTTCGTCGGATCGACGGCGATGGCGATCGAAGAGCCGACCCGCTGCGTGCCGAGGAGCTGAGAGGCGCCGACGTTCACGAATGGGAAGGTCCGTCCGCTCACCACGGCGACGCCGGGCGACGGGCCGGTCATCAGCGCCTGATAGCGCGGCGCGGTCGAGGCCCAGTCGTCGTCGCGCATGACGATGACGTCACCCGTCGCGGTGGACGCGGCGCAGGCACTGAAGCGCAGCATGGCCACGTACACGCGGCCGCTCCCGTGGATGGCCGGGCGTACCGACGGCGCATCGCGGCAGCCGGCGCCCGAGTCGACGTTGACGGTGCTCATCCCGGCCGGCGCCGCCGCGGTGGCGACGTCGAGCGACTGATCGACGTCGGCGGGATTGAAGCTCGAGTTGCTGCCGACGTAGATGCGGTCGGGCGCCGCGCCGGACATGAACGTCGCCGCCTCGGTCCACGGCTGGTCGTCGCTCGACCGGCTCGTCAGGATCGTGGCCGCGCCGTTGAGCGTGAAGTCGGCTTTGCGGAGGAAGTCGGTGTCGGAGTTGTCGAAGCGGATGATGCCGCCGTACAGCACGCCGGAGATTCCGCCGAAGCGGATCGTCGTGTCGAAAGTGCGGTTCCCGCCCGGCAGCATCGTGCGGACGTCCCACGTCACGCCGCCGTCAGTCGACACGAACACGGGGCCAACGCCGGAGTTGCCCGGATCGGGAGTGAATGCCGACGCCGCGATGTGCTGCGGATTCGAGGGGTCGACGGCGACGTTGGGCTCGGAATCGCGATTCGTCTCGTTGCTCATCGAATTCGGGATGATGTCGACGACCGTGACGACCTGCGCGGCCGCCGGCAGCGCGGCCAGGAGCACGGCGACGGCCAGGCGAAGTTTCGTTTTCATGGCGTTCCTCCTCGGTTACTTCGTTTGCCCGACGAGCGTGCGCAGGCGCGGAAGCGCGCTGCGCGGCTGGAAGTCGAGCGGATCGAGCGCGGTCAGGCCGGGACGGCGCAGCCGCGGGAACCCTTTCTCCTTCTGATCGCGCTGAAGGATCCAGACGCCGCTGTCGCCCGGCTTGAACTTCGGCGACTCCATCCACATCTCGTCATTGCTGGTCGGGAAGAGAATCTCCAGTTCGGACGGCCCCTGGCCTTTCAGAAACGCGTCGACCCGGACGAGGGCCACGGCCCAGAGCGGGTCGTGCTCGCTCTGCGGAACGGCTTTGAGCGGACGGACGTCCGTCACGGTGCCGGAAACGACGATCTCCGCGCGCGCGACGCGGTCGCGAACCGCGCGGTCGACGTTGCGCTGCTCCGCCGCGCGGATGTCGCCGCGCAGCGCGTCGCCCGAGCGTTCGGCCGGCTGGTGCGCGAGCTCGACGGCGTCGAGCGACTTGCCGTAGACCGCGATGTTCGTGAAGAAGAGAGTCTTTTCGAAGCGTTGCGGCTCACGCAGCTCGACGGTGATGTCGCGGCCGCGGAACGCACCGAACATCGGCTCGAGCGTGAGCACGTCGGTGATGTGGACGACGGCGGTGTTGGCCGACGGGGCGACGGACGGCATCGTCGTCGCGCCGAGCTTCACGACGTCGCCGACGAAGATGAAGTGCGCCATGCGCACGAGATCGTCGAACGACGGTTGTTGCGCCTGCAGCGACGCCGCGAAAAACGTGATGAGGAGAGCCCCGATTCGGGTCGAACGGCCGGACACGGTCATCGCTTGACTCCTTCTGACACTTGTTTAGTGAGGGAAAGGAGGAAAACGTTTCAGCCGGACTCGAATCAAGGCGTGATGCTGCCTTCCGGAGGTAGGGATTTCCCTCGACTCGACACTCCTCGTGCATATGGCCACCGAACAGCAAATCCGTCAGACGCTCGGAATCCCTGACGCTGCCCAGCAGGTGATCCTCTTCAGCCAGTCGAGCCATCTCGACTGGGACTGGCTGGAGACCTTCCCCACCCTGTGCGACAGCACGAGTCCATACTTCGGCGCCGGAATGGCGCCGGCGTTCACCATCTTCGACGCGGCCGTGAACCTGGTGAAGAAGAATCAGTCGAAGAATCCGCCGTACTACTACTCCGTCGCGGAGATCGGCTTCCTGCAGGCGTACGCCGAGAGCACCGCGGCACGGCTCCAGGGGTTGAAGGACTGCGGCTCGTTCCTCCATCTCTGTGGAGGCGGGATCACGTCGCCGGACAACCTCCTCCCTCATGGCGAGGCGTTTCTCCGCAACTTCCTCGTGGCCCAGCAGTGGTACGCGGCGAATCTCGGCCTGCCGGTGATGAACGTCTGGATCCCCGACGACTTCGGCCACGACAGCCAGCTGCCCGTCACCGTAGCCGCCATGGGACTGGCCGGTGCCGGTTTCGCTCGCATCCCCGGCGCCGCCGATCAGGATCCGGCCGCGACCCCGCTCGACGGCTCGTATTCGCTGGCGCAAACGCTGGGCCCGCAGTCGAACGAAGGCGTCGACTTCCAGTGGGTGGCCAACGACGGCTCGACGATCCTCGGCCACTGGATGATCGATCATTACTGTCAGGGCGACAACATCGGCAGCGGCGACTCCAATGACCGCATCCTCTCTTACTACACGAAGAACGCCGGCAGCTCGCCGACGCCGTACATCTTCGTTCCCATCGGCTGCGACTTCGCCACGCCGCAGGCCGGCCTGCTGACGTACATGACGAATTGGAACAACGGCAGCGGAGACGCCTCCTACGCCGGCACGGGCGCCTGGGCGGTGGCGGCGACGTTCGATCACTACGTCCAGCTCATCTCCTTCCATCTGGACGAGCTGAAGCAGCGGAAGCCGTTCGACGCCGTTCCGTACTGGCTCGGCCACTACGCCAGCCGGCCCGCCAACAAGATCGTGCACTACGGCGCCTCGCGCATCCTCGTGGCCGCGGAGGTGATGGGCGTCGTGACGGACGCCGCCGCCGGCGCGGTCATCGGCGGCAACGCGGCCCGCCTGGCGCGGGAGCAGGCCGCCTGGGCCGCTCTCGTTCCGAGCACCCACCATGACTACATCACCGGGACGTCGGGCACGCAGTACGCCGACGTCAACGCCGAGGAACAGCTCCCGCGGCTGCGCCTCGCCGCTTCGCTGGCGCAGGACCTCCTCGACGATGCAACCGAGACGCTGCGGTCGGGGATCAATCCCGGCACGCCGCCGAACGACTTTGCCACGCCGGTCGTGGTGTGCAACCCGCTCGGCTTTGTGCGCACCGATCTCGTCTCGCTGCCGGGAGGCGCGGAGATCGGCGCGGCGTCGCTCTACAACGCGAAGGGAAACCAGCCGGTGCAGCAGAACGCCGACGGCTCGCTGCTCTTCATCGCCTCCGCGCCGAGCCTCGGCTATGACACCGTGTTCCTGAACACAAGGGAACCGCAATCCTCGCCATCCACGGTGTCGATCTCCAACGCCGGCACCGCATGGACGCTGACGAACGACGTCCTCTCCGTCACCGTCGACCAGGCGTCGCAGTGGGGCATCACGAACCTGTCGGCGGTCGGGAGCACGATCAACGTCATCGCGTCCCCCGGAATCGGCAACGCGCTCACGTTCTACGACGACTCCGAGGGCAATCTGTATCGCTACGGGAACGAGACAGGCTCGTCGGGCATGTCGCCGGCATCGCCCACCGTCTTTGCCGGAAGCCCGGTCGTGCTCGAACGGGGTCCGCTCCGTGTGACCCTGCAAGCGCAACTCATCGTGTCGTTCCCCAAGGCGACTTACGTCTACGTTCTCACGTACTCGCTCGTCGCCGGTGAACCGTTCGTGCGCATGTCGGTGAGCGGCGCGACGCCGTCGCAGACCTCGGTGTTCGTCCGCTTTCCGTTCGCAGGCGGCACCGTCACCTCGCTCACCCGCGGCACGACGTACCACTGGGCCGACAACCCGATGGTCCCGTATTGGGAGCCGCCGGTGTTCTGGGCGACGCACAACTTCGTCATTCCGACGAACCACGACGGCGTCGTGCTCGCGGCGGTCTATCACGACGGGATGCCTTCGTGGGGCTACGACGCCGACGGCTCCCTTCTCGGCAACATCCTTCGCAACACCTACGACGGCACGGCGCCGTACGGCGCCGGCGCCTGGGACCACGGCCTGCACACGCAGCGCTACGCGTTGCGGATCCCGGACAGTCTCGGCGATCCGACCACCGGGCAGCCGCTGCAGGAGGCGCTCCGCTTCGTCACGCCGATGGTGGCGCGAACGATCGCGCCTCCGCCGCTCTCGTCGAACGCGTATCCTGCCTCGTGGTCGCTGGCGTCGGTCTCATCGCCGTCGACGTCGATACCGCCGGCCATCCTCACCGCTGCAAAACCGGCCGATTCCGCCCCGACGGACCTCATCCTGCGCGTCTACCAGCCGACGAACCTGCCGCAGGCCGTGAACATCGTGACCGCCATCAACGCGTCCCGCGCCACGGTTCAGACGGCACTCGAAGGCGCCTTTCAGTATCAGCAGCCGAACGCCGCCATCAGCAGCGCAACGTCGAGCGGCGTGACCGTGCAGATGAACAACGCCCTGGCCACGCTGCGCCTCCCGGAAGTGCTCTGATCCGCCGCGCGAATTCGCCCGGCACGCACCCGCCGAATTTCTCCCGACGCGACCTTATACTGCGCGCCTTGCTGCCCCCTCCCAACGTCTCGGTAATCCTCCCCGTCTGGAATGGCGAAGCCTTCCTGAACGCGGCGATCGCGAGCATCCTCGGGCAGACGCTCGCCTCGCTCGAGCTCATCGTGATCGATGACGGATCGACCGACGGCAGCGCCGCCATCGCCGAGGGATTCGCGTCCGGCGACGATCGCGTGCGCGTGCTCCGGCGGCCGCACGAGAGGTTGTCGGCGGCGTTGAACGCCGGCATCGCGGCGGCGCGCGGCGAGTACGTCGCGCGCATGGACGCGGACGACGTCAGCGTTCCCGACCGGCTGCAAAAGCAGGTCGCGTATCTCGACGCGCATCCGGCGTGCGTCGCCGCCGGCGCGTGGATCGAAGTCGTCGACGAGGCCGGACGGCACCTCGGACTCAAGACCTTCGTCACGACGCACGACGAGATTTCCGCGGCGTTGCTGCGCGGCATTTCGCCGATCGCGCATCCGACCGTCGTCGCGCGCCGCGATGCCCTTCGCGCCGCCGGCGGCTACGACGGGCGGCGCTATCCGAGCGAGGATCTCGATCTGTGGTTTCGCCTCGGCGAGCGCGGCGAGCTCGCGAACCTGGGCGAGGCGCTGCTGCAGCATCGCCGGCACAGGGTCGCCCTCGGCGTGCGCGAGCGCGAAAAGATGAAGGCCATGGCCCTCGCGATCTCCAACGAGGCCCGGACCAGCCGCGGGCTGCGCCCCCGGCGGAGCACGCCGGTCTTCGCCGGTACGAACGCCGAGGCGCGCTACCACTTCGAATGCGCGCGCACCGCGCTGATCGCCGGGCCGCGCCTCGCTGCCGTCCGCCACGCCGCGGCCACGATCGCCGCCGAGCCGGACCGGCTGTACGGCTACGTCACGCTGCTCGCCTGCGCCGTGCCGAAGCCGCTGCTGCGCTTTTTGGTAGAGTTGCGCGCCCGTTCCCGATGACCGAACCGACGGCAATCCGCCGCGCGATCGACAACGGCATCGCCTACCTCGAATCGGCGCAGCTCCCCAGCGGCGAGATCCCCATCGAAATGTCGCCCACGCCCGAAATGACGGGCGACCGCGTTCGCGATCCGGTCGTGTTTACCACGGCTCTCGCGGCGCGCGCGTTGTCGATCACCCCGTCCGCCGCTGGCGTACGATCGCGCGCCGTCGATTTCCTCGTGCGCGAAATGGAGCCCGGCGGCCTGTGGCGTTACCCGTCGACCGAACACCCGGGCCACGACCACATCCCGCTCGACGTCGACGACACCTCGATCGCCTCCGCCGCGCTCCTGGCAGCCGGCCGGGAGGTTCCGGACAACCGGCGCGTCCTCCTGGCCAATCGCAACCGCCGCGGTCTCTTTCGAACGTGGATCGTGCGATGGTGGCCGCATCCGCGCAAGATCTATCGCTTCTTCCATGAGACGACGGCGGAGATACGAGACGTCGACGCCGCGATCAACGCCAACGTCGTCGCATACCTCGGCGATCGCGCGGAGACGCGGCCGGCGATCGAGCACCTGCTCGGGGTCCTGCGCACCGACGGCGAATTGATGTCCACCAAGTGGTACGAGGGCCGGTTCACCGTCTGGTACTTTTTTTCGCACGCGCTGCGCGGGATCGCGGCCGAGGCGGGCGAGATGATCGTGCCGCGCATCGAGGCCGCGAAGCCGCGCAACGCCCTCGAGCTCGCCCTGGCGACGTCGACGCTGCTGCTGTGGAATCGCGCGCCCGACGTCCAGCCTCTGCTCGACGCCCAACTTCGGTCGGGCGCGTGGCCCCGCGCCGGTTTCTATCACGCGGGGCTGAAGCGAATCTCACGGAACGAGTTTCAGCCGACGCCGCCGTGGTGGGGCTCCGAGGCGTTGACGACGATCCTCGCGGTCGAAGCGCTGAGCCGCCGGATCGCGTGAACCACTTGCCGCGGAAACAGCAGGAGATGCGCGGCCAGAACGACGAGTGCCCGCCGGTCGCGAAGCGACGCGGCGATGAGCAGCGCCACGGGAAACAGATCGGAATAGAACTGGTGCAGGACGATGAAGAACCGCGGCTTCGGCACCACGATCACCGGCGCCCGACGATAGCGGCGCGCGCTGCGAATGGCGTAGAGCGCGTACAGCGCCAGAAACACCGGCGGCCAGGCGCTGCCGATCTGCCACAGCATCGCCGCCAGGGCGCCGAGCTCGAGAGGGAACACGACGAACGTGCCGATGACCGGCGCGGCGCGCGGATGCCGCCGCGCGAAGGTCCGGAAGCCGGCGGCGCGATCGTTGTCGACGTCGGTCAACTGATGCCAGACGATGCCGCGCAAGCCACACGCGAGCGCCCAGACCGCCACGCTCGCGATCCACGTTCCGCTCGCCGCGCCTTGCGCGCCGCGGCAGGCCAGGAACACCGCGACGAGCGCGGGGAACAGCTGCTCCCCCGCAGCGACGCAGACGACGCCCGCCGCTCCGCGCTCCTTGAACCGAAACGGCGGCAGCGAATAGAGCGAGAAGGCCAGCCACGTGGCCAGGTAGCACGCGAGCAGCGGCGCGTCATCGCGCCAGAGCCAGGTGAACAGGAGACCGGCGCCGGCGGCGAGCGCAACGAGCGCCGCCACCATCGCGCGGGAGCGGCCGGCCAGGGCGTTCCGTTTCCCCGCCTCCAGGTCGCCGGCGAGGTCCGTGACGTCGTTGATCACGCTGGCGTAAATCGCGGCCGGCACGATCGCGAAGAGCAGCGACAACGCGCCGATCCACATCGAGCTTACGGCGACGTGCAGGACGAGCGCAGTCGCGTAGAAGGTCGACAGGATCGGAACGAGCTTGTACTCCCACCACTCGTCCGCCCTGATGAGATTAACGATGAGTCCGATGAGATCGCGCTGAATGAAACGAGAATAGCGCAGTGAACGTCGTCTTTGTCAGCGGAAACCGGAACTGGGGCGGCAGCGAGGAGCTGTGGAGCGCGGCCGCCGCCGTGCTGGCCGCGGATGGACACGGCGTCACGGTGTTCAAGAGCGGCGTCGACGACTCCGAGCCGCGCATCCGGCGCTTGCGCGCGCTCTCCATCCGCATTCGCGATCTGGCCCGGTTTCCCCTCATGCCGAGGCGCGCGTTCGCGCTCCTTCGTTCGTTGTCCTCCGCTGCGGCCTACGGGCACGAGGTCGTGCGGCTTTCACTCGGCTTGGCGCTCGCGCGCCGTCCTGATCTCGTGGTCGTTTCGCAGGGCGGAAACCACGACGGGGTTTTCCTCGCCGAGGTGTGCCGCCGACTGCGGTTGCCGTACGCGATCGTGTCGCACAAGGCGAGCGAGCTCTATTGGCCGCCCGACTGGCAGCTGAAGACCATCGCCGCCGTTTACCGCGCCGCGCGCGCTTGCTTCTTCGTCTCCGAGCACAACCGCCGGCTGACCGAGGAGCAACTCGGATTTGCGCTGCCGCGCGCGGCGGTCGTGCGCAATCCGTTCCTCGTCCCGTGGGAGCCGCGCGCGGACTGGCCCGACGATCGCCACGGACCGCGGCTGGCCTGCATTGGACGTTTGCATCCGAAAGAGAAGGGACAGGACCTCCTGCTGCGCGTGCTGGCGCGCCCGCACTGGCGCGATCGCCCGCTGTCGGTGACGTTCTACGGCGACGGCCTGCAGCGCGCCAGTCTCGAGCGCATGGCCCGCAACCTCGGCCTCGCCAACGTGACCTTCGCCGGCTTCGTGCGCGACGTCGCCGCGATCTGGAACGATCACCACGGCCTGATCCTCCCGTCGCGCTGCGAGGGGCTGCCGATCACACTCGTCGAGGCGATGCTGTCCGGCCGCGTGCCGATCGTGACGGACGTCGGCGGCAGCGCGGAGATCGTCGACGACGGCGTCACCGGCTACGTCGCCGCCGCACCCGCGGAAGACGCACTCGACGACGCGATGTCGCGCGCCTGGGACGAGCGCCACCGCTGGCGCGAGATCGGCGCCGCGGCCGCCGCGCGAATCCGCACGCTCGTCCCGCGCGAGCCGGAACGCTGCTTCGCCAAACGCCTCATCGAGCTGGCCGGCTCCGCGTAGCATTACGCAGAGATGGCCATTCTCATCGGCACGCAGGGATGGAACTATGCGGCGTGGGTCGGTCCGTTTTATCCGCCCGGCACGCGCGCGTCCGAATTTCTCTCCACGTATGCCCGCGCGTTCCGCGCCGTCGAAGTCGACTCCACGTTCTACGCCGTTCCCGACCCGAGGGCCGTGCGCGCCTGGAGCGAGCGCACGCCCGACGGCTTCACCTTCGCGCTCAAGATGCCGAAGGAGGTGACGCACGAGCTCCGGCTCCGCGACGCCGATGACCTCGTGCGCGACTTCCTCGACCGCGCGCGGGAGCTCGGACCGAAGCTCGGTCCGATCCTGCTGCAGATGGGCCCCGACTTCACGCCGGAAGAGATGCCGGCGCTCGAGCACTTTCTCCCCCGCCTGCCGCGCGACATTCGTTTCGCCATCGAGCTCCGCCAGGCCGCGTGGATGGCCCCCGACGTGCGGCGGCACGTGCTGGCGTTGCTCGAGCATCACGGCATCGCGCTCGCGCTCAGCGACGGGCGGTGGATCCGGCGCGACACGATGCTGGAGCTCGTCGAGCGCGCGACCGCCGATTTTCTTTACGTCCGCTGGATGGGGCCGGACCGCGAGATCACCGACTACTCGCGCATCCAGTTCGACCGCTCGGGCGAGATCCGCGCGTGGTCCGAGGCGCTGAGGCGCGCCGCGCACACGAAGGAGATCTACGGATTCTTCAACAATCACTTCGCCGGCCACAGCCCCGCCAGCGCGCGCGAGATGCAGCGCCTCCTCGGCCAGCAGCCGGTCGATCCGGAATCGCTGCGCGGGCAGCGATCGCTCTTCTGATCTTCGTATGATGGCGGCATGCAGCGCCCCTACGTCATCTGCCACATGCTGCCGTCGGTCGACGGACGGATCGTGCTTCGCGACTGGAAGCTCGACAATGCCACGCGCGAGTACGAGCGGACCGCCGCGACCTTCGGCGCCGACGCCTGGATCATCGGCCGCATCTCCATGGAGCCCTATGCCGGCAAGGCGCGCGTGCCGGCGCGCAGGAACGGCGCGCCCATCGCGCGCAAGGACTTCGTCGCCGAACACGACGCGTCGTCGTACGCCATCGCCATCGATCCCTCCGGCAAGCTCACGTGGCGCGCGAGCGACATCGACGGCGAGCACGTCATCACCATCCTCACCGAGTCGGTGAGCGACGACTACCTCGCCTTCCTGCAGTCGAAAGGCGTCTCGTACCTCTTCGGCGGCAAGTCGCGCATCGACCTCGGCCGCGTCCTGCGGAAGCTGCGCGCGCGCTTCGGCATCGAGACGCTGCTGCTCGAGGGCGGCGGCAAGATCAACGGCTCGTTCCTGGCCGCGGATCTGATCGACGAATTGAGCGTCCTCGTCGCCCCGGTCGCCGACGGCAGCGTCGGCACGCCGTCGCTCTTCGACGTCGAAAATCGCCGCGCGCCCGCGCGCCGGCTCGACCTCCTGTCGATGGAGAAGCTTCGCGGCGGCATCGTCTGGCTGCGCTACAAAGTCCGACGCTGATGGAAGTCTTCGAGATCGTGATCGCGCTGCTCCTCGGCGGCGCGGTGCTGGCGGCGGTCGCGCGCCGGCTGGCCACGCCGTATCCGGCGCTCGTCGCCATCGCCGGGGCGGCGCTGGCGCTCTTGCCGCGCGTGCCGGTGCTCGTGCTCGATCCGGAGCTCGCCCTGACGCTCTTCGTCGCGCCGGTCCTGCTCGACGCCGCGTTCGACGCCTCGCAGCGCGACCTTCGCCGCAACTGGCGCGCCGTGGCCAGCCTCGCCCTCGGCGCGGTAGCGCTGACCGTCGTCGTCGTCGCCGTCGTCGCGCACGCGCTCGTCCCCGGCATGCCGTGGGCGGCGGCGGTGGCCCTCGGCGCCATCGTCGCGCCGCCCGACGCCGCGGCCGCAACCGCGGTCCTCAAGCAACTCCGTCCGCCGCACCGGCTGCTCGTCGTGCTCGAAGGCGAGAGCCTCTTCAACGATGCCAGCGCGCTGCTGATCTACCGCTTCGCCATCGCCGCGAGCGCCGCCGGCTTCGTCTCCGCCCGGTCGCTCGGCGGGACGCTGATCGCCGTCGGCGCCGGCAGCGTGGCGCTCGGCTTCGTTCTGTCGCGCGTTCTCGGGCTCCTCATCGTGCGCATCCACGACGTCGGCACCGCCGTGATCGTGCAGTTCTGCAGCACCTTCGCGGTGTGGACGCTGGCGGAGAGGCTGCACCTCTCCGGCATCCTGACGATGGTCGTCTTTGCCATGGCCATCTCGCGCATTGCGGCGCAGGCGACGCCCGCCCGCGTCCGCGTTCCGTCGTACGCCGTGTGGGAGGTTGCCGTCTTCGTGCTGAACGTCCTGGCGTTCATCCTGGTCGGACTGCAGCTCCGCCAGATCGTCGAGCGCACGGCGTGGACGCAGGACCTCGGCGTCGCCGCGGCCGTCTGCGCCGCCGTCGTTCTGGCGCGCATCGTGTGGGTTTCCGGCGCCGCAGCCGTGAGCCGCTGGCGCTGCCGGCCGCGCCCCGGCCGCGACGTGCCGCGCGACGTGGTCGCGCTCTCCGGCCGCGCCGCGTACGTCGCCGGCTGGTGCGGGATGCGCGGGATCGTGACGCTCGCCGCCGCGCTCGCGCTGCCGGTGAGCTTCCCGCAGCGCGACCTCATCTTCTTCACGGCGTTCGCGGTCGTCCTCGTCACGCTCGTCGTGCAAGGGATGACGCTCCGCCCGCTGCTGCTGTGGCTCGACGTGCGCGACGATGGCAGCATCGAGCGCGAGGTGCAGCTCGCCCGCGTCGAGACGCTGCGCGCGGCGCTCGACGCGGCGAACGCCTCGGGCGGCGGCGAGAGCGCGGAACTGCTGCGCCGGCGCTACGAATGGCGGCTGCGTCGCGCGCAGGGAAACGACGACAGCCACGTCGACGAGGCCGAGGTCGTGCGCGCCGCGACCGCGGCGGAGCGGCGGCGGCTCGTCGAGCTGCGCGACGACGGCACGATCGGCGATGCCGCCTTCCAGCAGGTCGAGCAGGAGCTGGACCTGCGCGAGCTCGAGCTGCAGGAGATCTCGTAAGCCCGACCGCGCGAGATGCGGCTTGCGATGCGCCGGTCGTCCGCACGTTTACACTCCACTAGAATAATTCGTTCTTTGTCGTCCACGAGCTGTTGGATGCGTAATACGTTACGACGCATAAGGCGCTCGACTGCCGCCGTTCTGCAGTTGCCGATGCTGCGAGTTACGCGTCGGGCCGCAATAGTTCAAAGAGGTTGAATATCTCCTGAGCACTGGCCCAGTCTTTTTCATACTTCATCTCATAGTCCCACGGCCGGGCCCACTCCTTCTTGGTAAGTGACTCCTGAAGCGCAGCATGAGTGATCTCGGGATCGTGAATTTGGTATCGAAGCTCGCGCGTCGCGTTCCAAGTGCTTCGGGCGATAAATAGCGCGTTCTGCGCGTCGAGTCTTGTTCGGCCGCCCAAAATGGCCGCTTCGACCTCATCGCCTAGGGCGAAGAGAAGCGCACTCTCTTCCGGCGACGGCATGCCGTTTTCGATCAACTTCCGCGCGTCGAAGGTCACCCTCAGATGCCAAGGGAAAACCTCTCTGGTTGAAAACGCGAGCAAGGAGTCGTTCACCACGATGACTTCGGGCAGTTCGCCGCGCGTTGTGTCAAGCAACGTGTAGTGCGGTTCTGGGACGATGACTCGGACTTCGCGATCTGTCATTTCCGTACGCCTTAACGCGATCACTCTAAGCCGCAAAGCCGCCTCACGCGCCTACCCCACCGGGGCATGGTGGCCGCCGCGACTGACGAAAGATTCGAAGGGAGCGACGTGCGGCCACCATGCCGCCGTGCAGTTGCGAGCCGCCCGCTTGAGCCCGTGCGATCGAATCGAACCCAGAAGCCATAACTCGGTTTGCGAACCAACGTTGATGTGCTGGGATGTTGCTGATCGTTCGTGTTCACACCTTCTGAACTTGAAGCCGATAGTTTCCGGACGCGGCAACTACCCGTAAATCGCACCATTTCTTTGGTTTAGTAACTGGCCTCGACGCACGACCACACTTGCCGGCGGGCTTCGGCCTATCTGACGATAGTCACCGTTAGCTGCCTTGATTCGCTTTCAAGCTGCTTACACTATATCCGTGAGCAAAGATGCTGAGAAGTTCTTAGCCGCTGCTTTGGGGTTATCTGAACATGAACGCGCGAAGATAGCGGCCGGGCTGCTTGAAAGCCTGGACGAGTCTGAGCAAGGCGACATAGAAGAGGCTTGGGCAAGCGAGATCGAACGTCGATGCGCTGCGCTTGACAGCGATGAAGTCGGTGATTCCAGCTGGGAAGAATTCCGAGCGCGAGTTGAGGGGGATATCTTCGGACGGTGAGTAAGCCGGTTCGACCGAGCTTCTTCGCGCAAGGTGAGATCGAATACTATCTGCGCCGCTACGAGTCGAGTCTACCCGCCTGCGCAACAGACTTTGGAATGACATCGAAGCTGTAAAGGATCTGATTGCCGCGTACCCACAAGTCGGTGAGGTCGTACGACGCACAAGTGGCGATTTCCACTGCGCCACTTGCCGTTTTTCTGGTCTACCGAGAACGGAAGGATTACTTGCAGATAGTGGCTCTTGCGCACAAGCGCCGGAAGCCGAACTACTGGCGACCGCGACTCAAATACGACTTGTGACGCGAGGGCATGGCGCGCCTCGCCGTTCGGTGCGCCTAACGTGTTCACTCTAAGCTGCAAAAGCCGCCCTCCGTGCGGGGCTCACCGCGGCGTGGTAGCCGCCGCGACTGAACGAGCATCGGAGGGAGCGACGTGCGGCTGCCATGCCGCCGTGCAGTTCAGAGCCGCCCGAGGCGGCTCGGCCGCCGGGCGAGCCGCCCGAGGCGGCTCGGCCGCCGGGCCAACGGTCCGGCGGCTTTTGTCAGCTTGTGAGGGCAGTTAGCCCCAACGGTTTTAAGTTAAGGCTGCCTCCATAGGAATCGTATTTGACGAGCGCGTACGGGCGGCGCGCGTAGTCGTGAGGTAGTTGCTCATCTTTCGTTTGATGGCACGCGGTGAGTGGC
>Ga0070717_10000089_pt1 | contig 71898 bp, 63 predicted proteins | sample LARL113metaG_FD_71366 | JGI IMG/M metagenome (GOLD analysis project Ga0070717, IMG submission 71366) | Corn, switchgrass and miscanthus rhizosphere microbial communities from Kellogg Biological Station, Michigan, USA - LAR L11-3 metaG | ecosystem: Host-associated > Plants > Roots > Rhizosphere ...
CGCTCGAGCGTCCCCTGGCCGCTGTAGCCGGGGTAGTCAATGCGCAGCACGCCGGGATCGCTGCCGCGGCCGGTGCGCTTCACGCGCGCCGGATAGCCGCCGCGCTGCTCCACCCATCGCCGGATCTCGTCGTGATCGACCGTGGCCTTCGCTGACGCCATCGCAAACCTCCGGCGATGGCGTCAGCATGAAGTGTTCCTGAATAGCGGTTAGCGATTGGCGATTGGCGATTAGGCCCGCCGCACCGAATCGCGAATCGCGAATCGCGAATCGCGAATCGGAGGACCCTAATCGCCAACCGCTAATCGCCAACCGCTTCGTGCCTACATCGCGAACCGCAGCCCCACCACCGCCCGCCGTCCCGGCGACGGATAGCCGAGCACTTCTTCGTAGCGCTCGTTGCGCAGGTTCTCCATCTTCACGAACGGCGTGAGGCGTCCGGCGCGCAGCTGCACGTTCGCGTCGACCGTCGTGTACGCGCCGTTCGTCACGTGCGAGAACGGCGAGACCGGGAGGATGTCGACGCGCGCGCCGCTGCGCACGATCGAGACGTTCGCGTCGAGGCCTCCCTCGCGCCAGCCGAACGTCAGCGCGCCGGAGTGCTTCGGCCGCCGCGGCAGGCGCTCGCCCGTGGCCTCGTCGTCGTCACGGTGGAGGAACGTGTAGGCGAGGTGCGTGTAGAACGCCGGCGTCACCTGCTCGTCCATGCCGAGCTCGAGGCCGTCGCTGCGGGCGCGGCCGATGTTCGCGAACGCGAAGGTGGCGTTGTCGAAGTTGATGAGGTTCCGGTAGCGGCTCCAGAACGCCGTCAGCGAGAAGAGCCCGGTCGCGCCCATCGGCGCGTCGTAGCCGGCCTCCAGCGAGCGGCTGCGCTCCGCCTTGAGGTTCACGTTGCCGGAGAACGGGTAGTACAGCTCGCCGACCGACGGCGCGCGGAAGCCTTCGCCGTACGCGGCGCGCCACTTCGTGCCGCCGTGCACGAGCGCCGCGGCGACGCGCGGCGAGGTCTGGCTCCCGAACGTGTCGTAGCGGTCGTAGCGGAGGCCGGCGCTCAGCTCGAGCTTGTTCGCGCCCACGTCGTGCGAGAGGCGGTCTTCGACGAAGAGGGAGTCGTCGCGCCGCGTCAGGCCGGCCAGGTTCACGCCGAAGTTGTTCACGTCGTCGACCTTGGCGCGCTCGATCTCGCCGCCGGCGACGATCGTGCCGATGGCGGAATTCGTCCGCGTCGTCAGCCGCGCCCGGCGCGTGCGCGACTGCGTCGACGCGTCCGTCGTCCCGAACGGGTCCTCCGGGTCGCGGAAGTCGTCGCGGTTGCGCGCCTCCGACAGCGTCAGGTCGTACGAGAACGCGCCGAGCGTCTGCTGCAGCGGCACGGCGATCTGCCGCTCGCTGCCGTTCTGGCGGCGCTGCAGCGACGGCACGAGCGCTGTGACCGTGGCGTTGAGGTTGAACGGGATGCCGAGGTCGTACGACGTGGCGCGCGCGGCGACGCCGAACGAGAACGTCTTCGACGGCGCCCACCGCCACACGCCGTTGCCGCTGTTCTGGCGGAAGTCGTCGTTCGGCGCGAAGCCGTCGTCGGTGCGGTGCTCGAGCGCGACGGCGAGGTGGTTCGCGCCCGCGACCCAGCTCCCGTCGACGACGCCGTTCCGCAGCCCGTGCCCGCCGCTCTGCACCTCGGCGCGCAGCCCGGTCGCCGCCGGCTCGGTGACGACGTTGACGACGCCCGCCACCGCGTCGGAGCCGTAGAGCGCGGAGAACGGCCCGCGCACGACCTCGACCTGCTCGACGCCCGCGGTCGAGAAGCGCCCCCAGTCGTAGCCGGAGAAGTAGGGGTTGTTGATCTCGATGCCGTTCCACAGCACGAGCGTCTGCGTCGACGCGGCGCCGCGCGTGAAGAGCGACGTGGCCTTGCCGGCCGAGCCGGTGCGGCTGACCGAGAGGCCGGGAACCTCGCGCAGGACGTCGGCGACGTCGCGCGCGGCGCGCTCGTCGATGTCCTTCTTCGTCACGACGGTGACGGCGGCGGGCGTCGACTCGATCGTCTCCGGGACGTCGGAGGCGGTGACGACGATGCGGTCGGAGATTTTCTGCTGGGCGAAGACAGGAATGGCGACGAAGAAAAGAATGAAGAGACGTTTCACGGCGAGCTCCTTCCCTCCGAAGAGGCCGATGAAGTGGAACGTTCGCCGCGGTCGGTCTCCTGGCTTCCGGGTCGTCCTTCCCGCGTTCCCTTCCCGCTGATCGGCAGTGGGGCGCAGAGCGCAAAACGCGGGTCGTCGCCGGTTACAGTGGCGGGGGCCGCGCCGGCATCACACCGGCTTCCCGTTCACCGTCGCGAACTCGATTGCAAAAGAACGAGAGCGGATCTTACACCGGCTCGACGAGGCCGGGGTAGGTCGCCGGCAAACCTTCGCCGTCGACGTCGATGTCCGCGGTGAAGCCGGTCGCGCTGCTGTAGCGATACGTCCGCTCGCCGATGCGCTCGTACGTCTGCTCGAGCGGCTGCAACTCGAACGATGGGAATCGCAGCCACGCCGCGACGACCGTCGTGCCGATCGCGCCGCGGCGGATCGGGAGGAGGTTCGTCGACGGGCTGAAGTTGAAGTCGACGTCGATGCAGCCGCGCACGGCGTCGACTTCGTTGCCGTTCAGCATCCAGCGCTCGCCGTCGACGTCGATGCGGACGTCAATCTCGCGCGCGCCCAAGAAGCCGCGCACCCGCGCGTGCTGCGTGCGCCACGACGCGTCGCAGACGACGCTGTAGGCCAGCGCGCAGGCGGTGCCGTCGTGCGCGAAGACGGCGGCGCCCACGACGCTCGTGCCGTCGACGCGCGCCGCCTCGTGCCCTGGGCGATCGAGGCGGCGCCAGAGAATCTCGCTCACGGCCGCTTTGAGAACTTCTCGTACAGCAACGTCTGATTCGTCTCCAGCGAGATGTCCTCTCCTCCGATGAAGAGGCGCTTCACGTGCGTCACGATCTCGAGCGGGTCGCCGTCGGTGAGGATCACGTCGGCGCGCTTGCCGGCTTCCAGCGAGCCGACCTTGTCGGCGACGCCGAAGATCTGCGCGGGCCAGATCGTCACCGCCTTGAGCGCGGCGTCCTTCGGCAGGCCGAACGCGGCGCAGGCGGCGGCGTGGTACGGCAGGTTGCGCGCGTTGTGCGAGTCCTGCGACTGGATCGAGAAGGGGATGCCCGCGTCGTAGAGCGCCTTCGCGTTCGAGAAGATCAGGTCGTACGGATCGTCCTCGCGCGGCGGCAGGTCGAGGATCGCCCCGAGGATCACCGGGATGTTGCGCTTCTTGAGCTCAGGGATCACGCGCTGCACGTCGTCGGCGTCGGCGAGGATCACCTTCAGCTTCATCTCGTCGGCGAACTTCAGCGCCGCCTTGATGTCGCGCTCGAGGCTCGCGTGGAGGATCACCGGCTCGCGCCCTTCCACGACCGGGACGAGCGCCTCGAGGACGAGGTCGCGGTCGTAGCGCCGGACGTTCGGGTCCTTCGCGCGCGCCGCGGCGGCCTTCGCGTATGCCTGCGCATCGCGCAGCGTGTCGCGCAGCTTGTCGACCTGCTGCCGGTAGTTCTTCGTCGCTTCCTTTTCCGCTTCCTCGTCCTGCGGCACCTCGGCGAAGCGTCCGCCGCGCAGCCGCGGGAAATGGATGTGCATCGCCACCGGCGCCTTGATCGTCATCTCCTGCGGCGTCCATCCGGCGAGCTGCATGAGCGCGGAGGAGCCGGAGATGATGCCGCCGCTCGGCTCGACGATGACGCTGGTGATGCCGTTCACGCGCGTCACCGGAATGACGTTGCTGTGCGGGTTCACCGCGACCTCGGCGCGCGCATTGGGGTTGATCTCGCCGAGCTCCGCGGTGTCGACCGAGCCGGGCACCGCGCTGATCTCCACGAGGCCGACCTGCGACCCCGAGTCGATCAGGCCAGGGTAGACGCGCAGCCCGGTGCCGTCGATCACCATCGCGCCCGGCGGCACGGCGACGTCTTTGCCGACCGCGGTGATCGTCCCGTTCGAGAAGACGATCGTGCCGTTCTCGATCGGCGCCGACGTCACCGGATAGATCGTGGCGTTGCGGATCGCCACCGTCGGCTTTTTGCCGGGGCTGTTCGGAATCACCGACTGCGCGAAGAGCGAGCCGGCGAACATCGCGCAGGCGAATGCGGTCACGCGCTTATTCATCGCTCGGCTCCTCATCCTTGTCCTTCTTCGCCGCCGGCTTGTTCTTCTTCTCGTCGTCGGCTTCTTTCTTGAGGCGCTCTGCCTTCTCCTTCGCCAGCGCGGCGCGCTGCTGCAGGTCGCGCTGGCGGTCGAAGACGATCTCGCCGTCGACGAACGTCGTCTCGACGCGCGAGTAGGTCGAGAACGGATGGCCGTTCCAGATGGTGAGGTCGGCGTCCTTGCCGGCGTCGATCGAGCCGAGGCGGTGGTCGAGCCGGAGCTGCTTGGCGCCGTTGAGCGTGCAGAGCTTCAGCGCTTCCTCCTCGGACAGTCCGCCGTACTTCATCGCCTTCGCGGCCTCGAGGTTGAGGCGGCGCGCCAGCTCGTCGGAGTCGGAGTTGACGGAGGTGAGGACGCCGGCGCGTTCCATGAGCGTGACGTTGTACGGAATCGCGTCGTACGCCTCCATCTTGAAGCCCCACCAGTCGATGAACGTGCCGCCGCCGGCGCCGTGCGCGGCGATCTCCTTCGCGACTTTGTAGCCTTCGAGGACGTGCTGCAGCTCGCGGATCTTGAAGCCCTGCTCGTCGCCGAGGCGGAGGAGCATCATGATCTCGTCGGCGCGGTAGCAGTGCGAGTGGATGTCGATCTTCCCCGCCAGGATGTCGTTCATCGTCTCCATGAGGATGTCGCGGCGCGGCGGGATGGGGTCCTCGCCGCGCTTCTTGCGCGCGTCGTAGTCGGCCCACTTCGCGGCGTAGTCCCTCGCGTCGGTGAACGACTGGCGGATCACTTCCTCGACGCCCATGCGCGTCTGCGGATACTGCGCGGGGATGCCGGGAGGCGGGCGGAAGTTCGAGCTCTTCGGGTTTTCGCCGAGGGCGAACTTGATCGTGCGCGGCGCGTCGGCGATCGGCCATTCGGAGATCGGATGGCCCCACTTCCACTTCACAATCTGCGACTGCCCGCCGATCGGATTCGCGGAGCCGTGCAGGACGAGCGCGGTCGTCGTGCCGCCGGCGAGCTGGCGGTAGACGTCGACGTCTTCGTTAGTGAGGACGTCGCGGATGCGCACCATGCCGGTGTTCGGCAGCGAGATCTCGTTGACGCTCCCCTCGACCGCGGTGTGGCTGTGCGTGTCGACGATGCCGGGGAGCACGAACTTGCCGGCCGCGTCGATGACGGTGGCGCCGGCCGGAACTTGCACCTGATCGTTCGGCCCGACCGCGGCGATCTTCGCGCCGCGGATGACGACGGTGCCGTGCTCGATCTTCCCGTGCGAGACGGTGAGGATGGTGGCGTCGCGGATGACTGTGACGTTTTCGGCGAGGGCGGCTCCCGCCATGCTGAGGAGCGCAGCGACGAAGCAACTCAGAATGCGACGAGAGTGACGTGTGCTGTTCATCGTGACTTGCTCCCGCTGAACGGCAGCGTCCCGAGCGTCGTCGAGACCGTGCCGCTGATGGTCGTGCCGGACAGCGTGCCGTGGAATACCCAATCCTCCTGCTCCGCCTGTCCGCCCTGCCCCTTCACGTTGATCGTGAACTCGAGCGTCGTTCCGTCGAACGAGCCGCTTTGGATGTCGCCCGAGCCGCGGTCGCCGGAGAACGAGCCGCTGATCTTCCCCTCCTCGACGTGAAGGCGCGCGTTGACGCTCACGTCGCCGCTCGGCGCCTTGACGGTCAGGCTCCACGTGCCGTCGAGCGGTCCGGCCGCCGCCGTCCCACGGCCGCGCGCGCGGTCCTCCTCGGTCGGCAGCTTCATCTCGCGCCCGTCGACGTAGACGCGCTGCACCTTCGCATCCTTCTCGAAGATCGGCTTGTCGGTGACGACGACGTTGGCGATCTTCCCCTTGTCGAGCGAGCCGAGCTGGCGCTCGACGCCGAGGATGCGCGCGGGATTGAGCGTGACGGCGCGCAGCGCGTCGTCGGCGGAGAGGCCGTCGTCGATGGCCTTGCGGATGCCGGGAAGGAAGTCGCCCGTCTTTCCCGGCCCGCTGACGAGCGCGTACAGCACGCCGCTCTTCTGCAGGACCGACGGCGAGGTCGGGTCCATCTGGCGCTCGCGGATCAAACGCAGCGGCTGCTCTTCGCGGTCTTCCTTCGACGCCGGCGGCGTTGGCCACTTGACCGAGACGAGCACCGGCACGTCCTTCAAATCTGCGGGCATGCGGTAGGCCTGGCGCGCGCCGGAGAGGATGTAGCGGAGGTTGAACTCGCGCGCGATGGCCATGGCCCGGCGCATCATCAATTCACTGTCGGCGATGAAGACGACCGGCACGTCGCGGCGCAGCACGGGGCCGAGCGCCGCCATCGACGGGCTCTCCGCCGGGCGCGCGTTGCCGGCCGGGCTCTTCTCGTAGATCGCGTGCGCGGCGGCGTACTGCTGCGCGTCGAACATCGACTGGCGGATGTACGAGATCACGCCCATGAGCGAGTCGGGATAGGTCCAGGCCGGGCGCGGGCTGAAGGAGATCTGCTGCGTCGGCGCGTTGCGCACGACGCGCTGCTCGATCGTGCCGCCGCCGAGGTCGAGGATGACGGACTGGCCGTTGAAGATGCCGAAGGCGGGCGCGGTGAGGATCGTCGTCACGCCGGTGGCGCGCTTGGCGTCGACGTCGTCGTCGGCGAGCTTCACCTCGCGCATCGATGCGAACGCGGGCGAGGTCTCGGGCAGCTGCTCCGTCGCCGCGCTCTGCGCCCGGCCGCCGCCGCCGCGGCCGCCGCGGCGCGGCGTGGCCGACGGGAAGCCGAGCGAGGTCTGCGCGTCGATGAGGCCGGGGTAGACGTGCTTGCCCTTGACGTCGATGACTGTGGCGTCGGCGGGGACGGCGAGGTTCGCGCCGACCGCCTCGATCAAGCCGTTGCGGACGATGACCACGCCGTTGTCGATGGCCGGCCCGCTGACCGGATGCACGGTGCCGCCGCTGATGGCGTAGACGCCGGGCGCGTCGGCGAGGAGCGGCGCGGCCAGGACGAACAGGGCGACGCCGGTAAAGAACCGCGTCAGTTTCATGAAACGACCTCCGAGCAAAGGCGCACATGATAACGAACGGAGGGCGCAGGGCGCAGGGGGCGGGGCGCAGGTGGTGTTCTCGCCATGGCACCCCCTGCGCTCCGCGCCCTTGTGCTAACCTCACCGGCACCCAGGCGCGCACCATGGTCCTCTTCAATTACGCCACCCGCGAGATCACCGCGAAGATCGTCTACTACGGGCCGGGTCTCTGCGGCAAAACGACGAACCTGCAGTTCATCTACGACTCGCTGCCGTCGAACAACAAGAGCAAGATGCTGTCGCTGGCGACGAAGACGGACCGCACGCTGTTCTTCGACTTCCTCCCCCTCGACCTCGGCAAGATCCGCGGCATGCGCACGAAGCTGCAGCTCTACACCGTGCCGGGGCAGGTCTACTACAACTCGACGCGGCAGCTGGTGCTGAAGGGCGCCGACGGGATCGTCTTCGTCGCCGACAGCCAGGACTTCGCGCTCGACGCGAACCTCGAGTCGATGCAGAACCTCGAGGACAATCTCAAGCGCCAGGGCGTGCGCATCCGCGAGATCCCGCTGGTGATCCAGTACAACAAGCGCGACCTGCCGAACGCGCTGCCGGTCGCCGACATCGACAAGGACGTGAACAAGCTCGGCGCGCCGAAGTTCGAGTCGGTGGCCACGACGGGCCTCGGCGTCGAAGAGACGCTGAAGGGGATCACGCAGCTCGTCCTCGCCCACCTCATCAAGAAGTACGGCCTCGAAGGCTCGGAGCCGGTCGAGCGCGAGATCCAGATCCTGAATCCGACGGTGCCGCAGGAGCGCCGCCAGGCCGACTCTCTGTGGGACGACGACGACGAACAGCCGCTCCCGAGCCAGTACGACGGCCCGCTACCGCCCGCGAACAGCGGCGTCTTCGTGGCGGTCGACAGCGCGGCCGACGAGAGCATCCCGCTCGTGCCGACGGAGTTGATTCCCCCCGCGCCGCCGCCCAAGCCGAAGCCCTCCGCCCCGCCGCCGCCCCCACCCGAGGCGGAGCCGTTCAGCGAGATCACGGATTACTTCGCGACGCCGGGGCCGCTGCCCGACGTGCCGCCGTTGCCGGGCAACCCGCACCCGTTCGGCGAGGTGCCCATGACGTCGATCGAGATCCCGCTCCCCGAGGGGATCCTGAGCTCGCTCCCCGACCTCGGCGCGCCGTCATCGTCGGCGTTCACCGTCACCGCCCCGCCGCTCCCGGCCGAGCGCCGCGCCACGGACGGGCTGGTGAAGGAGGTGACGGTGCCGCTGAACCTGACGGCCGAGGAGCTCCGCCAGCACCGCCGCCTGCGGCTGAAGATCACGCTCGACGTGAATCTTCTCCCATAGAATCGCGTTCCTCCCGGCGCCGCAACGTGAGGAGGAGTGGCCGAGTGGTTTAAGGCAGCGGTCTTGAAAACCGCCGTGGGGGCAACTCCACCGTGGGTTCGAATCCCACCTCCTCCGCCACCCGAGCCCGAGACGGGCGCCACACCCTTCAGGCCGGGCTACGCTCGCAGCCTGATTGCGGCCGTTACAGCCAATGCAGCGGCAAGGATCATCAACATCCATCCGGACGATGTGGGTAGGTCATTCACCACGGTAAGTGTTCCTGACGCCGCGGCGCCGGGTGGGGCCTCGCTGGAAGTGACTTGCGACGTTGTGTTGATGTGTGCGCCGATCGCTGCTCCCCGCACGCTAACGGTAATCGTGCAGGACTGGCCTGCGGCAAGCACATTCGATGTGCTGGAAAAGGTCTCCGTGCCGGGATTGATAGAGAAGATGCCTCCCCCGGTTGCGAGTGTGCTGCACGTACCGCCGGTTTGGGTGATGAGATCGATCCCGGCCGGCATGATGTCGCTGAACTGAACGTTCGTGAGCGGGACAGCGTTGGGATTCGTCACCGTGATCGTCCCGATGGACGAGCCGTTGAGCGCGACCACCGCGGGGGAGAAGTTTTTGGTGATGACGGCAGAGGCGGCCTGTGCAAACGCACTTCCTGCGAAGAAGGCACTGATGAGCACAGCCGTGAGGATAGGACGGCGCGACGATCTTTGATTCATGGCACTCCCTTCTCGATCGTGGGAGCTGTGATTGTGGTCGACACTCTGCGCTCGCGCAATGACTGCTCAGGATCTCGGCCTCAGCCACGCAGCATCCGAACTGGGTCGCGGCATCACGCAACGGCGAGCAGAGCGGTTCGAAAATCGTCCACAATGCCCCGCCAGGCGGTAACGTGCGGCTGCGTTAGTTGGCAAAGCCTCCTTCAGGATTTTGGACGAACTCCCAGTTCGCTGCAGATCGTATGGTTCAGTGTTTCGCGTAGCTGAATAATTCAACCTAGACGTATTTCAGTGATAGTCTGGTCTCCTTCCATCCGGAGGCTCTGGTGAAAATACGCCATCCCGTTGTATTGATCGTCCTCCTCGGCGCGATGTTGCTCTCTTCCCATCCAGCCCTCGCGCAGTTCTCGCAGCAGGGTCCGAAGTTAGTCGGGACAGGCGCTGTGGGAAATTCAGCGCAAGGCATTTCCGTGTCGCTCTCCGCCGATGGGAACACGGCCATCGTTGGAGGGTACCTCGACGACGACGAAACTGGGGGCGCCTGGGTCTGGACCAGGAGCGGAGGAGTCTGGACCCAGCAGGGACCTAAGCTGGTCGGCTCGGGGGCCATAGGAAACGCGGCACAAGGCCATTCCGTCTCCCTCTCTGCCGATGGCAAGACAGCCATCGTCGGAGGGAACCTCGACAGCGGGGACACCGGGGCCGCGTGGGTCTGGACCATGAGCGGAGGAGTCTGGACTCAGCAGGGACTGAAGCTGGTCGGCCCGGGCGGTGTGGGGAACAATGCACAAGGCATTTCCGTGTCCCTCTCCGGCGATGGGAACACGGCCATCGTTGGAGGGTACCTCAACAAGAATCTCACTGGGGCCGCGTGGATCTGGACGAGAAGCGGAGGAGTGTGGAACCAACAACAGGCGACCAAGCTGGTCGGCTCGGGCGCCGTGGGGGCTGCCGAACAAGGCGTTGCTGTGTCCCTCTCCGCCGACGGGAACACGGCCATTGTCGGAGGCAGCGGGGACAACGATGACGCTGGAGCCGCGTGGATCTGGACGAGGAGCGGAGGAGTGTGGACCGAGCAGGGGAAGCTGATTGGCTCGGGCGCCGTGGGCCCTGCTGCACAAGGCACTTCTGTGTCCCTCTCCGCCGACGGAAACACCGCCATCGTCGGAGGGAGTTTCGATAACGCCGGCGTTGGGGCGGCGTGGGTCTGGACTAGGCTTGGAGGAGTCTGGACTCAGCAGGGGAAGCTGGTCGGCTCAGGCGCCGGGGGGAACGCTGCACAAGGCACTTCCGTGTCCCTCTCCGGCGACGGGAACACGGCCATCATCGGAGGGGCCAACGACAATGGTTCTGGAGCTTTCGCTGGAGCCGCATGGGTCTGGACGAGGAGCGGCGGACTGTGGACCCAGCAGGGAACCAAGCTGGTCGGCTCGGGAGCGCGAGGGAGCGCCTTACAAGGCGGGTCCGTGTCCCTATCGGCCGATGGTAGCACTGCCATCATTGGAGGGAGCCTCGACAATGGAGAAGTTGGGGCAGCGTGGGTCTTCGCTTCAGAGGGGTGCGCGCAAGGTCCCACGACGCTTTGTCTGAGCAACAATCGTTTTGCGGTCTCCGCGGCGTGGCGCACAGGCAATGGCCAGAGCGGACAGGGACAGGCCGTGCAGCTGACGACCGATACGGGATATTTCACATTTTTTAGTGCCACCAACGTCGAAGTCGTCATCAAGGTGCTCAATGCCTGTGGCCTCAACTCGAAATACTGGGTGTTTGCAGGCGGATTGACCGACGTCAACGTCATATTGACGGTTCGCGACACCGTTACGGGAACGATCAGGACGTACACGAACCCATCGGGGACCGCGTTCCAGCCGATCCAGGATACCGACGCGTTTACGACGTGCTCGGCAAACGGGAACTCTCTGACCGCGCCATTCGAGGCGCCGGTTCCGTCCGACCCGATGTATATCCAGGCGATGACGGCTCTTCCCGCTTCCGCCGCGGCGTGCGCACAAAACGCGACAACGATCTGCCTGAACGGCGATCGTTTTTCCGTCACCGCGGCATGGCGCACCGGCGATGGCAAGACCGGACAGGGACAGGCTGTGCGGATTACGGCTGATACCGGCTATTTCACGTTCTTCAGCGCGAGCAACGTCGAGGTGGTCATTAAGGTGCTCAATGCCTGCGGTCTCAATTCGACATACTGGGTATTCGCCGGTGGCCTGACCAACGTCAACGTCGTGCTTACCGTCCGCGACACCGCGACCGGCACCGTCAGGATCTACACGAATCCATTGGACACGGCATTTCAGCCGATTCAGGACACCAGCGCGTTCGCCACGTGTGGCACGTCGGTGTCGGCCTATACTTTGAGCACGAGCACTGCTGGTACGGGGAGCGGCGTGATCTCTCCCGCAGGCGGGAGCTTCGCCAGCGGCACTATGGTTACGCTGACGGCCACTCCAAACACCGGTTCTACATTTGCGGGATGGTCAGGGGATTGCTCCGGGGTGAGCAGCACGTGCACCCTAACAATGAATTCCAATAAGTCCGCAACGGCAACCTTCAACACACTCGCATCTTCGGAATTGACCGTGATCTCGGTCTCGAGCAAGTCCCCCGCACCACTGACCCCCCTTCACCTTGTCGCGAGCGGTTTGAATCCAAATACAGTGCTCTCGATCCGGTTTGCCAACAGCTCCGGTTATTCCGTTACGGAGTCGCCGATCAGTGTGGCTTCGAGTGGGGAGATCTCCGTGGCTGTGCCGCTCTATGCCGACCCCAATAGTGGCCAGATCACGCCGGGGACGGTCTCAATGATTTTGATCCAGGGATCGCGTTCGTCGTCACCTGTCGCGCTCGCGATTCAGGATCTGCCGAGCCTCAGCACGTTCGGGACTCAACCCGGCCAGATCACGCACGCGTTTCTTATATACGAGGCGATGCTTCAAGCGCGGCGGATCAATGAACTGCAAGCCATTCAACCACTCGTAAATGACGTCAATACGTCCGACGCGCAGGACACATTGATCAATTTGCAACGCGCGGCGACGATGACCCGCTTCGATGTCGATAAGATCGCTCTCCAGCCATTGCAGAGCGTCGATTGGTTGGGCGGTCTCCATTTCGACGCGGCGCAACTAGATCTCGTCGACCGCATCCTAGGCGTCTACATCACACAGCAGTTCGGGTCGCCGTCGGTGGGTGCTTTCGGACAGCGACTCGCGCCTATGTCGGTGAGCTCCGTGCTTTCCAACATGCTCAGCCACAGTGGTATGGGTGTACTGGTCGACTATTCGCGCGGCACGGCGAACGGCAAGGAGGTGGCTCGCGCGGCCGGCGACGGGATCGTCGGGCTGCTAAACGAGTCGGGCGGGCGCCCCAAGGCCATCGTTGGCTTGCTGACCGGTTTCGACCATATTGCGACGGCCGTCGATTCAATGCTCAACTCTATCAGCCCGATTGCTGAATGCATCGCACACGGATGCGATAACGCACAACAGCTCATCGATGACATGCAAAACAGCTCCTACGATTTCGTCAGCAGCTATGCGCAGACGATCGCGCATGTTCCGGAGGTTCTGATGCTCGAGGCCGAGGCGGCGACGGCTTCTAACATCGCGGAGTCGCTCGACGGCTTCCTGAAAACGGTGAAACTGCTCGGCGATGCGAACAAGGCGCACGCTATCGACGCCTCGCTGGCCTCATCGAATGCCTTGAAAAGGCTTGGCCACATGACGGGCAACGTCAAAATAACGAACGCGCTCGGAACCAGGGCGTCGCAGACGACGCTAAACCTCTGTTGCATGACCTCCAGCGGACTCGACATTTCGGACCTTGCTGATCCTGCTGGCAATTACGACATGTGGGTACCCGCTGGCGTGGCGGGAACGGACTATAGGCGGATGACGCTCAGCGCGGTCGATGATCTCAGTGGCCATGTTCTGGTGTCCGCTACGGCCGACCTGAGCACATTGACTCCGACGGGGACCGTCGCGTTACCGACGATGACGGCCACTTGCTCGGACAATGACGACGACGGTGATGATCCCGACTGCGACTGAGTCCCGCCAGACGGCGTTGATGGCGGTCGGCCGCCGCTTCACGGTTTGCGCAGGTGCCCGACGTACATGTTCGACATGCGCACCGAGACGCCGCCGCCGACAGATCTGGCGACGAAGAATGTGGTGACCTTGCTCACCGGATGTTTGCTGTGACTGGCCACGAATGCGGCGACGTCGTCGGCGCGCTTTTGCTTCTCTTCCGCGGAGGCGGAGAGAAGCGGAGAGTTGATCAGCTGCACCGACACGACGGCGCCGGTGGAGTAATTGACGTAGACCTGTTTCTCGTTGAACTGCGCCGCGATCTGATCGCGCAGCGCCATGAAGTCATGAAATTCGGCGAACTTCTGGCACGAAGCACATAGAGCCAGGGCGGCCAGCAACAGCGCTCGCTTACGCATGAACTACTCCGTGAACACCCCCACCACCACGATCTCGTACGGCAGGTTCCAATCGAGGTCGTCGGGGAACTTGGTCTGATTCGCGAGGCGGGCGGCGACGAGGTCGAGATCGATTCGAGGAATTCCGAGCACGATCATGTGGTCGCCCTTTTTCTTTTTGCTCACCGCCTTCTCCGGCGGCGTTCCTTTGACGAAGATCATGCGGCGCTGGCGCACCAGCAGGTCGCCGTCGACCGTGCTGACGCTGGCGAGCATCACCATTCCGTCGCCGGCCCGGAACGAGTTCGGATTCTCGGTGAGGTCGAGGCGGAACTTGACGTAGTTGAACCCGGCCATGTTCGTCCGGATCGTCGTCGTCTTATTCGCGTCATCGTGCGAGATCTTGCAGCGAATGTTCTCGTAGCGCGTGAAGGCGTTCTCCGCGTCCTTCGGCGTGAACTTGGCGATCGGGTGGAAGCCGTTGCTGACGTCGATCGCGCCCACGCTCGTGATCGGATGGATCTGAAAGACGTGATCGGGATTCGTGCTGGTGATCTCGTCCGTACGATCCTTCGCGAAGTCCTGATCCTGCGCCTTGCCGCCGGCGTGCTCCGGCCACAGCCGCCACGCCCCGGTGATCTTCAACGTCTCGTCCGACCCCTCGGCGGCGATGATGGCGTTCATGGCCGGCTTCTCTTCCGCCGCGTTCATGATCTCGGCGACCGTGTTCAGGCCGATCTCCGGCGCGAAGCCGGCCGCGTGGATGTCGCCGTCCTTCGCCGGCGGATTCGGCTTGTGATGCGTGTGGACCACCTTGTAGTTTGCGGTGATCGTCGCGCGATTCTTGAACTCATCGATGAACGAGTCCTGCAGCGTGATGATGACCTGCGCGTGCGCGGTGGCGGCGGCGAATGCGAGAAAAACGAGGGCGCGGAATCCATGCTTCATGACGGACCTCCTCAGGCGCTTCATTGAGGAGGGTCCGCAGCGGCCCGTTTCCCTACCTGCTTCCCAGCCCCCGCACGGCGCCTGCCCACGCGCGCTGCGCCTATACTCCGGCCGGTCCAATGAAGCCGCGGCCCGAAGTCTTCAAATTCGGCGGCGTCGCCGTCGGCAGCGCGGAGGCGATCCGCCGCGCCGTGGCCCACGTGCGCGCGGCCGCGCCGAACGTCGCCGTGGTCGTCTCGGCGATGAACGGCGTCACCGACCTCCTGCTCGACGCCGGGCAGGCCGCGCTGCGCGGCGACCGCGAGCGATGCGGCGCCGCCGTCGCGGAGTTCGAGTCGCGGCACCTCGACTTGATCGAGGACTTGATCGACGGCCGCGGCGCCGCCGAGCGCCTGCGCCGCCTTGTCCGCGCCGCGTCGCACGAAATGACCTCGATGACCGAGAGCATCGCCGTGCTCGAAGAGCTGACGCCGCGGACGCAGGACGCTCTCGTCGCCCGCGGCGAGCGCGCCGTCGCCGCGATTTTCGCCGCGGCGCTCGAGGAGAGCGGCGTTGCCGCGGCGTACGTCGAAGCCACCGACGTCATCCACGCCGAGCGCCGCTTCGGCGCGCTCTGGCCCGACCTCGGCGCCTGCGAGCGCGCCGCGAAAAAGACCCTCGCGCCGCTCCTCGACAACGGCGTCGCCGTCATCCTTCCCGGCTACATCGCCACCGGGCCGGACGGCTCCCTCGTCACCCTCGGCCGCGGCGGCAGCGACTTCTCCGCCGCCATCCTCGCGCGCAGCACCGGCGCGGCCAGGCTCACGCTTTTCAAGGAAGTCGACGGCCTCATGACCGCCGATCCGAAGAGCGTCCCCGACGCCCGCGTCATCGCCGAGATGCACTACCGCGAGGCCGCCGAGCTCGCTTACTACGGCGCGAAGGTGCTGCATCCGCGGACGATGATCCCGCTCGTCGACCGGCGCATCCCGCTCCTCGTGCGCAACACCTTCCGCGACGGCGCGGGCACGCGCATCGCCGGCGACGTGAAGAGCGGCGCGTATCCGGTCCGGGCGTTGACGGCGATCCGCGGCCAGGCGCTGATCGCGATCGAAGGGAAAGGCATGACCGGAATCCCCGGCGTCGCGGGGCAGGCCTTCACCGCGCTCTCGCAGGCGGGGCACTCGGTGTCGATGATCAGCCAGGCCTCGAGCGAGTCGAGCATCTGCTTCGTCGTGCCGGAGGCGGAGGCGAAGCACGCCGTAGCCGCGCTCGAGCGCGCCTTCGAGCGCGAGCGGAAGCTGCACCTCATCGACCGCATCGTCCCGAAGAACGGCGTGGCTCTCCTCGCCGTCGTCGGCCTCGGCATGCGCGGCCACGCCGGCATCGCCGCGCGCACGTTCTCCGCAATCAGCGGCGCCGGCGTGAACATCATCGCCATCGCCCAGGGCTCGTCGGAGCTGAACATCACCGTCGCCGTCGACGAGGACGACGCGACGCCGGCGCTCCGCGCGCTGCACGACGAATATCAACTCCACAAAGTGCGGCCGCTCGCCGACAGCGGCGGGCGCGAGGCGACGCTCACGCTCCTCGGTTTCGGCCAGATCGGGCGCGAGCTGGCGCGGCAGATCGCCGCACAGAAGCCGCACCTGCGCGGCAACGTCGATCTGAAAATCACCGCCCTCGCCGACCGCTCCGGCGTGAAGATCGACGAGCGCGGATTCTCGACCGCGGCGCTGCAGCGTCTGGCCAAGCAGAAGAAGGCCGGCCTGCCGTTCGATGGCCAGCGCCTCGACGCGCTATGGCCGCTGCCGTCGTACCGGCCGATCCTCGTCGATCTGACGTCCGACGAGACGGGCGAGCTGCTCGCGGAAGCGATGCAGCACGGCTTCAACATCGTCCTCGCGAACAAGAAGCCGCTCGCCGGATCGCAGGCGCAGTTCGACCGATTGCTTGCCACGGCAAAGGAGCGCGGGCTGTCGTTTCGCTACGAAGCGACGGCGGGCGCGGGCCTGCCGGTGCTCGATACGATCGCGAAGCTGCAGCAGGCCGGCGACCGCATCGAGACGATCGCCGGCTGCTTCTCCGGCACGCTCGGCTACATCATGTCGGAACTCGAAAAGGGCACCGCGTTCTCGGCGGCCGTGCGGCGCGCGACGGAGCTCGGCTACACCGAGCCCGATCCGCGCGACGACCTGTCGGGGATGGACGTCGCGCGCAAGGCGCTGATCCTCACGCGCACGCTCGGGCATCGCGCGGAGCTCGCGGACATCGACTTGAAGCCGCTCGCCGGCGACGACGACGAGTTTCGCGCGATGGTCGCGAAGGCCCGGCGCGAGAAGCGCGTGCTGCGCTACGTCGCGCGAATCCGCGGCCGCTCGATCTCCGTCGGCCTCGAGGCCGTGCCGGTGAGCTCGCCCGCCGCAAACCTGCACGGCACCGACAACCAGGTGGCGATCTATTCGAAGCGCTACAGCAAGAACCCGCTCGTCGTCACCGGGCCGGGCGCCGGCGCGACCGTGACGGCGGCGGGGGTGCTGAACGACATCGTCGCTATCGCCACCGAGGAGCGGCGGAGGCGCGGGCGATGATGGCTTCCGTCATCCTGAGCCGCACAGACGGCGAAGGATCGCCGAATGCGACGACCTCGCATCTTGCGATCCTTCGTCGCGCTGCGCCGACTCAGGATGACGGTGGGGGCGTGCGCTCATGACCGCCGCCACCGTCTTCGCCCCCGGCTCCATCGGCAACTGCGGCCCCGGCTTCGACGTCCTCGGCCTGGCCATCGAAGCCGTCGGCGACCGCGTCACCATTGAATTAACAGAGGGCGATGCCCGCGTCGCCGCGGTCACCGGCCGCGACGCCGCGCTCGTCCCGCTCGATCCTCACCGCAACGCCGCCTGGCTCGCCGCTACGGCGTGGCTGCGCGCGCACGGCGAGCGGCGCAACGCCGTCGTCACCATTGATAAAGGTCTGCCGGTCGCGGGCGGCCTCGGCGGCAGCGCCGCGAGCAGCGTCGGCGGCGCATTTGCCGCGGCGCTGGCCATGGGCGACGAGCATCCCGATCCGCTCGCCGTCGTCGCCGCGGCGCTCGAGGGCGAAGTCGCCGTCGCCGGGCGGCACCTCGACAACATCGCGCCGTGCGTCGTCGGCGGCCTCGCGCTCGTCCTCTCGCTGCGTCCGGCGAACGTCGTGAAGCTCATCGTCGCCGCCGACTGGCGCCTCGCGCTCGTCACGCCCGACGTCCGCGTCGAGACGAAAGCCGCGCGCGAGCTGCTGCCCGCCACGTCCGGCCGCGCGCTCTGGGTCCAGCAGATGGCCAACACCGCCGCCGTCGTCCACGCCTTCGCGGCCGGCGACGCCGCGTTGCTGCGGCTGGCGTTCGACGATCTCTACGCCGAGCCGCGGCGCGCGCCGCTGATCCCGCGCTTCTCCGAGGTCAAGCGCGCGGCGATGAACGCGGGGGCGCTCGGCTGCGCCATCAGCGGCTCCGGCCCGACGCTCGCGGCCATCTGCGAGACCGACGACGTCGCGCGCCGCGCCGCGGACGCCATGCAGGCGGCCTTCGGCGACATCGCCTCGACCGCGATCGTCTCGGCCATCGCGCGGGAGGGAGTGCGCCGCGTATGAGGCTCCAGTGCATCGCGTGCGGCAAGACCTATCCGCTCGACGAGATCCGCTACACGTGCGACTGCGGGAACCTCCTCAGCGTCGAGCGCGACGCCATCACCGTCAGCCGCGACGTTTTCGACGCCCGCCGCGCCGGCCGGAGCCCGATCGACCAGAGCGGCGTCTGGCGCTTCCGCGAGGCGGTCCTCGACGTTGGCGGCGACGTCGTCACGCATCCCGAGGGGGCGACGAGGCTGTACGAGCGGGGCGGCATTTTTTTCAAGCATGAGGGGGAAAATCCGACCGGCTCCTTCAAAGACCGCGGCATGACCGTGGCCATGACCCAGGCCCGCCGCCTCGGCGCGCGCGCCGTCGCCTGCGCCTCGACCGGGAACACCAGCGCGTCGCTCGCCGCGTACGCCGCGCAGGCCGGCCTCCGCGCCATCGTCTTCATCCCGTCGGGAAAAGTTGCCGCCGGCAAGCTCGCCCAGACCCTCGCCTACGGCGCCACCGCCCTCGCCGTGCGCGGCGACTTCGACGCCGCCATGCGCCTCGTCCGCGAGGCCTGCGACCGCCTCGGCATCTACCTCGTCAACTCCATCAATCCCTTCCGCATCGAGGGACAGAAGACGATCGTCTGGGAGCTCCTGCAGGACCTCGAGTGGAACGCGCCCGACTGGATCGTCGTCCCCGCCGGGAACCTCGGCAACACCAGCGCGTTCGGAAAAGCGTTGCGCGAGGCGCAAGCCGCCGGATGGATCGAGCGGATGCCGCGCCTCGCCGCCGTCCAGGCCAGTGGCGCGAATCCGTTCTTCCTAAGCTTCGGCGAAAACTTTGCGCAACGACATCAAGTGCAGGCCGAGACCGTGGCGAGCGCGATCCGCATCGGCGATCCGGTCAGTTACGAAAGGGCGGTGGCGGCGATCCGCGCGACGAACGGCGTCGTCGAGCAGGTCACGGACGAGGAGCTGATGGCGGCGAAGCGCGAGATCGATCGCATGGGCATCGGCTGCGAGCCCGCCTCCGCGACGACGCTCGCCGGCGTCCGCAAGCTGCGCAACGCGGGCGTCATGCGCGAGGGAGAGCGGATCGTCTGCGTCCTCACAGGCCACATCCTCAAGGATCCCGGGGCCATCGCCGTCGAGGCAATCGAGATCGATCCGACGATCGAGGCAGTCGGGAAGGCTTTGGGCTAGAATCGGGTTCCCAAAGTTCCAACCGTTAAGCCACGGAGAGATGGGTGAGTGGCTTAAACCAGCGGTTTGCTAAACCGCCGTAGGGTCTTAAAGCTCTACCGAGGGTTCGAATCCCTCTCTCTCCGCCAACCTCAAAAAATCGCGATCTCCCCCCGCCGGATCGGCCGCGCGAAGCGCCGGCCGCATCGCGGCGAGCCACCGCGGCCGAAGGTCCGCGCGTGGCACATTTTGTGAAGCGGATGAAACCGCTTTACGCGCAGTGCATCGCAGTACTCGTAGTACCAACAAAGGAGACACTATGGCTTCGACGAGCAAGCGCGGTTTTGCATCAATGGACCCCAGCAAGCAGAAGGAAATTGCTAGCAAGGGCGGCCGCGCCGCCCATGCCAAGGGAACCGCACACGAATTCACCTCCGACGAGGCACGCGTCGCCGGCCGCAAAGGCGGCGAGGCGGTGAGCCGCGACCGGGCCCACATGTCGGCCATCGGCCGCGAAGGAGGCCACAGCCGCGGGCGTACGCGCCAGGGGCAGATCACCCCGGGCATGAGCGGAGGCAACACGGACCTCGAGCGCGGCAGCTACATCGGGCACGGCTCCGACCGCGAGGCGGCCTCGGCGACCGGCTCGAACCTCGGCCGCGGCGAGCAGCGGAACGAGTCGTCCGCGAACCGCGGCGAGAGCGGCTCCTTCGGCAACCGGGGACAGTTCTAGGATGGGAGGGGGCACCCGCCCCCTGCCCTCCGCCCCCTTCGTAGTAGCATGCGCGCCGCAAAACGCCTACGAAGGAGGCTCCGCTTGAAGACCATCATCTCCGCACTCGTGCTGGCCGCGCTCGCGGCGTGCGCACCGGCGAACCGCGACACCGCCGCGGCGTCGACGAACAGCGCCAGCGCGACGACCACGGGCGCCGCTGCCACGACCTCGTCGTCCGTCTCCAACCCCGTCACCACCACCACGGCGCCCGCGCCGCAGCCCAAAGCCGAGGAGAATCGACCGATGGAGTATTACAAGGACAAGGTCGCGGAGCTGCACACCTCCGCTGGCGAGATCGACATCCGCTTCTTCCCCGACGCCGCTCCGAACCACGTGAAGAACTTCATCGACCTGGCCGAAAAGGGCTTCTACAACGGCACGAAGTTCCACCGCGTGATCCCCGGATTCATGATCCAGGGCGGCGACCCGAACACCATCTCCGGCTCGCCCGCGACGTGGGGCACCGGCGGCTCGGGCAAGTACGTCAACGCGGAGTTCAACAACATCCACCACGCCCGCGGCGTCGTCTCCATGGCCCGCGCGCAGGACCCGAACAGCGCCTCGTCGCAGTTCTTCATCTGCGTCGCCGACGCCGGCTTCCTCGACAAGCAGTACACCGCGTTCGGGCAGGTCACGAAGGGGATGGACGTCGCCGACAAGATCGTCAACGCGCCGCGCAACCCGAACGACCGTCCCGACAATCCGACCACGATCGAGAAGATCGTCATCCGCGAGGCGAAGCCGGACGAGAAAGGCCCCGCACCGACCGGCGGTCGATGACGACCAGTCCGTCCCTCCCCGACGCCGCGGCGAAGTTCCTCACCGGCTTCGTGGGGGAGGGATGGACGGCGCAGCCGCTGCTCGGCGACGCCTCCACGCGCCGGTACTTCCGCGTGCGGCTGGCGGACGGCGGCACGCGCATCCTCGCCTACTACGCGCCGGAGCTGCGCGAGCAGCTCCGGCGGTTCATCGCCGCGTACCAGGCCGTCTCGCCGCACGCGCGCGTGCCGGAGGTGCTGGCGTACGACGACGCGTGCACGCTGCAGACGGACGTCGGCGACTGCACGCTCTTCGACCTCCTGCACGAGCGCCACGAGGCCGCGCTGCCGAGCTACGAGCGGGCCATCGAGATGCTGGCCTCCTTCCAGCGCGCCGGCACGCTGCACATCAATCCGCCCTTCGACGCCCCCTTCTTCTTCGCCGAGATGGAGATGACGCGCGAGTTCTACGTGGAGCGGCTGATGGGCGTGAAGGGCAGCGAGGCATTGGCGCCGCTCTTCAGAAAGCTTGCTGAGAACGTCGCACGGCATCCATACGTACTATGTCACCGCGATTATCATGGTCAAAATCTGCATCTACTTAATAGCGATCTTTATTTGATTGACTATCAAGATCTGAGGATGGGCCCGGACATGTACGACGTGGCCTCCCTCCTTCGCGACCGCGGCGTGGCCGAGATCCTCGGCGACCGCGAGCTCGACCTCGTGGCGCTCTACGGCGGCGACCGCCACCGCTACTTCGAAGTCCTCCTGCAGCGCTCCCTCAAGATCCTCGGCACCTTCGCCCGCCAGCCCATCGAGCGCGGGCGCCTGCACTACCTCGACTTCATCCCCTCCACGCTCGACAGCATCCGCCGCTGCCTCGACGAGCTCCCCGAGCACGCCGAGCTGGCCCGGCTCTTCCCCATGGATTTTTCGCTCGCCGGCGCGCGCGAGCGGCTGAAAGGAATCCCCATCGATGGCCCAGCACAAGATCACGCTTCTGCCCGGTGACGGCATCGGCCCCGAGGTCACCGCGTCCGTCGTCTCGATCATCGAGTGCGCCGGCGTCGACGTGGAGTGGGAGAAGTACTTCGTCGGCTCGGAAGCGATCTCGCGCTTCGGCGACCCGCTGCCCCCTGAGGTCCTCGAATCGATCCTGCGCAACAAAGTGGCGCTCAAGGGGCCGGTCACGACGCCGATCGGCACCGGCTTCTCGTCGATCAACGTCCGCCTCCGCAAGGCCCTCGACCTCTACGCAAACCTCCGCCCGGTGCGCTCGCTGCCGAACATCATCACCCGCTACGAGGACATCGACCTCATCGTCGTCCGCGAGAACACCGAGGACCTCTACAGCGGCATCGAGCACGAGGTCGTCCCCGGCGTCATCGAGTCGCTGAAGATCATCACCGAGCGCGCCTCCACGCGCATCGCCCGCTTCGCCTTCGAGTACGCGCGCACGCACGGCCGCAAGCGCGTCACCGCCGTGCACAAGGCCAACATCATGAAGATGTCGGACGGCCTTTTCCTGCAGTGCTTCCGCAACGTGGCCAAGGAGTACCCGAACATCACCGCGGACGACCGCATCGTCGACAACCTCTGCATGCAGCTGGTCATCAACCCGAATCAGTTCGACATCCTGCTGCTCGAGAACCTCTACGGCGACATCGTCTCCGACCTCGCCGCGGGCCTCGTCGGCGGCCTCGGCGTGGTGGCCGGCGCGAACATCGGCGAGAACGGCGCGGTGTTCGAGGCCGTGCACGGCAGCGCTCCCGACATCGCCGGCCAGAACAAGGCGAACCCGCTGGCGCTGCTGCAGTCGGCGGTGCTGATGCTCGAGCACCTCGGCGAGATGGGCCCGGCTAAACGTGTTAAGGACGCAATCATGAAAGTCCTCGGCCAAGGCCCCGAGCACCGCACGCGCGACATCGGCGGCAGCGGCAACACGACGGACTTCACGACCGCGCTGTGCGAGACGCTGCGCAAAGGGACGCGCGCGGAGGATTAGGTCAGGGCGCAGAATGCAGGGCGCAGGGCGCAGGTGGTGTTCTCGCGAACGCACGCGCCTCGGCAGCACAATCATCTGCGCCCCGCCCCCTGCGCCCCGCGCCCTGATATGAAACCCGACTTCCTCACGCACTTCCACGACGGCGTCGCGCACTTCAACGCCACCGAGTTCTGGCACGCGCACGAGTCGTGGGAGACGCTGTGGCTCGCCGCGGAGTCCGACGTCAAGCAGTTCCTGCAGGGATTGATTCAAGTCGCCGCGGCGTATCACCACGTCAAGCGCGGCACGCTGCGCGGCGCGCCGCGCCTGTTCGAGGCCGGCATTCGCAAGCTCGCGCCGTTCCCGCCCGGCTTTTGCGGCCTCGACCGCAGCGCCATTACCACACTCACGTCCGATTTTCCGAAGCTCGTCGAGCGCGAAATCGCACCGCCCTCGGACGCGTGGTGATCGGATACAATCGGCGCACCCCAGGAAAAATCTTCGCGGCATCGAGGATCCGATGCAGGAAATCGATCAACGGGACCGGGAGTTGTTGGGCGCCCTGCAAGGTGAGCTTCCGTTGTTGTCGACGCCGTTCGCGGTCGTCGGACAGATGATCGACATGTCCGAGAAGGAAGTGATCAAGCGGACGGAGAAGCTCAAGCGCGAGGGGTACGTGCGCGCCGTGGCCGCGCAGTTCGATCCGCGCGCGCTCGGCTACCGCTCGTGCCTGGTCGCGGCGAAGATCGCGCCGGAGCGCGTCGACGACGCGGCCGAGTCGATCAACGCCCACCCCGGCGTCACGCAGAATTACAAGCGCAACCACGAGTTCAATCTCTGGTTCACCATCGCCATCGCGCCGACGTCGAAGCTCGGCCTGGAGAAAACGGTGGAGATCCTCGGCGGCGAGGCCGACTGCGACACCGTCCGCCCGCTGCCGACGCTCAAGCAGTTCAAGAACAGCGACGACGACGGCCACGCCGACGACAAGTACACGCCGCTCACGCCCGGCGAGATCGAGTGCATCCGCCTCCTGCAGCGCGACCTGCCGCTGCAGCCGCGGCCGTTCGACGCGCTGGCCAAGAACGGCAGCCTCACCAGCGACGAGATCCTCGGCACGGCGCGCTCGCTGCTCAAGCGCGGGCAGATGCGCCGCTTCGGCGCCGTCCTGCAGTCGCGCAAGCCCGGCTTCTCGGCGAGCGCGATGGGCGTCTGGATCGTGCCGGAGGAACGCGTCGACGAGATCGGCGCGAAGATGTCGCAGAACAAAGCCGTGTCGCACTGCTACCTGCGGCCGATCTACGACGACTGGCCGTACAACCTCTACACGATCGTGCACGGCCGCTCGGTCGACGAGTGCGAGTCGATCATCGATGACCTCGCCATCGACACCGGCATCGACGAGAAGCAGGCGCTCTATCCGACGAAGGAGTACAAGAAGGCGCGCATCAATCTCTTCGCCGTCGAGTGCGACGAGTGGGAGTCGGCGCACGGTGGCACGGAGCACGCAGCGTCGGCCGCGGGGTAATGGTCGTAGAGCTGCACAAGAACCGCCGGGCCGGCCTCGTCGCGTTCGGCGTCGTTCAACTTCTTCTCGGCTGCGCGTCGCTGGTGCTGCTGTTCCGCATCGTGGCCGCGCCGCCGTCGACGGCGCCGCAAGCGATCCTCCTCTACTGCATCGGCGCGCTCTATTTCTTTGCCACCGGCACCGGCTCGATCCGCGGCCGCCGCTGGGCGCGCGCGCTGATCGCCGCGGTGAGCGGAGCGTGGGCGGCCATCGGCGCGGCCGTGCTCGCGGCGCCGCTCGTCCGCGGCGTGGCTGCGTCGACGATCGCCGTCTACGCGCTCTTCCTGATTGCCGTGCCGCTCGCGCTGACGATCTTCTATTCGTCGCGCGACACGGCGCTCACCGCCGACGAGCTCGACCCGGTGCCGCGCTGGACCGACCGCGCGCCCGTTCCGGTGCTAGCGGTCTGCGCGGTGCTGGCCTTCGGCGCGGCCGAGGCGCTGCTGATGTCGGCGGAGCAGCGCTTCGTGTTCCTCTGGAGCGTGCTCACCGGCGCGCCGGCGGCGTTGGCCTTGATCGCGTTGTCGATCCTCTTCGCGCACCTGGCCATGCAGCTCTACCGGCTACGCCTGTACGCGTGGTGGGTGCTGCTCCTGCTCCACGTCATCGGCGGCGCGACATGGGCGGCGTCGCTCGCCGGCGGTGCGCGCTTCACACCGTCATCGGCGGCGACGGCCGCGTGCTGGATCGCCTACCTCGGATTTCTGATCTGGCTGCGCCGCTACTTCCGCGTTACTTGATGTTCTCCGGGTACATCGCCATCTTGCTGTTCGCGCGGAGTTCGTTCGTGAGCCGCGTGACCGCTTGCATGACGTCGGCGGCGTGCTGCGCCAGGAGGTACTCGCGGAGGATCGGCTTGACGCGCTCGAGCGGCTCGCGGCCGGCCGGCGCTTTGTCCTCGACCCAGATGATGTGGTAGCCGAACTTCGTCTCGACGATGCCGCTCGGGATGCCCGGCTCGAGCTTGAAGGCGACCTCTTCGAACTGCGGGTCGAGACCGCCGCCCTTGCTCTGCCATCCCAGGTCGCCGCCCGATTCCGCCGAGCCGTCCTCGGAGTACTTGCGCGCCAGCGCCTCGAAGTACGACAGGCGGATGCGCTGCGTCGTCGCTTCGTCGGGTGCGTGGACGGTGGCGATCTTCTCGGCCAGCTCGCCGACGACCTGCTTGGCGAGCTCGAGGGCCTGATCCTTCGACTTCGGACGCGGCCCGGCGCCGTTGCCGGTGATGACGATGTGGCGCACCTTGATGCGCTCGGGGGCCATGAATTCATCGGCGTGGTCGTCGTAGTACTTCTTGATGACGGCGTCGGTGACGATCTGCGAGGCCACGACGTCGCGCACGTAGCGGTCGAACAGCGCCGACTCCTTGGCCGTCTCCATCTCCGCCTGGACCTCGGGGCGCTTGTCGTAGCCCTGCTTCAGCGCCTCCTGCACGAGCAGGCGCTTGCGCAGATAGTTCTCGAGGAAGCTGGCCTTACCGCCGCTGTTGTTGTACTGCTCTTTCATCGCGGGGCTGAGGCGGTTGTACATTGCGTCGAGCTTCGAGGCCGTGATGGTCTCGCCGTTGAGCGTGGCGACGACCGGATCCGCCGCCGGCTGCTGCGCCGCGAGCGGCAGCGCAACGAGGGCCAGCGACAAAAGGAGCATTCGTTTCATCAAGTTCCTCCAGAGGATTTGAGACGACGAGGTGCCCAACAGGGTTACGGGAGGGGAGCATTCCGCGGGGCAAACTCTACGATTCGTAGAGTGCGCAATAATGGTCCGTGCCGCGTTTTCCACGTCAACAACAATCTCTGTTTTCCACAGCCGTGAGACTGCTCCGGTGCGGAAATGCTGTGGAGGCTCTGTGAGCACGCCGATGACGCGAAGAACCGTCTCTACAATCCGCAGAATCGTTCCACGATGAGTATTGCCCAACTCGACGTCGCCATCGACCGGCCGTTGCCGCAGTCGCCTGATGCGGAGCGCGCCGTGCTCGGCTCGATCCTGATCAACAACAACGCGTTCTACCGCGTGGTCGGGACGATCGACACCGAGGACTTCTTCAAAGACGCGCACCGCTCGATCTTCGCCACGATGCGCTTGCTCGCGGAGCAGAGCCGGGAGATCGATCTTCTCACGCTGAAGGAAGAGCTCGCGCGGCGCGCGCAGCTCGAGCACGCCGGCGGCTCCGCGTACATCGCCTCGCTCGTCGACGGCATCCCCGACGTCGCCAACGTCGAGCGCTACGCGCGGATCGTGAAGGAGAAGTCGACGCTGCGGCGGCTGATCGTGATGGGCAACAGCGTCATGCGCGCCGCGCTCGACGCGCCGGGCGAGCCGGGCGACGTCCTGAACATCGCCGAGAAGTCGCTCTACGAGATCGCTGAGGGGAGCATCGACAAAGGCTTCGTCGCCCTCGACCGCATCACGCGCACGAACATGAGCGCGATCGAGCAGCTGCAGCACGCGGGGAAGCTGATCACCGGCATCCCCACCGGCTACGACCGCTTCAACGAGTTCACGTCGGGGTTCCAGCCGTCGGACCTGATCATCATCGCGGCGCGGCCGTCGATGGGCAAGGCCCAGCCGCTAGACGCGAAGGTGCTGACGACGCGCGGCTTTGTCTGCATGGGTTCACTGAAGGTCGGCGATGAACTCGCGTCGGTCGATGGCGCCCCTTCGCGCGTCATCGGGATCTTCCCTCAAGGAGAGAGGCAGTTGTACCGAATCGAGCTCTCCGACGGCCGCGGCGCGGAATGTTGCGCCGAACACCTCTGGCGCGTTTCATATCGAGACTGGGCCGAGCCGCGCGTCATCTCGACCGAGCGCCTCATGCAGATGCTGCAGCGCCAGCGATACCAGCGGCGCCTGTACGTCGAGACGTTCACCGGCGACTTCGGCGACGATGCCGATCTGCCGATCGATCCATGGCTTCTCGGCGTGCTTTTGGGCGACGGCAGCCTTCATGGATCCAGCGTCATGTTTTCGACCTCGAGCACGGATACGCTCGAGCGAGTTCGGCGGGTCGTCGGTCCCACCTTCGAGGTCGTTCATGCCGGTGCCTATGACTATCGAATCGTGCAGGCAGGGCCGAAGACACGCGGTTATGGTCACCGCTCCACAAACCCCCTGAAACGCGCGTTGGAAGCGCTCGGCATATGGGGGACGCACGCGCACGACAAGTTCATACCAAAACGCTACTTGACAGCATCGCTGCGAAGCCGCACGCAGCTCCTCGCTGGTCTGATCGATACCGACGGTTGGGTCGAGAAGTGGGGCAGCCTCCGATACGTATCCAGCAGCGAACGTCTTGCGCGCGATGTCATCGACTTGACTCGGTCCCTCGGCGGCTCCGCCGCCTATTTCTCGAAGAGCTCGTCCTACACATATCGCGACGAGCGACGCGCCGGCCGAACCTCCTACGTCTGCAATCTTCAAATCCCGCCTAATATCGACCTTGAACTGACCGTCACAAAGCAGCAGCGGCGCGGACCGCGAACACGCGTCCGTCGCTTGAACATCTGCTCGATCGCGCCGACTCGCGTTTCGCAGACGCAGTGCATCGCTGTTTCGCACCCATCGCACCTGTATGTGACCGATGACTACACGGTCACGCACAACACCTCCTTCATGATGAACATCGCCGAGTCCATCGCCATCCCGGCGAAGGATGGCCAGCCCCGCCCGCCCGCGCAGCGGCTCTACAGCGTCGGTGTCTTCTCGCTGGAGATGTCGAAGGAGCAGATCGGACTGCGCATCCTCTCCTCGGAGTCGGGCGTGTCGAATCATCTGATCCGCGGCGGGATGCTGAGCGACCGCAACTGGCGCGACCTGGCCGAGGCGTCGTCGCGGCTGGCCAAGGCGAGGATCTTCATCGACGACACGCCCGGCATGGACGTCATGGAGATGCGGGCCAAGGCGCGGCGGCTGAAGATGGAGGCGGGGCTCGACATCGTCATGGTCGACTACCTCCAGCTCATGTCGGTGAAGGGGAAGATCGAGTCGCGCAACCAGGAGATCTCGCAGATCTCGCGCGGGCTGAAGGCCATCGCCAAGGAGCTGCAGGTGCCGCTGATCTCGCTCTCACAGCTCTCCCGCCGCCCCGAGCAGCGCACCGGCGACCACCGCCCGCAGCTGGCCGACCTCCGCGAATCGGGCTCCATCGAGCAGGACGCCGACGTGGTCTGCTTCATCTACCGCGACGAGGTGTACAACAAGGACACCGAGGAGAAGGGGATCGCCGAGATCATCATCGGCAAGCAGCGCAACGGCCCCATCGGCGACTTCAAGCTCGTCTTCCGCAACGACATCACGAAGTTCTTCAACTACGAGCCGGGGCCGGACTTCTCGCCGAACTAATGCAGCGCGGCCCACAGCTTCGCGGCGACTGTTTCGGCGTCGCTGCGTGACTCGAAGTAGCGCGCCAGCGTCCGCGTCGATTGATCCGCGAGCCGCGCCTCGACGTCGAAGTAAGGATGCTTGCCGACGTGGCCGCCGACTTTCGGGTCGATCGATGCGATGCGGCCCGCGTCGATCGACTTCGTCGACGACAGGCCGAGGATCGAATGGCGTGCGCGAATGCCGGCGCGGTCGGCGCTGACGACCGACGTGCCGCCGAAGAAGTCGATCGCAACCACGAGGATCAGCAGGCCGAAGAGCGCGAAGAACACGCTGACCGGCCGCGGCGCGCCCATCGTCCACATGAACGCGATCATGCCGAACCAGACCGCGGCGACGATGAAGAACGTCGCGAACGCGCGCCCGTCGCGCAGCGGTGCGACGCGGAGCTCGATCCCGCCCGTGGGCAGCGGCGCGATGGAGACGCGCGACTTCGGCGACAGCTCGCGGCGCGCCGCCTCCTCGCGGTGCATGGCCTGGTGCGCGGCGGCGTCGCCCGCGGTCGCGAACACCGGAAGCTCGAACGTGGCGCTGTAGTCGATGCCCGGCAGCTGCGCGCTGACGGCGAGCTGCCACAACACCGCGTCGCCCGGCGTGCGCACCTCCGACGACGGCGCGTCCGCGGGGACGTCGAACGAGAACGGCACGCGCATCCCCGCGGGACTCGGCGCCGCGAGCGCGCCGCTCACCTGCTGCTCCGCATCCCACAGCACGTCGTCCGTCACCGAGCGGTTCTTTCCCCTGCCGGTGATGATGCGGTTGATGCACGAGAGGACGCAGCGGTAGCCGCCCTCGGGCACCTGCGTGCCGCGCAGCGCGATGGTGCCGCTGACGCGCTGGCCCGGCTCGATCGGCAGGCGGTCGATCTCGCAAACGGAGCGGCCGAATTTGTGCCGCCGCAGCGCCGCGTAAATCCCGCCGCCGAGGAGCGCGATGCCGATCGCGGCGAAGACGATGGCGATCGCCGCTGGCGGGTTGCCCGAAACGCGCCGGCCGAGGACGAACAGCAGCGGCAGCGCGATGGCGTTCCACATCAGCGCGAAGACGAGCAGCGCCACCGCCCGCCTCGGCGTCGACTCCTCGATCCGCCGCGCGCTCCAGTCGGCGCGCCACAGCCACGGCTGCATCGGATGCGCGGCGCGGAGCTGCGCGGCGGCCTGGGCGCGCCGCAGGCCGTACCAGACGAGCGCGACGATGCCGGCGGCGAACGCGGCGAAGGCGATGCCGGCGCCGAGCAGGATCGCCGCGTCGCGCTGGCCGCGGTTCAGCCCCCGCACGCCAACGTTGATGATGTTGACGCCGGCGATGAAGAACGGCACGGCGAAGACCGCGAAGCAGCCGCCGAGCATCCAACGCCCGCGCCCGGCATCAAACCCGTCCATCGGCGTATCGTACGAGAATAGAGACGTTGTTCGGAGGCCCCATGAAACGGATGTTCATCCTCGCCGCGGTCTTTGCGCTCGCCGCCAACGCGCGCGCCGCGGTGCTGCAGATCGTCGTCGACGACATGATCCATCCCATCAGCGACGAGTTCATCGGGCGCGCGCTCGCCGAGGCGCAGCGGACGCACGCCGACGCGCTGCTCATCGAGCTGCAGACGCCGGGCGGGCTCATCGAGTCGACGCGCTCCATCGTCGAGAAAATCATGACCTCGAAAGTGCCGGTCATCGTCTACGTCGCGCCGGCGGGGAGCCGCGCCGCGTCGGCCGGCTTCTTCATCGTCGAGGCCGCGGACGTCGCGGCCATGGCGCCTGGCACGAATACCGGCGCCGCGCATCCCGTGACCATCGGCAAAGAGATGGATCCGATCATGAAGACGAAGCTCGAGAACGACGCCGCCGCGTTCATGCGCACCGTAGCGGCGAAGCGCGGGCGCAACGTCGCCGTGGCGGAGAGCGCCGTGCGCGAGTCGAAGTCGTTCACCGAGCAGGAGGCGCTGCAGCAGAAGCTCATCGACGTCATCGCCGCCGACGTCCCGTCGCTGCTGCGCGCGGTCGACGGCCGCACGCTGCGCCGCTACGACGGCACGACCGCCGTGCTGCGCGTGGCCGGCAAGCCGGTCGAGAAGTACGAGATGACGCTGAAGGAGCGGATCCTCTCCACGCTGATGGACCCGAACCTCGCCTTCCTCCTCTTCGCCCTCGGCGGCCTGGCGATCTTCGCGGAGCTCAACCATCCCGGCGCCGTGCTGCCCGGCGTCGTCGGCACGATCTCCATTCTTTTGGCGCTTTTCGCGCTGAACCTCCTGCCGACGCGCTACGCCGCGCTGGCGCTGCTCCTCGCCGCGTTCGCGCTCTTCGCGCTCGAGGCGAAGTTCGCCACGCACGGCGTCCTCGGCATCGGCGGCATCATCTGCATGATCTTCGGCGCGCTCTTCCTCGTCGACGGGCCGATTCCGGAGATGCGCGTGAAATTCGTGACCGCCGCCGTCGTCAGCGTCCCCATCGGCCTCATCGCGATCTTCCTCATGACCCTCGTGCTGCGCGCGCGGCGCAACCGCGTCGTCACCGGACAGGAGGGGATGATCGGCGAGATCGGCGTGGCGCGGACGCCGCTCGAGCCCGGCGGCAAGGTCTTCGTGCACGGCGAGCTGTGGAACGCCGTGGCCAGGAAACCGGTCGACGAGGGCATGCGCGTGCGCGTGGCGGGCGTCGAGGGGCTGCACTTGCTGGTCGAGCCCGCGGAGTAGAATCGCGCCGGAGGTCCAACAGCATGGCTGCTCCCGGCGTCCTCATCATCGTCATCATCTTCGGTCTTTACCTGCTGAGCTCGATCAAGATCCTGCCCGAGTACGAGCGCGGCGTGATCTTCCGGCTCGGCCGCCTGCTCTCCGAGCCGAAAGGGCCGGGTATCTTTCTCGTCTTCGCGCCGATCGACCGTATGGTGCGCATTTCGCTGCGGCAGGAGGCGTTCGAAGTGCCGCCGCAGGACATCATCACGCGCGACAACGTCACGCTGAAAGTGAACGCGGTCGTCTTCCTGCGCGTCATCGAGCCGCGCAACGCCGTGGTCCAGGTCTTCGACTACCGCTACCAGACGTCGCAGTTCGCGCAGACGACGCTCCGCTCGGTCCTCGGCGAGGTCGAGCTCGACGAGCTCCTCGCGCACCGCGACATGCTCAACGCCCGCATCCAGACCATCCTCGACCAGCACACCGAGCCGTGGGGCGTGAAGGTCACGAACGTCGAGGTCAAGCAGGTCGACCTGCCGGAGTCGATGCTGCGGGCGATGGCGAAGCAGGCCGAGGCGGAGCGCGAGAAGCGCGCGAAGCTGATCCACGCCGAGGGTGAGTTCGCGGCGTCGCAGCGCCTCGCGGACGCGGCGAAAGTGCTGGCCACGGAGCCGACGACGCTGCAGCTCCGCTATCTGCAGACGCTGACGGAGATCGGCGTGGAGAAGAACACGACGATCGTCTTCCCGCTGCCGATCGACATCGTCGCCGGCCTCGGCAAGCTGCTCAATCGGGAGAAATGATCGACCTCGTGATGATCGAGGCGTCGCTGTTCCAGTTGCGGACGGCGATCGCCTCGATCGAGGACGAAACCATGCTGCCGCAGCTGGAGTTGACGGCGAGCGTGCTGGCGAACGCGATTGCGGCGGCGCGCGACGGCATCAACGCCGCGCGCGTGAACGACATCGAGTTCGCGCTGAACGACGTGGCCGGCGCGTACGACAGTCTCTCGTTCAACGATGCCGCGGCGATCGCGCCGGCCATCGACATGCTGCGCTCCGACGTCGCGGTGTTGAAGGAGGCGACCGCGCTGCCGCGCGACGTCGCCGCCGCGATCGACGCCTTTCGCGCGAAGCTCGCGGAGCGGAAGCGCGCCATCGAACGGCAGACGTTCGCCGAGGACGGCGGCGCGCCGCTGCCGCATCCGCCCGAGGAGCTCGCGCGAGACGGCGAGGCGTTGCGCGCGCGGCTCAAGGAGGCCGGCTTCCCGACGCCGGCGCTCGACGCGTTCCTCGAGCAGCCGGCGGAGCTGCGGTTTCACGGCATCGTGGAGATGCTCGACGAGCTGGAAGTCATCCTACGTTGACGGCCCGGTCGGCGCCGTCCCGGCCGGCGCGTCCGTCGACGCCTTCTCCGGCACCTTGAAGCCGAGGTACGTGCCGGAGCTGATCCCCATCAAGCCGAGGAGCGTCGCGCTGAACTGCGGCATCTCCAGGTTCTTGTAGACCGAGGCGACGAAGATCACGCCGAGGATCAGCGTCCAGGCGAACATCTGGAAGCGGTGGATGCTGATGCCGGTCGGGTCGCTCATCACGTCGCGCAGGAAGCCGTCGCTCTTGTCGCTCGGCAGCGGCGTCGGCTTGTTCTGATCGATGAGCGTCGCGCTGAGCGCCGTGGCCGCGCCGATGCCGATCAGCGCCAGCACCGACTCCGTGATCGTGTCGAGCTCGTCGTTGATTAGCCAGAGGAAGACGTACGCCGCGAGCACGAGGAAAAACCAGAACGCCATTTGGAAGAGCGACAGCGAATACGGCCGCTGCGCGGGCGGCATGGAAGGATTGCCGCCGCGGATCAGGCTCGTGCCGCGGCACAGCCAGATGAAAATCGCGAGCATCGCGCCGATCAGAAAGAGGAATGCCCAGAACTGCGTCCGCGGAATGACTTCGAGCTCGAACTCCTGGCCGCTGCCGATCGTGTTCTGCGCGTCGGGACCGACCGTGGCGGTGACAGCGTGCGTGAAGCCGTGCGGGCTGCCGAGCAGCGTGTGCCACGCCTCGTCCGAGGCATTCGTGCGCAGGAGACGGTAGCGGACGTGGCCCGACAGGCGGTCGCACGACTCCGGCTTGAGGCCCTTGATCGGCATGCCGTCGAGGAAGAGGACGATCTGCGCGCAGTCGTTGTTCGCCTTGGCGATCAGCGTGCTGAAGTTGTTCACGTGGACCGAGACGCGGTCGTCGAGGCCGGCGCGCTTCCAGTCCGTCTGGTCGTAGCCGTGGACGTACGAGACCGTGGCGGGCGTGTTGTCGTGCGCGTCGCTCGTCGGCGGCGCGTCGGGCGGCTCGCCCGGCTCGTGCACCTTCGCCGTCGTCGTCTGGCCGAGGGCCGCGATGGAAACAGAGATCGAGAGAAGAGACACGAGAATCGCGCGCATGCCGTCACCTCGCTTGATGGACCGTGGCCATCATTTTAACGAGATGAACGGCGAATGACGCTAAAAGCGGTAGCGGATGCCGACCGTCGTGTGCACGTTCTGCGGGCGGAGGATCTTGACGCCCTTGCCGGTCGCGGCGATGTCCTCGACGCGGAACGGCGACGCCGTCACGGTGTCGGAGACCTCGCCCTCCACGCCGAAGCGGTGGCTCCACCACCACGCCGCGCCGGCGCCCGCCATCCCGCCCGCCCGCCCGCGCGTGCCGGAGAAGATCGGGAAACTGGTGCCGCCGCCGGCGCGCGCGTTGCCGTGGTAGAGCGCGTAGGCGGGGCCGCCCATGACGTGGAAGCGGAAGGCGCCGCGGTTCAGGTTGACGACGAGCGGGACGACGAAGGTGGTGACGCCGATGTGGCCGGCGTCGATGGTCGCACCGGTGCTGCCGGAGCCGCTCTTGATGCGCAGCGGCGCGTAGGTCCAGGCCGCGCCGACGCGGACGCCGAGCCAGCGGCCGAAGTCTCGCTCGAGGTCGGCGTCGACGCCGGGGCGGGTGGCGGCGGAGAGGCGCGAGGTGATCGTCGTCGTCCCCTGTTCGGTGCCGACGGTGGAGGTCCGCTCGACGAAGCGGCCGAAGACGAAGGGGCCGGTGCCGATGCCGACGCTCCAGTTCTGAGCGTGGGCGGCGGGGGTGGCGAGGAGGAGCGCGGCGAGAAACGGCAAAGAGTTGCGCATGGCGGCTGGTCAGAATTGCAACGGTGGCGCCAGGCGAGGCAAAAATTTCCAGAGCGATTTCTGACCCGCCTAAGTTGCAACCAAGGGTCAGCAAATCACCCTAAGCCGCGTAAAACCTGCGTTTTCTGAGATCGCGCTGCAGAGTCCGGCGGTGACATTGCCCGGCGGCTACCCACTAAAAATGGTCATTATCTGAGTTGGCTTCGATCCTGCAACAGGCGGGAGCACGATGGAAAGGCTTTCGAAAGAATCGAAGCCGTTTAAGCGCGGGTCCCGTCTGACTTGCCTGCGCTCAGTGGCCGCTGCGGGCTCCCTCCTCAACTATTGGACCGATTTTGGACGATTATTCACATAGCTTCCTTGAATCCTACCGACTGGCCGCAGCGGTCCAACCCCTTCGAAGTACCACGAGCGGAGCCGAAAGGCTCCGCAAGTGCTTTATGCTGATTTTGTGCATGGCGAAATCGTAGGCGGCCTCCTCGCCCCGCATCCCCCTCACATCGTTTACGGCGAAAACCACTGGCGCAACGAGCCGCGCTCGGAGTGCGGCTGGGAGGTCCTCCGCTGGGGCTACGAGCGCGCGCGGAAGCACTTTCTGGCCAAGAAGCCGGACGTCCTCCTCGTCCACTCGCCCCATTGGCAGACGGTCATCGGCCACCATTTCCTCGGCGTGCCGGAGTTTCATGGCCTCTCGGTCGACCCGATTTTTCCGAACCTCTTCCGCTTCAACTACGACATCAAAGTCGACGTCGAGCTGGCGGAGCTGATCGCCGAGGAGGGGCGCAAGGACGGCCTCATCACAAAGATGATGCGGAACCCGAACTTCCGCGTCGACTACGGCACGATCGTCTCCTGCCACATGATGAATCCGGAGTGGGACATCCCCATCGTCGGGATCTCGTCGAACAATTCGCCCTACTACTTCTCGAACGAGATGGGGCAGGCGCAGATGATCCGCCTCGGCGAGGCGACGCGGCGGGCCATCGAGCGCAGCGGCCGCCGCGCGGTGCTCCTGGCGTCGAATACGCTCTCGCATCGCCATTTCACCACCGAGCCCGGCATCCCCGAGGACATGTCGCGCGAGCACGTGTACGAGCACTCCGGCTATTTGTGGGACATGAAGGTCATCGACCTGATGCGCACCGGCCGCACGCGCGAGCTCGTGGCCATCCTTCCCGAGTTCATGGACATGGCCGTGAGCGAGGTGAAGGCCGGCGGCCTGGCCTGGATGCTCTCCGCGCTCGGCTTCCCCGACTACCCCGGAGAGCTGTTCGGCTACTGGACGGTGATCGGCACCGGCAACGCGGTGGTCGGCTGGGATCCGCAGCTCAAGGCGGCGGCGACGACGCAGGGCGCGGCATGATCGCTCTCGTCGCGTTCTTGCTCGCAGGCGCGTTCCCGAGCAACAGCAAGACGTCGTGGATGCGGCCGGAGTCGTTCCACCTCGCCATCGGCATGAGCCGCGCCGCGGCGGTGAAGGAGCTCGAGACGTCCGGCTGGAAGCTGAAGCGCGGCGACGACGGCGAGCACTGGATCGTCGACTACGCCGAGGACAAGTCGCTGACGCTGCACTTCGACCGCGAGCGGCTGCACTCGGTGCGCTTCGAGCTCTTCGCCATCGTCGGGCGGGCCCGCGAGGCGTTCGTCGAGGAGAAGGCGTTCCTGCGAGAGTCGCTCGGGAAGCCGCGCGTGTCGTCGAAGACGCTCGTCGTCTACGACAACCGCCTGCCGAACGTGATGGTGGTGCTGACCGACGATCCGAAGTCGGCTGCGGGGCAGAAGGGCATCGGCATGCTGGTCGTGCGCTACTACGATCCCGTGCCGCCGCGTTGAGCTCCGCCTAGTTCGTCCCGCCGCCCGTGGTCACCGCCGCCTGCACCTGCTTCTTCTCCACCTCGTACTTCGCCGACTTTCCTTCGTAGACGAACACGCCTTCGCCGAGGGTGCCGACGTAGAGGCGCTCGGCGTCGAACGGATCGAGCGCGATCGACGTCACCTCGGCCGTGCGCGACGGCAGGGGGAACGCGCGCCACTCGTTCTGCCGCGGCTCGCTGACCAGCACCTCGTGCTGCTGGCGCGACGTGAGGAACACGAACTCGTTCGCGCTGCGGTTGCCGCCGAACACCGAGGCGAACTGCGCATCGGGCGCTTCGGACCCGTGCCACTTGCGGTCGGCGTCGACCATCCCGGCCTTCACGCCCGAGATCCCGGCGACGTAGACGAACTGCTGCCCCGCCTCGAAGCGGAGCGCGAGCGTGCGGCCCTTCGCCGGCGCGCCGTCGATCGACGCCCACTGCCGGCCGTCGAAGACCTGCAAGCCGCCCGACGTCAGCGCGAAGAGGGCGCGCTTGTCGCCGAGGTAGCCGAGGGCGATGTCGACCGTGCGCGCGTCGGCGTCGGCGAGGCGCTCCCAGCTCTTTCCCGCGTCCTTGCTCGTGAACACTCCCTCGGACGTCGCCGCGAAGTAGCGCAGCGCGTTGTAGCGCAGCACCTTGTCGACGCGCAGCGGCTTGTTGACCGGCGCGCTCTGCGTCCATTCGACGCCGTCGGCGCTGAGGTAGAAGCCCTTCTCGGTGCCGGCCACGAAGCCGTCGGCGTTGACGACGAGCGAGAGCACCGGCGGGACCGCCGTCGTGGAGAGCTTGCGCCACGTCAGCGCCGCGTCGTCCGAGACGTAGATCCCGCTCGACGAGCCGCCGAAGACGACCGAGGCGTAGACGCGCTTCGCACGCGCGGGATCGGCGGCGATCGACGTGATCGTCAGGTTGCGCAGCCCTTCGCACGAGCGCGTGAACGTCTTCGCGTCGTCGTCGGAGACGTAGATGCCGTCGCCCTCGATGCCGAGGACGATGCGGTGCGGCCGCTGCGGATGCAGGGCGATGTTGTTGACCACGAGCGACTCGTCGGAGACGCGGTACCAGCTCTTGCCGCGGTCGTCGGTGCGATAGAGACCGGCCACGGAGCCGGCGTAGACGCGCTGGTGGTCGCACGGGTCGACCTCGACGTCGTGGATGCGGCGGTTGTCGAAGCCGTCGCGGTAGCGCGTCCAGAGGTCGCCGCGGTTCGCGGTGTTGTAGACCCAGCCGCACGTGGCCACCCAGACGTCGTCGGGGTTCGTCGGGTCGATGGTGATGGCGAACATGTCGGTGTCGAGGACCATGCCGCCGTTGATCAGCTTCCAGCTCTTGCCGCCGTCGTCGGTGCGGATGCCCTGGCGCCACGTGCCGACGTAGATGCGGTCGTGCGTGCGCGGGTCGATGGCCAGCGACTCGACGTTGATCTGATCGGAGATCTTCTCCCACGACTGCCCGGAGTTGCCGCTGCGATAGACGCCGGTGAGGCCGCCGATGACGACGAAGTTCGCGTCGCGCGCGTCGACGGCGATGGCGCGGACGGAGAAGTCCTCGAGCCCCGCGTCGCGCCGCGACCAGGTGCGGCCGCCGTCGCTGGAGACGGCGATGACGCCGCCGCCCCACAGCCCCCAGCACGCCGCCCAGAGCCGCCCGTCGCGGTCGATGACGAGGTTGTCGACGACGTAGCCGGGGAACTCGACGCTGCTGCGCGGGTTCGACCACGTCCTGGCGGCGTCGTGGGAGACGTAGACTTCGCCGCCGCTCGTGCCGAGGTAGAGCGTGTCGGGGTGCGAAGGATCGACGATGAGTGCCCGGACGTCGGCGCCGAAGAGCTTCGCGCGGTGCCATTGCGCGGAGAGCGGCGCAGCGACGAGAACTAAAAGGATCAACAGTTTACGCATGGCCACCTGAGGAACGAGATTTTACCTGACGAGCTCTGAAGCAACTTCGCCGCCAGTGTAGACTACGCGCCCGCGAATGATGGAGAAGAGGATCGACATCCTCGACCTTTCCACCGAAGTCAGAGAGCTCGTCGGGGAGTGCGAGCTGACCGGACGGCGCACGCTGTTCCTCCGCAACGGCCGCCCCGTCGTCGCGCTCGTCTCGCACGACGAATGGCTGGCGCTGCGGGAGACGATCGACATCGCCAACGACGAGGCGCTGCGCGGGCACATCGCGCAGGGCGACGAGGAGGCGCGGCGCGGGCAGGTGATGGAGGTGGAGGATCTGGAATGATCGCCTGCGTCTGGCCGAGCGCGTGGCGGGCGACTGGTCGGCGCTCACTGCCGAGGAGCGCGCCATCGTCCTGACCGCGCTCGAGAGCATCGACGAAGATCCCATCGCCGGCGCGCCGCTCTTCGAGCCGCTGCGCGGGCTCTGGTCGTATCGCGCCGAGCACCTCCGCATCGTCTACCGCATCGTCGCCGAGGCGCGCTTCGTCGTGATCCTCAGCATCGGAAGGGCCGCGCCGTGAAGCTCATCCTCGCCTCCGGCTCGCCGCGCCGGCGCGAGCTCCTCGGCGCCATCGGCCTCGACTTCGACGTCGTCAAGAGCGACATCCCCGAGGTCCATGCGGCGGGCGAGTCGCCGGAGGAGTACGTCGCGCGGCTCTCGCGCGAGAAGGCGGCCGCCGTGGCGACGCAGCATCCCGACCGCTGGATCGTCGCCGCCGACACCACCGTCTACCTCGGCGACGAGCTCCTCGAGAAGCCGGCCGGCGTCGACGATGCCCGGCGCATGCTCGCCGCCATCGCCGGGCGCACGCACGTGGTCTACACCGCCGTCACCGTCATGAACGCGGCGCGCGGCTACGGCGACACGCGCATCGCCGAGACCGAGGTGCGGATGACGGCGATGTCGGAGCGCGAGATCGACTGGTACGCGCGCACCGGCGAAGGCCTCGACAAAGCCGGTGCCTACGCAGCGCAGGGCATCGGCGCCATGTTCATCGACTCCATTCACGGCAGTTACACCAACGTCGTCGGCCTGCCCCTTGCTCTGCTCGTCAGGATGCTCGAGCGCGCCGGCATTGACCCGCTGGCCGCGGAAGCGAGAAGCTAGCAGACGGAGCGAACGCACTATGTCTTCCGCGGCAAAAGTCGGCGCCTTCATGCTGGTCATCCTCGGCATCCTGGCCTTCTTCATCCTCAAGATCGAGGACGTGAAGGTCCGCCGCACCAGCGACACCAAGAAAGTCAACGCGGTCTTCGACTCCGTGGCCGGGCTCGACCGGCAATCGGCCGTCCGCGTGGCCGGCGTGCGCGTCGGCAAGGTCACGAAGATCGACCTCCGCCCCGACGGCAAGGCCGAGGTGGAGATGGAGATCGACAAGGACGTGCAACTGCACGGCAACGCGCAGGCGCACGTCGCCAACCTCGGCCTGCTCGGCGAGAAGTACATCGAGCTCGATCCCGGCACGCCCAACCAGCCGGTCATCAACGAGACCCAGCAGCCGGTCGTCCTGCGCGGCACGCAGCCGGCCACGATCGACCAGGTCACCGATCAGATCTCGGCCATCGCCACCGACGTCAAGGCCATCACCGCCTCGCTGCGGGCCACCGTGGCCACGCCGAACGGGCAGGCGCAGCTGCAGGACATCGTGGCCAATGTCGACAACATTACGAAGCAGGTGCGCGAGCTGATCGCCGCGAACCGCGCGAACGTCGACGCCACGATGGCGAACGCGCAGGCCATCACCGCGCAGCTCAAGACGCAGATCCCGCGGCTGGCCGACTCGATCGAGCGCGTGGCGAACTCGATGAGCGGCACGGTCAGCGAGAACCGCGCCGACGTCCACCGCACGATCGAGAACCTCAAGACGCTCTCCGCCGACCTGCGCACGACGTCCGACAACCTCGGCGCGATCACGACGCAGGTGCGCAGCGGCCAGGGCACGGTCGGCAAGCTGCTGTACAGCGACGAGACCGCGAACCGCCTCAACACCGCGCTCGCATCGGTGGAGAGCGGCGTGAACGAATTGAAGAACACGATCGGCCGCGTCGGCCGCATCGAGCTCGACCTCGGCATCGGCTCCGACTACTACGCCGGCCTGCCGCAGCAGCGCGTCGGCGTCGAGAACGTCGGCGGCAGCTCGCGCTCCGCGGTCTCGCTGCGCATCGCCCCGAATCCGGCCGAGAACAACCGCTTCTACAGCGTGGAGCTCGCCGACACGCCGTTCGGCCATCAGAAGGAAAAGCTGTTCGAGACGACGACGATCGATCCGGCCACCGGCGCATCGTCGACGGTGGTGACGAAGGAGACGCAGTTCGACCAGAACTACGTCGTCTCCGCGCAGGCCGGCTGGCACCTCGGCCGCTTCGACGCGCGCGTCGGCCTGTTCGATTCGACCGGCGGCGCGGGCCTCGACTGGCGCTTCAACCCGCGCATCCGCCTCACCGGCGAGGCCTTCGACTTCTCGCAGCGCTACGACAAGAACCCGCACCTACGCGTCTTCGGCGAGTACACGCTGCGCGAGGCTCACCCGAAGACGCCGATGCTCTTCATCCGCAGCGGCGTCGACAACCCGTTCAACGCCACCGCGTTCATCGTCGGCGCCGGCATCCGCTGGCGCGACGACGATCTGAAGTACTTGCTCGGAAGCGTGCCGATCCCGAAATAGCTCCTCGTTTATCCTGAGCGAAGCGAAGGATCTACCAAGGCGCCGCGACGAAATGGCCCACGTGCGCTGCTCACGGCACAATCTCCGCGGCGCCTTGGCTGATCCTTCGTTTCGCTCAGGATGACCATAACCCTCGTCACCCGCACCGTCCTCCTCTTCGGCGGCCGCTCGCCCGAGCACGACGCGTCGATCCTCTCGGCGCGCGCGATCGCCGCGGCTGCGCCGCAGGAGCGCATCGAGATCGTCCCGATCTGCATCGCCAAGGACGGCCGCTTCATCGGCCCCGAGCGGAGCGCGAAGATCCTCGACGGCGGCGCGAGCTCGGAGAGCGGCGACTTCTCTTTCGAAGCGTGGGTGCGCGCGAATCCGGTCGACGTCGTCATCCCCGCCGTCCACGGCAGGGACGGCATGCTGCAGGGCTACCTCGAGATCCTCGGCCTGCCGTACACCGGCAGCGGGGTGAGCGCGTCGGCCGTGGCGATGGACAAGGCGCACATGAAGTACGCGTTCGCCGCGGCGAAGCTGCCGATGGTCGACTTCGTCCAGGTCCTCGATGCGGACTGGCGCAACGAGCGCGAACGCATCCACCGCGCGGTCAACAACGCCCTGCGGCTGCCCTACTTCGTGAAGCCGGCGAACGGCGGCTCCTCGGTCGGCGTGACGAAGGTCAAGAGCGACCGCGCGCTCGACGAGGCCATCGAGCACGCGCTGGCGTTCGACGACAAGGCGCTCGTCGAGCGCGGCGTCGACGCGCGCGAGTTCGAGGTCGCGGTCCTCGGCAACGACGCTCCCGCGGCCAGCGTGCCGGGCGAGATCATCCCCGCCGCGGAGTTCTACGACTACGCCGACAAGTACACCGGCGGCAAGGCGCAGCAGGTCGTGCCGGCGAAGCTGGCGAAGGACAAGACCGAGGAGCTGCGCAGGATGGCCTTGGCGGCGTTCAAGGCCGTCGGCGCCGCCGGCTACGCGCGCGTCGACTTCCTCCTCGAGCGCGGCACGAACCGCCTCTTCGTCAACGAGATCAACACCGTGCCGGCCTTCGCGCCGAGCTCGCTCTTCCCGCGCTTGTGGGAAGCGACGGAGATCAAGATCCCGCGGCTCATCGAGCGGATGATCGAGCTCGGCATCGAGCGCTCGAAGGCGCGCGCGGCGCGCGACGCGAAGGCGATGGAATGGCTGCGACGACGTGTCATGCCGAGCCGCGGAGACGGCGAGGTATCCCCCGCCGGCGGGGATTCCTCGCTGCGCTCGGAATGACACCGCTCCGCCTCCTGACCGCGAAGCTGCGCCCGCTCGATGCGGGCGCCTTCGTGAAACTCGCGATCAGCGCCGCGATCGGCGCGGCGTTCCTCTACGGCGACTACGCGCTCTTCCGCCGGCTCTTCCGCTCCATCGCCGACGTCGAGCAGACGACGCCGTTCTTCGCCCTCGGCCTCCTGCGCAACCTCCTCGCCCTCGTCTTCCTCGTCGCCACCGTCATCCTCTTCTCCTCGGCGATGACCGCGGCGATCGGCGCGTTTTTCACCGACCTCGATCTCGAGGTCTACCACGCCGCGCCGCGCGCGAAATCGCGCATCGTCGCCGCGCGGTGGATGAAGACGCTCGCGGAGAGCGCCACGGTCGTCTACGTCTTCCTCATCCCGCTGTTCGTCGCTTACGCGCGGCAGTACCCGGTGCCGCGAAGCTTCTTTCCGGTCGTGCTGCTCAATCTGGCGATGCTGCTGGCGATCCCGGTGACCCTCGGCGCGCTGGCCATCGTCGCGCTGGTGCGGTGGTTTCCCGTGCGGCGCGTGCATCAGATCGTGGCCACGCTGGCGATCGTCGTGCTGACGCTGGCGGTCGTCGCGTTCCGCGTGTCGCGGCCGGAGAGGTTCTTCACCGAGGTCTCGACGAGCGACGTCGTGCAGGTCTTGAAGCAGATCGAGCTGCCGTCGATGGAGCGGTATCCGGGGACGGCGCTGGCGGATTTGATGGTCGACGGCGACATGGGCGCGTTCCCGCCGAAGATCTGGCTGACGTTCGCGCTCGCCGCGCTCGTCTTCTTCGCCGTGGCGCAGCGCATCTATTTCGCGGCGTTCGTGCGGGCGCGGGAGAGCATGGCTCCGGCGGCGATCGGCGCGGGGGCGCTCACGCGCGCGGTCGACCGCGTCCTCGCGCCGCTCGACGCGCGGACGCGCGCGCTCGTGGCGAAGGAAGTGCGCACGCTCTCCCGCGACGTCGCGCAGTGGTCGCAGCTCTTCCTCATGGCCGCGCTCCTCTTCCTCTACCTCTACAACATCCGCATGCTGCCGCTCGGCGGCGACGTCCGCGCGGGGCTCATTGCCTACGCGAACCTCGGCATGGCCGGCTTCGTCATAGCCGCGATCTGTTTGCGCTTCGCCTATCCGTCGGTGTCGTCCGAGGGGCGGGCGTTCTGGATGGTGCGGAGCGCGCCGGTGTCGTACCGGAGATTTCTCATCGTGAAAGTCATCGTCTATGCGCTGCCGCTCACGCTCCTCGCCTTCGTCCTCACCGCGTTCGCCAACGTCCTGCTGCACGCCGACGCCGTCGTCTGGGCGTTCACGCTCGGCGGCGCGTCGATGCTCGCTGTGACGCTCGTGAGCCTCGGCGTCGGCCTCGGCGCGCTCTCGCCGAACTTCAACGCCGAGAATCCGCTGCAGGTCGGCCTCTCCCTCGGCGGCTTCGGCTACATGGGCGCGGCGCTTGCGTACGTCGGTGCCCTGATGCTGTTGATGGCCCGGCCGCTCATGCACTATCTGCTGCACTTCGGACTCGGCGTGGAGAGCTCGCGGGCCACGGCGTTCATCGCAGTCGTGAGCGCGATCACTGTTTCGTTCGCGCTGGCGGTGTTTCCTCTCGTCGCCGCTGAAAAACGGCTAGAATCGCGGCAAATCTGAACCGCGAAGGAGATGCAATGAGCACCGTCCCACCGTCGACGCCGCCGCCGGGCGGAACCTACACCCCGCCGCCGCCGCCGCCACCGCCGCCGCCAGTCGGGGGCTCGGCGCCGAGCAGCGACCGCACGCTGATGGTCGTGCTGTCGTACCTCTGGATCCTTTGCCTCATCCCGCTCCTCACCAAGAAAGACGACAACGAAGTGCAGTGGCACGCCAAGAACGGCCTGGCCATTCTCATCGCCGAGATCGTGGTCTGGATCCTGTTCGTCATCGTCGGCCTCGTCGCGCGGCGCATCCTCTTCGCCGGCTGCGGCATCGCCACGATCGAATGCGTGGTCTGGATCGCCTTCCTCGTCATCCGGGTCATGGCCATCATCAAGGGCGTCAACGGCCAGCGCTTCCGCGTCCCCATGATCAGCGACTTCGCCGACAAGATGTAGGAGGAAATCGAATGTCCGAATACACCCCGCCGCCCCCCTCCGCCGCTCCTCCGCCACCCCCGCCCCCGCCCGCCGGTGGAGGCGGAGGCGAGATCATCCCGCCGCCGCCCGACGCCAAGGATCCGGTCCTGATCCTCATCCTCAACCTCGTCGTGGCCGGCTGCCTCGGCTACTTCATGATCGGGCAGAAGATGAAGGGCATCATCGCCGTCATCGCCTGGGTCGTCGGCCTCTTCGTCACCTGCGGCGCGCTCTCCGGCATCATTTCGGTCGTCGCCGCGATCGACGGCTACCTGCAGGCGCAGCATCACAAGGCCGGCTACTCGCTCGGCCCGTGGACCTTCTTCAACCAGCATCTGTGAGTCCAATCCGCTCCGCCCTCCGCGCCGTACATTGGCGCGGAGGGCATCCATGAGCGAAAACATCAGCAAGTTGCAGCAGATGTACGCCGCGTTCGGCCGCGGCGACATCCAGACCATCGCCGCCGAGTGCACGGACGACGTGAGCTGGGGCACCGATACCTCGGTTCAGAACGAGGTGCCGTGGTACCGCATCCGCAGCGGCCGCGACGGCGTCGTCGACTTCTTCACCACGCTCGCCGGCGAAGTCGACTTCGAGCGCTTCGAGCCGACGGTCTTCACCGCCGCCGGCGACCTGGTCTTCGTCAAGGTCGATTACACCTATCGCTTCAAGCGCAACGGGCAGTCGGCGGCGACGAGCGGCATCCACCAGTTCACGGTGCGCGACGGCAAGGTCTCGCAGTTCCGCGCGTACGAGGACACGGCCAAGGTCCGCGATCTGTACGTGAGTTGATTACCAGTACAGCCCGAGCTGCAGCTTCGCCGCCTCGGACATCATGCTTCGATCCCACACCGGATCGAACACGACTTCCACTTCGGCGCTCTTCACGCCGGGAAGGGTCTCGATCTTCGTCTTCACGTCGTGCGCGAGGACCGGACCCATCCCGCAGCCGGGGGCGGTGAGGGTCATCTTGATCTTCACGTTCGTGCCGCCGTCGCCGTTCGGCTCGAGCTCGCAGAGATAGACCAGGCCGAGGTCGACGATGTTGACCGGGATCTCGGGGTCGTAGCAGGTCTTGAGCTGATCCCACACGAGCTGCTCGAGCTCTTCCTTCGTCGCCGGCGCCGCGTCCTCGGCCTGCGCGACGTTCTCGGCCGTCTTGCCGATGGCTTCGACTTCCTTGCCGGAGATGCGGACCATGAGCCCGCGGTCGGTGATGATCGTGTAGGAGCCGCCGAGGGACTGCGTGATCGTGGCGCGCGCCCCTTCGGGCACCAGCACCCGCTCGCCGCTCGGGATCATGATCGCCTCGCAGTTGCGGGAGACGACGATTTCTTCGCGCATGTTCATTCGGTGGTCACGACCTCATCATCCGATTTCAACGCCGTGTGCAGCGTGTGCCAGGCAAGAGTCGCGCATTTTACGCGCGCCGGAAACTCCGACACTCCGGAGAACGCTGCCAGGCGCCCCAATTCTGCCTCGTCGAGCCCGCTGTTCCCGCCGCCTGTGACGAGCTTGTGGAACGTGTCGAAGAGCTTCTCGGCCTCGGCGCTCGGCTTTCCCTTCACCGTCGAGCTCATCACCGACGCCGACGCCTTCGAGATCGCGCAGCCGTTGCCGGTGAAGCCGATGTCCTTGATCGTGTCGCCGTCGAGCTCGACGTAGATCGTGTAGTGGTCGCCGCAGAGCGGGTTGTAGCCCTCGACCTTGCGCGTCGCGTGCGGCAGCTCTTTGTAATTGCGGGGATTGCGATTGTGGTCGAGGATGACCTGCTGGTAGAGCTCGCGGAGACTGTCCATTTACCCGAAGACCTCGATGACTCTCCGCAGGCCGGCCACGAGCGCGTCCGCCTCTTCCTTCGTGTTGTACATCCCGAACGACGCCCGCCCGGTCGCGGGAACGTTGAAGCGCATCATGAGCGGCTGGGCGCAGTGATGTCCAGTGCGGATGGCGATCCCCTCCTGATCGAGGATCGTGCCGATGTCGTGCGGGTGCACTCCTTCGAGCGTGAACGAGATGACCGAGGCCTTCTCGCGGGCCGTGCCGATGATGCGCAGGCCGTCGATCTCCTCGAGCCGCGCCGTCGCGTAGTGCAGCAGCTCCTGCTCGTGCGCGGTGATGTTCTCGAGCCCGGCGGCGCCGACGTAGTCGAGCGCCGCGGCCAGGCCGACCACGCCCTCGATGTTCGGCGTTCCCGCCTCGAACTTGTAGGGGAGCGCGTTGTACGTCGTCTTCTCGAACGACACCGAGAGGATCATGTCGCCGCCGCCCTGGTACGGCGGCATCGCCTCGAGCAGCGCCTCGCGGCCGTAGAGCGCGCCGATGCCGGTCGGGCCGTAGACCTTGTGGCCGGAGAAGGCGTAGAAGTCGCAGCCGATCTCCTGCACGTCGACGACGGCATGCGGCACGCCCTGCGCGCCGTCGATGAGCACGACCGCGCCGGCCTCGTGCGCCGCCGCCGTCATGGCCTTCACCGGATTGATCGTGCCGAGTGCGTTCGAGGCGTGGCCGAACGCGACGAGCTTCGGGCCGCGCTCCAGCAGCTTCAGAAATTCATCCTGCACGATCTCGCCGGCGTCGCTCACCGGCGCGACGAGGAGCGTGGCGCCCTTCGACTCGCAGAGGAGCTGCCACGGGACGATGTTCGAGTGGTGCTCGATGGCGGTGATGAGGATGCAGTCGCCGGCGCCGACGTTGCGGCCGCCCCACGACGAGGCCACGAGGTTGATCGCCTCCGTCGTCCCGCGCGTGAAGACGATCTCCTTCTCGCTGCGGGCGTTGATGAAGCGCTTCACCGTCGTGCGCGCCGCCTCGTACGCCGCCGTGGCCACTTCGCTGAGGTAGTGCACGCCGCGGTGGACGTTCGAGTTCTCTTCCGTGTAGTAGCGGACGATGCGGTCGATGACCGCCTGCGGCTTCTGCGTCGTGGCGGCGTTGTCGAGGTAGACGAGTGGTTTGCCGCGGATGGTGCGCTTCAGGATGGGGAAATCGCGGCGGACGGCGGCGAGGTCAAACGAGGGCGCAGGGCGCAGGGGGCGGGGCGCAGATGGTTGTGCTGCCGTCGGTCGTGCCTCCGCGAGAACACCACCTGCGCCCTGCGCCCTGCGCTCTGCGCCCTGATTCATCGCGCTTCCCTCCGTTCAGGCAACCGCTCCGGCATCGACCTGAACATCTCCCGCCGCACTAGCTCGCGCACCGGCTCGGCCTTCATCCGGTCGACGATCTCGCTGGCGAACGCGTAGATCAGCAGCCCGCGCGCTTCCGCCTCGCCGATGCCGCGCGAGCGGAGGTAGAACATCGCCTCCTCGTCGAGCTGCCCGATCGTCGAGCCGTGGTTGCACTTCACGTCGTCGTTGTGGATCTCCAGCGTCGGCTTCGAGTCGACGATGGCCGTCTCCGACAGCAGCAGGTTGTGGTTCGTCTGCCGCGAGTTCGTCTTCTGCGCGTCGGGGCGGACGATGATGCGGCCGTCGAAGATCCCGCGCGCGCTCTGGTCGAGGATCCCTTTGTAGACCTCGAGCGAGTCGCAGTGCGGGTAGAGGTGATCGATGACCGTGTGGTTGTCGGCGTGCTGCCGCCCCGTCAGCGTGAAGAGGCCGTCCAGCGTGATGCTCGCGCCCTCGCCGGCCAGCGCGACGTTGATCTCGTTGCGCACCAGCGCGCCGCCGATCGTGATGACGCGCGACGTCACCGCCGCGGCGCGCTCCTCGTGGATCTGCAGCGTGCCGACGTGGAACGCGTCGAGCGACTCGCAGACGAGCTTCGCGTGGTCGACGACGGCGCCCTCCTTCGCCACGAGCTCCGTCACCGCGTTGGTGAAGTATTTGCCGCGGCCGACGTAGGTCTCGACGATCGTGACCTGCGCGTTGCGGCCGACGACGATGAGGTTGCGCGGGTGCGACCAGACCTCGTCGCCGTCGCCGACGAAGAGCAGGTGGATGAAGCCGTCGACGACGGTGCCGTCGGGGATCTCGAGGAACGCGCCGTCCTGCGCGTTCGCCGTGTTCAGCGCGGTGAACGGATGGCGCATGTAGTCGGCGTAGCGCGCGTAAAGCTCGTGGCCGGCCGCGCGCTGCGCGCCGCTGCCGTTGACGAAGACGAATTCCTGCGCGGCGCGCGCGTGGAAGCGCCATTCGTCGCTCCATGGGGGACAGGCACTCTTGCCTGTCTTCCACGCCACGCGCGCGATCGGCGCGACGTTCGTGTACTTCCACTCCTCCTGCTGCGGCGCGGGCCAGCCGAGCTGCGCGAATCGCTGCGCGGCCTGCTCGCGGACGTCGGCCTGCACGGTGGTCGTCATCGCGCCGCCGCCGTCTCCTGCTCGAGCCACTCGTACCCTCTCTGCTCGAGCTCCTCGGCGAGCTCCTTCCCGCCCGACTTCACGATCTGCCCGTTCGCCAAGACGTGCACGACGTCGGGCACGAGATACCGCAGCAGCCGCTGGTAGTGCGTGATGACGAGCACCGAGTGCTTCTCGCTCCGCAGCGCGTTGACGCCCTCGGCGACGATGCGCAGCGCGTCGATGTCGAGGCCCGAGTCGGTCTCGTCGAGAATGGCCAGCTTCGGATCGAGCACGGCCATCTGGAAGATCTCGTTCCGCTTCTTCTCGCCGCCCGAGAACCCCTCGTTGACCGAGCGGGTCATGAACGCCTCGTCGAGGTCGACGAGCTTCATCTTCTGCCGCGCCAGCTGCAGGAACTCGATCGCGTCGAGCTCCTCCTCGCCGCGGTGCTTGCGGATCGCGTTGAGCGCCGCCTTGAGGAAGTAAATGTTGTTCACGCCGGGGATCTCGACCGGATACTGCATCGCCAGGAACACGCCTTCGCGCGCCCGCTCCTCGGTCGGAATGGAGAGGAGGTCCTTTCCCTCGAACACGACCGTGCCGCTGGTGACCTCGTACTTCGGCCGTCCGGCCAGCACGTTCGCCAGCGTCGACTTTCCGGAGCCGTTCGGCCCCATGATCGCGTGCACTTCGCCCTCGCCGATCTCCAGCGACAGGCCTTTCAGGATTTCCTTGCCGTCGATTCCGGCGTGCAGGTTTTTGATTTCGAGCATTCGTTTCCCTTCGTCATCCTGAGCGTGAGCGAAGGATCTCAAACTACGCAGCTTGAGATTCTTCGCCGTCTCCGCGGCTCAGAATGACGGTGTCATCCAACGCTTCCTTCCAAACTGACTCCGAGCAGCTTCTGCGCCTCGACCGCGAACTCCATCGGCAGCTCGCGGAAGACTTCGCGGCAGAAGCCGTTCACGATCATCGACACCGCATCCTCGGCCGAGATCCCGCGCTGCTGGCAATAGAAGAGCTGGTCCTCGCCGATCTTCGACGTCGACGCCTCGTGCTCCATCTTCGCGGTCGAGTTGCGCACTTCGATGTACGGGAACGTGTGCGCGCCGCACTTGTCGCCGAGGAGCAGCGAGTCGCACTGCGAGTAATTGCGGGCGCCCTCGGCGTTCTTCATGATCAGCACCTGCCCGCGGTACGTCTGCTGGCCGTGCCCCGCCGAGATCCCCTTCGAGACGATCGTCGACGTCGTGTTGCGGCCGATGTGGATCATCTTCGTCCCGGTGTCGGCCTGCTGATAGTTGTTCGTCAGCGCCACCGAGTAGAACTCGCCGACGGAGTTGTCGCCCTGCAGGATGCAGCTCGGGTACTTCCAGGTGATCGCCGAGCCGGTCTCCACCTGCGTCCACGACAGCTTCGCGTTCGCGAACGCCTTTCCGCGCTTCGTGACGAAGTTGTAGATCCCGCCTTTCCCTGCCTTGTCGCCCGGATACCAGTTCTGCACCGTCGAGTACTTGATCGACGCGTTGTCGAGTGCGACCAGCTCGACCACCGCGGCGTGGAGCTGGTTCTCGTCGCGCATCGGCGCCGTGCAGCCCTCGAGATAGCTGACGGTCGCTCCCTCGTCGGCGACGATCAGCGTCCGCTCGAACTGCCCCGTGCCGGCGCTGTTGATGCGGAAGTACGTCGACAGCTCCATCGGGCAGCGGACGCCTTTCGGGATGTAGCAGAACGAGCCGTCGGAGAAGACGGCGGAGTTGAGCGTGGCGAAGAAGTTGTCGGTGTACGGGACGACCGATCCGAGATATTTGCGCACGAGCTCGGGGTGGGTCTTCACCGCCTCGGAGAACGAGCAGAAGATGATGCCGAGCTTAGCCAGCTCGACCCGGAACGTCGTGGCCACGGAGACGGAGTCGAAGACCGCATCGACGGCCACGCCGCTGAGGCGCTTCTGCTCTTCGAGCGAGATGCCGAGCTTCTCGAACGTCCGGCGGAGCTCGGGGTCGACCTCGTCGAGCGAGTTCAGCGTCTTCTTCTGCTTCGGCGCCGAGTAGTAGCGGATGCCCTGATAGTCGATCGGGCCGTACTTCACGTTCGCCCACGTCGGCTCCGTCATCGTCAGCCAGTGCCGGAACGACTTGAGGCGCCACTCCAGCAGCCACTCCGGCTCGCCTTTCTTCTCGGAGATGAGGCGGACGATGTCCTCGTTGAGCCCGGGCGGGACCTGGTCGGCTTCGATGTCGGTGACGAAGCCGTATTTGTAGTCCTGGTTGGCGATCTGTTCGATCGTGGTGTTGCTCATGATCAGTTAACTCCGAGCGGAGCGAGGAGTCAGCCGCGGCGCCGCGATGGCTTCGACTCCCGTTCCGGGTTCGTGATGGTCGCCTGGTTCCGTTCTTCGCGGCGCCTTGGTTGATCCCTCGCTGCGCTCGGGATGAACTGCGATTACCGGCATCGCGCCGCGCGCGAGATCGCCGAGGGTCACTTGCTCGAAGGCGCCCTTGATTGCGCGGTTGATGCCGAACATGAAGCGGCGCGACGGGCAGGCCACGCGGATCGAGCAGAGCGCGTGGCCGCGGTCGTCGGTGCTCTCGCACTCGACGAGGTCCCACGGGCCCTCGAGCACGTCGAGGAGCTGCCCGAGCGTCGTCCCCTCCGGGTCGGCGTCGAACGAATATCCGCCGCCGACGCCGCGGTGCGACTGCACCAGGCCGCCGTGCTGCAACGTCTTGAGGACCTTCGTGATCATCGGGATCGGGAGGTGGTAGAACTCCGCGATCTCGCGCGATGACACGACGGCGCCGCGCCGCCGCACGAGATAGACGGCGGCGAGGAGTCCGTAGTCGGTGAGTCTGGAGATCTTCAGCATGCGCGGCGCGAAACTGTACTAAATCGGTACGCTTTGATCAACAGGCGCCTCGGGACGCGCTATTTCGTCGCCGGGCATGGCACCGATCATGCGACTTCAAAGGCATCATGAAGACGACAACTGCGGTTCTGCTCGTTGCAGCAGCCGCGCTCGCCTGCCACGGGCGCACCGCCCCGGCACAACGAGCCCAGCAGCAATACGACGTGGTTCAGGAAGGGCAAACCAGCAGCGCGACGACGACGGTCGGCGCGCCCGGAGAAGATGTGCGGCCGCCGGCGACGACGGCCACGAATACCGACACGACCGGCAGCTTCACCCTCGGCACCGCGGCGCCGCCGGCGAACATGCCGGGTGGCCCGGCCACCGGCGTGCTCCCGCCGCAACAGCCCGGCGCGATGACGACGACGAGCATGCCGCCGCCGATGGCCAGCGCACCGGCCGCGCCGATGCCGCGCGGCTCGACGACCGCGCGCGTGCCGTCGACGCAGCCCGCACCGGTCGCGACGAGCACGCAACCGCCGCCGCCGCGGACGACCGACCGCCGTTCATCGCGACCCACGCAGCCGTCGACGACGACGAGCAGCGACACCGCCGCGAGTGACACGACGGACACGACCGCGCCAACGACGCAGACGCAGACGACCGATACGATGTCGACCGACCAGAAGCCGAAGAAGGACGACAGCAAGAAGAAGGACAGCGGCGACAAGACCGACACTTCGGCGCCACCGCCGCCGCCCACGCAAACGGACACGATCGGCGGGCACTGACGGGGCGCAGAGCACAGCGAGACTCGCGCATCCGCGAGAACACCATCTGCGCCCTGCCCCCTGCGCCCTGCCCCCTCACGCGTTACAATCCCCGCCCCGATGTCGCGCCTCACCTTCCAGGACCTCATCCTGAAGCTGCAGAACTTCTGGGCGGAGCGCGGCTGCATGATCGAGACGCCGCTCGACCTCGAGGTTGGCGCCGGCACCATGCACCCGGCCACCTTCCTGCGCGTCCTCGGCCCCGAGCCGTGGAACGTCGGCTACGTCCAGCCCTCCCGCCGCCCCGCCGACGGCCGCTACGGCGACAACCCCTTCCGGCTCGGCAAGCACTACCAGTTTCAAGTCATCCTCAAGCCGTCGCCGCTCGACGTGCAGGACCTCTACCTCGACTCCTTGCGGGCCATCGGCCTCGACCTCGCCAAACACGACGTCCGCTTCGAGGAGGACAACTGGGAGTCGCCGACGCTCGGCGCGTGGGGGATGGGATGGCAGATCCTCCTCGACGGCATGGAGATCACGCAGTTCACGTACTTTCAGCAGGCCGGCGGCATCGACCTCGCGCCGATCTCCGCGGAGATCACCTACGGCCTCGAGCGCCTGACCATGTTCCTCTCGCGCAAGAGCTCCGTCTTCGACATCGAGTGGGGCGCCGGCTTCGGCTACGGCCCGGTGCGCAAGCAGGACGAGTACGAGTTCTCCAGGTACTACTTCGAAGTCGCCGACATCGCCACGCACTGGACGCTGCTCGACATCTACGAGAAAGAGGCGCGGCGCTGCCTCGACGAGAAGCTCGTCCTGCCGGCCTACGACTGGACGCTCAAGTGCTCGCACATGTTCAACACCCTCGACGCGCGCGGCGCCGTCTCCGTGACCGAGCGCGTGGCCGTGATCAAGCGCGTGCGCGACCTCGCCGTGGCCTGCGCGCATCAATATTTAGAGGCGCGGGAGAAGCTCGGCTTCCCGCTACTGAAGGGGGCAGAGGGCAGGGCGCAGGGCGCAGATGGTGGTCGCCGCGAGGACACACCTGCGCCCAGCCCCCTGCGCCCCGCGACCTAAGCCATGGCTGAATATTTCTGCGAAGTCTTACTGGAAGAGATCCCGGCATGGATGCTCGACGCCGCGCGCGCCGCGCTTCACGCTGGCGCGGAGAAGCTCTTCGCGGAGCTCGGCGAGTTCAAAGTCTCGACGAACGCGACCTCGCGCCGCCTCGTCCTCTTCCTCGACAACGTGCCCGCCCGGCAGGCCGACCGCGAAGAAGAGGTGAAGGGCCCGCCGCGCAAGGCCGCCTACGACGCGGACGGCAAGCCGACGCCGGCGCTGCACGGGTTCCTCAAGAAGAACAACGCCTCGGCGGGCGATCTCCTCGACGGCGGCGACTACGTCCGCATCCGCCGCACCGTCGCCGGCCGCGCCGCCGGCGAGATCCTCCAGCAGCGCATCCCGCAGATCGTCGAGACGATGCGCTGGCCGAAGATGATGCGCTGGGGCAACGGCGAGCACGCATACATCCGCCCGCTGCACGGCGTCGTCTCGTCGCTCGACGGCGAGCACCTGCCGATCGAGGTCTTCGGCGTCAAGTCGGGCCTCTCCACCGTCGGCCACCGCATCCTGGCCAACGACCGCGTGAAAGTCACGACGTACAACGACTACGTCACGAAGCTCGAGCTGGCCTCGGTCGTCGTCGACGCCATGCGCCGCCGCCACGTCATGGCCGAGCGCGCCCGCGTGCTCGCCGCCGAGGTGCGCGGCACGCCGGCCGTCGACGCGTCGATCTGGTCGCAATGGCAATACCTCACCGAGTATCCCGGCGTCGTGCGCGGCGAGTTCCGCGCCGAGTACCTCGCGCTCCCCGAGGAAGTGCTGGTCATGGTCATGCGCGTCCATCAGAAGCAGCTGCCGGTGCGCGACGCGGCCGGCAAGCTCACCAGCTCCTTCCTCGCCGTCCTCGACAACGACGGCGACGTGGAGGGGAACGCCCGCTACGGCAACTCCTTCGTCACCAACGCGCGCTTCGCCGACGCCAAGTTCTTCTACGAGACCGACCGCAAGCGCCCGCTCGCCGGCCGCCGCGAGCAGCTCGCGCATCTGGAGTTCCACGCGAAGCTCGGCAACTACCTCGAGAAAAGCGACCGCATCGAGGCCATCGTCCGCGCCATCGCCGGCGGCGAGTCCGCGCTCGCCGCCGCACGCCTCTGCAAGTGCGATCTCGTCACGGAGATGGTGAAGGAATTCACCGAGCTGCAAGGAAAGGTCGGCGGCATCTACGCCCGCGAAGAGGGGATGCCGGACGAGGTCTGGCAGGCGATCTACGACCACTACCTGCCGCAGAACGTCGACGACCCGCTGCCGCGCAGCGCCGTCGGCGCCGCCGTCGCGGTGGCCGACAAGATCGACACCATCGCCGGCTTCTTCAAGATCGGCGTGCGCCCCACCGGCTCGAAGGATCCGTTCGCGCTCCGCCGCGCCGCGCAGGGCATCGTGCAGATCCTGCTGAACCGCGACATGCGCCAGCTCAAGCTCACGATGGACGACCTCTTCGAGGCCTCGATCCGCGTGCACGGCGCGCCGCAGATCAAGAACGACCTCGTCGAGTTTTTCTCCGAGCGCATCGAGACGGTGCTGGAGACGTCGGCGTACGGCTTCGCCTACGACGAGATCCAGGCCGCGATGGCCGCCGGCTGGCTCGGGACGCTCACCGACCTCGTCGACCGCGTCGCGGCGCTCAAGGCCGTGCGCACCGCGCCCGACTTCCTCGAGATCCTCGACTCGGCCAAGCGCATCGAGAACATCACCGCCGGGCACGAGTCGACGCACGTCGACGCCGCGAAGCTCGAGCATCCGACCGAGCGGCGCCTGAACGAGCTCGCCGACGCCGTCGTCGCGCAGATCGGCGAGATGATCGCCGTGCGCGATTACCACCACGCCTTCGAGTCGTTCGCGGCCATGGCGCCGGAGCTCGAGCGGTTCTTCGTCGACGTCATGGTCATGGTCGACGACGAGGCCGTGCGCCGCAACCGCATGTCGCTGCTGCGGAAAGTCGGCAGCGCCGTGGCCCGCATCGCCGACGTGACGAAGATCGTCGTCGACCGCAGCGCCTTCCGATGAAGCGCGCGCTCGCCGCCGCTCTCTTCCTCCTGCTGGCCTGCCGCGGCGAGCAGCCGGCCTCGCCGAAGCAGGACGCGGCCGCCGCGCCGCCGTCCGACGAGGCCGAGCGCTCCAGCCTCACGAACCTCGCCTACGGCGCGACGATCGCCTCGCGCACCGGCGAGGCGGTGCTCGAGACGTCCGCGATCGCGGCCATCGACGGCGATCCGGTGACGTACTGGCTGAATCCGCCGAACGACTTCCCGCAGTCGATCACCATCGAGCTCGCCGCGCCGTCGCGCATCGACAAAGTCGGCGTCCGCCCTCACGAGAAAGCGGCGTACGGTGCGAAGGAGCTCGTCTTCGAGACGTCGATGGACGGCCGCGCGTTTCAGCCGCTGGCAACGGTGCCGGGGAACAAGCTCTGGACCGATGTGCGGCCGGCCGACGCCGCGTTCCTGCGCGTGACTGTTCCTGGCCCGCGCGTCGAGCGGGGGAACGTCGCGCTCCATTCGATCCTCGCGCACGGGCGCGAGCTCGCCGCGGCCCATCGCGGGCCGATCGACGGCTGCTGGCTCGTGAACGGCCGCCGCGCCGCGTTTCAGTCGCGCGGCACGCGCACCGCCGGCGCGATGCAGTACGTGCGCGACACGCTCTATCTCGGCGGCGGCGGCGACGGCCGCATGTGGCGCTTCGAATGGATCCGCGGCGCGGAGTTCGGCTACGCGGCGTTCGCCGTGTCGCCCGACGGCCTGCATCTGAACGGCATCCAATGGCACGAGGAAGTCATCCCGCTCTTCTTCGGCGATGCCTGGTTCGGCGAGCGCGACAAGGAATGCGCGCTCGAGATCAAGGACGGCGTCGCGGACGAATTTCTGCGGCGCGCCGGCCGCCATTCGCTCTACGCGCTCGACGCGGACGAGATCCGGTGGCTCGCCGCGAAGCTCCGGCAATTTCCCAAATCCCGCCTCGTGGCGCACGAGTTCCGCGAGGCCACGCCGGCCGCGAACCGCGCGCGGGCGCAGCGCGCACTCGACTCCCTGGCGAAGGCCCTTCAGAATGCAGGCGTCGAACCGCGTGGCGTGACCTTCGTCGCGGCGGGCTCGGACAAGGCACGACAGATTCCCGGATCGGAGGCCGCTCGTGAGCTCTACAGCAGCATCGATCTCGAAGTTGGACGATAAGACGCGGAAGAAGTACGTCTACTACTTCGGTGAAGGGCACGCCGAGGGCAACGCGAAGATGAAGGACATCCTCGGCGGCAAGGGTGCCGGCCTCGCCGAGATGACGAACATCGGCGTCCCCGTCCCGCCCGGCTTCACCATCTCCACCGAGGTCTGCACCTATTTCTACGACCACGGCAAGAGCTACCCGCCCGACCTGCGCGACGCCGTCGCCGAGAACCTCGGGCGCGTCGAGCACGTCGTCGGGCGCAAGTTCGGCGATCCCGCGAAGCCGCTCCTCGTCTCCGTCCGCTCCGGCGCGCGCGCGTCGATGCCCGGCATGATGGACACGATCCTCAACCTCGGCCTGAACGACGAGACCGTGCAAGGCCTCGCCAGGTCGTCGAACGACGAGCGCTTCGCCCTCGACTCCTACCGCCGCTTCATCCAGATGTACTCCGACGTCGTCCTCGAAGTCGACAAAGAGCACTTCGAGCACGAGCTCTTCGCGCTGCGCGACAAAGCCGGCGTACAGACCGACGCCGAGATCCCCGCGGACGCGTTGCGCGAGCTCGTCGGCACGTACAAGAAGATCGTCCGCGAGAAGACGGGGAAGGACTTCCCGCAGGACGTCCACGACCAGCTCTGGGGCGCGATCGGCGCCGTCTTCGGCTCGTGGAACAACCAGCGCGCCATCACCTATCGCAAGCTGAACGGCATCCCCGACGACTGGGGCACCGCCGTCAACGTGCAGTCGATGGTCTTCGGCAACATGGGCGACGACTGCGCGACCGGCGTGGCCTTCACGCGCAACCCGTCGAACGGCGAGCGCAAGTTCTTCGGCGAGTACCTGCCGAACGCGCAGGGCGAGGACGTCGTGGCCGGCATCCGCACGCCGCTGCCGATCTCGAAGGCGCAGGTCGTCGCCGATGAAAAATCGCTGGAAGAGACGATGCCCTCGGTCTACGCGCAGCTCGAGGACGTCTACAAAAAACTCGAGTCGCACTACCGCGACATGCAGGACATCGAGTTCACCATCCAATCCGGCAAGCTGTACCTGCTGCAGACGCGCACCGGCAAGCGCACCGGCTTCGCCGCGGTGAAGATCGCCTGCGACATGGTCGGCGAAGGGCTCATCGTGCCGCGCGCGGCGGTCGAGCGCGTCGAGGCGGGGCAGATCATCCAGCTCCTCGCGCCGGTCTTCGACGCGAAAGAAAAGGAGAAGGCGCTGAAAGGCGGCCGCCTCCTCGGCCGCGGGCTTCCGGCCGGTCCCGGCGCGGCGGCGGGGCGGATCGCCTTCAACGCCGAGCACGCCGTGCAGATGGCCAAGGACGACGACCCCGTCATCCTCGTGCGCATCGAGACGTCGCCCGAGGACATCGCCGGCATGCACAGCGCGGCCGGCATCCTCACCACGCGCGGCGGCCTCACGTCGCATGCGGCGGTCGTGGCGCGCGGCATGGGGCGGCCGTGCGTCGTCGGCGCGGGCGCGCTCAAAGTCGACTACGGCCGCGGCGAGCTCCGCGCCGAGGGGCACGAGCCGCTCGAGGAAGGCGACTGGGTCTCGCTCGACGGCACGACCGGCGAGATCCTCGGCGGGAAGCTGCCGACGAAGCCATCCGAGGTCCTTCAGGTCCTCGTCGAGAACACCATGAAGCCGGAGCAGTCGGAGGTCTATCGCAACTTCGACCGCCTCCTCAAATGGGCCGACGAGATCCGCACCCTCGGCGTGCGCACGAACGCCGACACCCCGAACGACGCGCGCACGGCGCGGCTTTTCGGCGCCGCCGGCATCGGCCTCTGCCGCACCGAGCACATGTTCTTCGCCGAGGAGCGCATCATCCGCGTGCGCGAGATGATCCTGGCGCGCAACGAAGAAGGACGCCGCCGCGCGCTCGAAGCCATCCTCCCGTTCCAGAAAGCCGACTTCGAAGGGATCTTCCGCGAGCTCGACGGCATGCCGGTGACGATCCGCCTCCTCGACCCGCCGCTGCACGAGTTCCTGCCGCAGAACGAAGGGCAGATCTCCGCGCTGGCGCGCGACATGGGGTGGGGCTTCGTCGAGCTGCGCGCGAAGGTCAACCAGCTCCACGAGGTCAATCCGATGCTCGGCCACCGCGGCTGCCGCCTCGGCATCACCTATCCGGAGATTTACGAGATGCAGGTGCGGGCGATCTTCCAGGCCGCGTGCGACGTGAAGAAGGATGGGATCGACGTCCATCCCGAGGTCATGATCCCGCTCGTCGGCACCGTGAAGGAATTGCAGCTGACGGCGGACATGACCCGCCGCGTGGCCGCGGAAGTCATCGAGGAGCGCGGCGTCGACGTGCCGGTCATCGTCGGGACGATGATCGAGATCCCGCGCGCGGCGCTGATCGCCGAGCAGCTCGGCGAGATCGCCGAGTTCTTCTCCTTCGGCACGAACGACCTCACGCAGATGACGTTCGGCTACTCACGCGACGACGCCGGCTCGTTCCTCCCCGAGTACGTCGAGAAGAAGATCCTGCCGAAGGACCCATTCGAGTCGATCGACACGGTTGGCGTCGGGCAGCTCGTGCGCCTCGGCACCGAGCGCGGGCGCAGCGCGAACCCGAAGCTGAAGGTCGGCGTCTGCGGCGAGCACGGCGGCGACCCCGACTCCATCCGCTTCTTCCGCTCCGTCAATTTGGATTACGTGTCGTGCTCGCCGTACCGCGTCCCGGTGGCGCGCCTGGCCGCGGCGCAGGCGGAGCTGGAGCAGAAGGCGTACGAGGGATGAGGGAGGTTGTTAGGTTGTTAGTTCTTAGTTCTTAGGTTGGGGTCATCGCAAGAATCCCAACCTAAGAACTAAGAACTAACAACCTAACAACTCCTTCCACCCGTCCAGCGCCTGCCGCATCCACTTCATCGTTTCGTCTGCAGGAACGACAGGTAGTCCTGCAGATTCGTCTCTTTGAACGGCATGTGCACCGCGTTGGTGAACTCGCGGTTGCTGCCGATCGGATCGATGGCTCTCGCGCCGTTCACCTCGTTTTCGGCCAGCGCGAACTGCCCGCGATTCGCGTAGACGAGCGCGAGATAGACGTGCGGCTCGGTGGCCTCCGGCCGCACGCGCGCCGCGGCCTGGAACTGCGCGATGGCGTCGTGGTCGCGCCCCATGCGGCTGAGCAGCGCGCCGAGGTTCATGTGCGCGTCGTAGTGCTCGGGCTGCAGGCGCAGCGCCTCCTGATAGTGGCGTAGCGCCTCCTGGTCGTGCCCCGTCTTCGCCAGCAGCGCGGCGAGATCGTTGTGCACGTCGACGACTTCCTCCCCCTCGGCCAGCGCCTGCTCGTAGAGCTTGACGGCCGCGGCATCGTCGCCGCGCGCGTTCGCCAGCATCGCCCGCGTCAGCGTGTCGGGCGCGAGTTTGGCAGCCTGTTCGAGCAGCGGAATCGCGCCGCGCGGATCGCCCGAGGCGAGCCTGAAGCGGCCGTAGAGCCGCAGCGCTTCCTCGTTCGACGGATTGATGCGCACGGCGTCGCGCAGATGCTCCTCCGCCGCCGCGCGCTCCCCCTGCTTGGCGAGCGCCATGCCGAGCATCGTCTGCGCGACGTCGTTGTCGCTCGTCGCGCTCAGCGCGTGCTCCGACAGCGTGATCGTGTCTTTCCAGTAGCCCGCCTGCACGTACGAGACGGCGCCGCACGCGATCAGCGCGAGGCCGGCGACGACCGCGGGAACGCGCAGCGCCGCGGCCAGCCAGACGACGGCGATGAAGATCCCGATCAGCGGGATGTACGTGTAGCGGTCGGCCATCGCCTGCCGCCCGACCTGCACGATGCCGATGACCGGGCCGAGCGTGATGAGGTACCAGAACCACCCCGTCGGCAGGAACGCGTACTTGCGCGCCAGCGCGATCGCGGCGGCGGTGACGGCGAGGAGGAAGACCATCGCCAGCGACGCCGCCGCGGGCGAGATCGACGCCGGCAGCGGATAGATCGCCGCGAGGTTCTGCGGCCAGACGGTCTTGACGAGATAGGCGGCGTAGGAGATCGCCGCGTTCTCGATGCGGTCGAGCAGCGGGATCGCGCCGATGGCTTTCTGCTGCGCCTTCAGCGTCAGGATCGCCGAGGGGATGACGAGCGCGAAGAGCGGCAGCTTCTCGACGATGCGCTGCCGGACGTTCGTGAACCGCGCCAGCGGCCACCAGTCGAGGAGCAGGAGCACGAACGGCAGCGAGATCACCATCGGCTTCGACATCAGGCCGAGCGCGAACGCGACGAGCATCAGCAGGTAGCGCGAGATGGCCGGTTTCTCGACCCACGCGATGTACAGCCAAATCGTGACGATGAAGAAGAGCGTGCTGAGGACGTCCTTCCGCTCCGAGACCCACGCCACCGACTCGACGTGCAGCGGATGGAGGGCGAAGAATCCGGCCACGATGGCGCTGCGCCAGACGCTTTTCGTGGCCCGGCGCAGGACGAGGAAGAGCAGCGCGGAGCTGAGCGCGTGCAAGGCCACGTTGGTCATGAGGTGGCGCCCGGCGTCGAGCCCGAAGAGCTGCACGTCGAGCATGTGCGAGATCCACGTCAGCGGGTGCCAGTTCGAGGCGTAGAACGAGGTGAAGGCCCAGGCGACGTTGCCCGCGCTCAGGCCGGTGCTGACGTGCGGGTTTTGCAGGATGTAGAACTGGTCGTCGTAGTCGAGGAACTGATGGGTGATCAGCTGCGCGTAGACGATGACGACGGCGACGACGAGGGCCGCGCAGACCGCCGCCGCCGCGGGTTTCGGAGCGATCGCCACGGCTGCGGGCCGAGCCGCGGCGGGTTTCCGTCTCGCCATCGAGCCATTATGGCGATCACACCCTAAATCGGGAAACGTCCTCGGAGAACACTTTCCCGCTCACCACGAGGTCCTCGATCGCGGCGCTGAACTGCTCGGCGATGGCGTTGTTCTTCTTGGCAATCGTCAGCGTCGCGCGCGTGGCGCTGGCGATAGCCTCGGCCTCGGCGAGCTGGCGGCCGAGGCGGTCGCGGATCACGCGCACGTCGGCGGCGATCTGCTCCATCGCCTCGGCAATCCCGGCGCCGGTCTCGACCTGATCGTCCGTCGCGCGCTTCACCTGCGCGGCGATGTCGCTCACGCGCTCCGCTTCCTGCGACAGCAGCCGCGTCGCCTCGGCCTGTCCGCGCGTGGAGCGGTCGATCTCCTCGACATGCTCCGACATCCGCGCCGTCACCTCGTGCAGGTGCTTCGTGGCGCGGGCCTGCTCCTCGAGCGAGCGCGCCATCGTGCGGCTCATCGTCATCGAGCGCTCGGCGCTGTCGAGGATCGTCGCCAGCGCGCCGGCGGCGTTCTGCGCCAGCGCCACCGTGCGGTCGACGCGGTCGCCGCTCTCGCCGAGCGCCGCCAGCGCCTGCTGCGCCACCGGCTGCACGTTGCGGATGATCCCGGAGATCTCCTTCGTCGACTGCCGCGTGCGGTCGGCGAGCTGGCGGATCTCGTCGGCGATGACGGAGAAGCCGTAGTCGTTCTGCCCCGCCTGCGCGGCGATGATCGCGGCGTTGAACGAGAGGAGGTTCGTGCGGTTCGTGACTTCGTCGATGAAGGTGAGGATCTGCCCGATCTGGCCGAGGCTCGTCTGCAGCGACTCGAACGCGCCGAGGGTCCGCCGCGTCGCCTCCTGCACCGTGCGGATGCCGGAGACGGTCTCGTCGACCGCCTCGCGCCCGACGCGCGCGTGGCCGCCGGCCTCTTGGGCGAGCTTCTCGGTCGTGCTCGCGGTCTCGTGGATGCTGCGGATCGTGGCGTCCATCTCGGCGACGAACGAGAGGACGTCGTTGCTCAGTCCCGTCAGCACCGAAGTGCTGCGCGTCATCTCGCCGGCCGAGGCGCTGATCTGATCGGTGCCCGTGGCGCTCTTCTCGACCGAGCGCGCCAGGTCCTCCATCCGCGCCGCCACTTCCTGCGACGACGCCCGCAGCTCCGCCGCGCGCGCCGCCGAGTCGCCCGCGGCCTCGGTCATCGTGTCGGCCGCGGCCAGCACCGACTCGGCTTCACTGCGCACGTGGAAGACCGAGGCGACCGACTGCTCGGTCATCGTGCTCTGTTCGCGCGCGCCGGTGAGCAGCGCGTCGGTGCCCTCGCGCATCACGCGGACGCCGCTGGTGATCGCGCCGCCGCGGTTGCCGACGCGGCCGATGAGCTCGCGCAGGTGCTCGCGCGTGACCGCGAAGCTCGCCGCGAGCGTGCCGATCTCGTCGTCGGCGAAGACGCGCGGCTCGACGTCGAACTGCCCCGCCGCCATCGACGACGCGAGCGTCATCAGCCGCTGCATCGGCGCGATGATGTCGCGCGCCAGAAAGTACGTGGCCACGGCAAAGACGATCGTCGTCAGCGCGCCGATGATCAGCCCGTACTCCACGATGTCGCGGGCGACGGCCTCGTCGCCGATGCGCGAGGAGACCATGTGCACGAGCGCGCCGACGGAGACGATGAAGAAGCCGATGAAGACCATCGAGATCTTCAGGCCGATCGACCACACCCGGCCGCGGTAGGCGAGCTGGCGGACGTCGCGCGCCGCGCCGATGAGGATGCGCTTGCCGCTCCAATACGACCAGGCCATGGCCGGCGCGGCGACGATGAGCGCGGCCTCGGCGAAGTACTGGAAGCCGAGAAAGGTCGGGAGCAGCACCACCCACCCGGCGATCGTCAGCAGCACGGCCGCGCCGAGCCACAGCGCGACCGCGCCGGCGATTGTCCGCGCCAGGCAGTCGGAGACGGCCTCGGAGGTCCGCTGCTCCCCCGCGCGACGCGCGTACGGCTCGACGGCGACGGCGAAGAGGATCGCTCCCGCGACGTACGTGCCGGCCGCGGTCAGCGCCAGCGGCAGCCAGCGCGCGGCGTGCATGACGTGCACGAGGAAGGCGAGTGCCACCGGCAGCAGGAGCGCGATCGGCGGCAACACGACCAGGCCGATATAGCGGCGGGAGAAGCTCATGGGCGCATTGTGACGCATCGCGTGGTCGGGTGTGAGGGCAGTCATCATGGCGGCCCGCACCCGCGCAGAACGATGCTCGCGTGAATCGCCACAGCCGTACGCCTTTTCTGGAGCTGATCCACGAGATCGACCGCATGATCCTGCGCGGCGAGCCGCGCGACGCGATGCTGCAGTTCATCGCCGAACGCCTCGCGGCGTCGTACGACGTCCCACTCGTTGCCATCCACGTCGGCGAGGCGGAGATCCGCAGCTCCGGCGGCGCCGCCGATCCCGAGCTCCATCTCGCGCTGACGCTTCCCCTCACCGCCGGCACGCAAATCCTCGGCGCGCTGACGCTCTTCTCGCGCGGCGCGGCGGCGCCGGAGGTCGACGAGGAAGAGCTCCGCGGCTTCGCCGACCAGGTCGCGTTGTCGATCATCGCCGCCGCCGACCAGCAGCAGATCCGCCTGCTGACCGTCGCGTGCGAGTCGGCCGCGAACGCCATCGTCGTCACGCGCGCCGACGGCGCCATCGAATGGATCAACCCCGCTTTCACGCAGCTCACCGGCTGGACGGCCGAGGAGGTCGCGGGCGGCAATCCGCGCATCCTCCGTTCCGGCAATCACAGCCGCGCGTTTTACCGCCAGATGTGGGAGTCGCTGCTGGCCGGGCAGGTCTGGCGCGGCGAGATGTACAACCGGCGCAAGAACGGCGAGATCTACGCCGAGGAGCAGACCATCACGCCGGTGCGCGACGCCAGCGGCGCCATCGCGCACTTCGTGGCCATCAAGCAGGACATCACCGAGCGCAAGCGGCAGGAGGAGCAGATCCGCCACCTGGCCATGCACGACACGCTGACGAACCTGCCGAACCGCCGCGCCTTTCACGCGATGCTCGAGCGCGTGCTGTGGTTCGCGCGCAGCGGCACGCCGGCGGCGATCCTCGTCGTCGACGTCGACGACTTCAAGCTCGTGAACGACTCGGCCGGCCACGCCGCTGGCGACCAGCTCCTCTCCGACCTCGCCCAGGCGCTCGAGCGCGTCGTCCGGCCCGGCGACTTCATCGCCCGCCTCGGCGGCGACGAGTTCGTGGTGCTGCTGCAGAGCGTCGGCGCCGATCTCGCCTTCAGCATCGCCGAGCGCCTGCGCCTCGTCGCCGAGCACCTCGGCTTCGAATACGAGGGCCTGCCCGTGCACGTATCGATCAGCATCGGCCTCGCCCACATCGACGGCACGGCCGACGCGAAGGCGCTGCTCGCGCGCGCCGACTCGGCGCTGTACTCGGCGAAGGAGCGCGGGAAGAACCGCACCATCGCCTACCCGTTCAACGAGCACGGCGGCATTCAGCTCGCCGAGGCGTCGGAGTGGCTGTCGCGCATCAAGAGCGCGCTGCGCGACGGCCGCTTCGCGCTGCTCTTTCAGCCGGTCATCCGCCTCGGCAACGGCGAGACCGAGCACTACGAGGCGCTGGTGCGGATGATCGGCGACGACGGCCAGGACGTGCTGCCCGACCGCTTCCTGCCGTTCGCCGAGCGCTACGGATTGATGCCCCAGATCGACCGCTGGGTCTTCCAGCAGGTGCTGCGCACGCTGCAGCAGCGCCCGACGCTGCGCCTCTTCGCGAACCTCTCCGGCGCGAGCCTCAATGACGAAACGCTGCTGTCGTACATCGAGGAGCGCATCCGCGGCGCCGGCCTCGCGCCGGGGCGGCTGTCGTTCGAGATCACGGAGTCGGCCGCGGTCGCGGACTTCGCCAGCGCGCGGAACTGGATCCGCCGGCTGAAGGAGCTCGGCTGCCTCTTCGCGCTCGACGACTTCGGCGTCGGCTTCTCATCGCTCGGCTATTTGCGCGCGCTCGCCGTCGACTACGTCAAGATCGACCGCACGTTCATCCGCGACGTCGACACGAACCTGACGAACCGCGCGCTGGTGCAGGCGGTGAACACGGTCGCGCACACGCTCGGCAAGGAGGTGATCGCCGAGGGCGTGGAGACGGAGGCGCACGCGTCGGTGCTGCGCGAGATCGGCGTCGAGCACGGCCAGGGATATCACTGGGGACGGCCGGCGCTCGACGTCATCGACGCGCACCTCGTCGAGGGGCATTGGAGCGCCGCCGTCTCGGCGGCCGGCGAGGCGGCGTCCTCGCCGCCTCTCATGAACGCCGGCGGGACGCCGGCGAGGACGCCGGCGCTCCGAGCCTAGCGTGACAGCGACGTCAAACTTAAGGCCCCCATTGCGTCTAATCCTCCGACGGGCGGCGCCGGTCCTTGTACTGGTGCCACGCGAAGAGGGCGACGCCGACGACGATGAGGATCAGCAGGCCGTATTTCTCGATGTGCGCGGCGCGGCCGAGAACCCGCTCCACGGCGCGGCCGAAGTAGTAGCCGGCGCTGGCGATGAGGATCGCCCAGACCATGCAGGTGATGGCCTCGTAGAGGATGAATTTGATCGCCGAGATCCGCGAGATGCCGATGATGACGGCGCACGTGACGCGCAGGCCGTAGAGCCACTGCGTGATGAAGATGGCCGGCGCGCCGTAGCGCTCGAAGATGCGGATGCCGCGGCCGAAATGCTTTTTCATGCGCGGCATGCGGTCGAGGAGCTTGACGCCCTGCGTCCGCCCGAGCCAGAACCAGAAGACGTGCCCGACGAAGGCGCCGCCGAACGCGGTGATGACGACTCCCGGCAGATGGAGGTAGCCGCGCTCCGCGAAGAAGCCGGCCATGACCAGGATGGTCTCTCCTTCGAGAAAGGTCCCGACGAAGACGGCCACGTAGCCGAATTTGTGCAGCAGAAGCTCGGGCGTCATTCAGCCGCCAAATTGCAAGATTCGGGGCGGTTCGGGAAATTTGGCCAGGAAGCGTAACATTGAACGCGTCATGAAACCGCTTCTGCTTGCAGCATTTGCAATGGCCGCGCTGCCGCTGGTCGCCGGGGAGACGCAGGCGCCGCCGCCCGCCACGACGCCCGATTCGCCGCTCGTCGCCGCCGCGAAGGCGTCCGCCGCGAAGAACGCGAAGAAGCGCAAGGCCACGATCACGATCACGAACGATAACCTCGCCAAGAGCGGCGGTCACCTCACCACGACCGCGTCGCAGGCGCCGCTCCCGCCCGTCGCGCCGCACCCGAGCGAGGAGCAGCTCCGCGCCGAGCAGGCGCGCCAGGCCGCCGAGGCAAAAGCCGCCGCCGCGCGCGACGAAAAGGCGAAGAAAGACAACGAGGCGCGCGCCGCCACGATCCGCGGCAAGCTCGAGGAGAGCGGCGCCGACCTGGTCGACGACCCCGCGATGAGCGAGGCGCTCGCGGCGCAAGCGGCGACGAAGGCGAAGGAAGGCGAGAAGGACAAGAAGCCGCCGCTTTGATAGGGCGCAGGACGCAGGGCGCGGGGCGCAGATGATGCCGTCGCGAGAACACCACCTGCGCCCCGCCCCCTCGCTTACGAATGTCGTCGCATGTACTTCACGCCGCCGATCACGCCGACGATGGTCGCCAGCGAATTCAATCCGATCGTGCGGGCGAAGCCGCGCGAAGCTTTCTGTCCAATTCGAAACATCAGCAACTTCTTCAGGAAGTGCGACATAGCGGCCTCCTTCGCTCTAAATAACTGCAACCGAGAGGCCACTCAGCGAGCGAACTCGGCCTTGAGCGACCTCGTCATCAGCCGCTGGATCGCCGCCCGCGGCGTCTCGCCCTCGTAGAGCACGCGGTACATCTCCGTGGTGATCGGCATCTCGATCCCGTGCCGCTCCGCGAGCGCCTGCGCCGCCTTCGCGGTCTTCACCCCCTCGGCGACTTCGCGCGTCTCGCCGAGGATCTGCTCGAGGGTCTTGCCGCGGCCGAGCTCGACGCCGACGCGGCGGTTGCGCGACAGCGCGCCGGTGCAGGTGAGGACGAGGTCGCCCATGCCGGCGAGTCCGGCGAAGGTCTCGAGCCGGCCGCCGAGAGCGATGCCGAGCTTGGTCATCTCGTGCAAACCGCGCGTGACGAGCGCGGCGTTGGTGTTCGAGCCGAGGCCGAGGCCTTCCAGGACGCCCGCGGCGATGGCGATGACGTTCTTGAGCGAGCCGGCGAGCTCGACGCCGTCGACGTCGTTCGTGCGGTAGAGCCGGAAGGTGCCGCCGCTGAGCATGCCTTGCGCGGCGGACGCGAAGTCGTCTTCCTTCGACGCCACGACGGCGACGGTGGGATCGCCGCGCGCGGCCTCGAGGGCGAAGGTCGGCCCGGAGAGGACGGCGAAGGCGCGCAGCTTGTCGCCGAGGACTTGCGCGGTGACCTGCGACATCGTCTCCAGCGACTCGTTCTCGATGCCCTTGGTGCCGGAGATGACGTCGGCGCGCGCGACGTGCGGCAGGAGCTCGGTGAGGACGCGCCGGTAATGATGGCTCGGCACGACCATGAGCAGCGAGTCGCTGAACTCCGCCGCCTCGGCCAGCGAATGCGTCGCGCCGATGTGCGGATCGAGCTCGACCGAGGGCATGTAGACGGGGTTGCGCCGCTCGCGCCGGATGCCCTCCGCCACGCTCGGGTCGTGCGCCCACAGCAGGACGTCGTGCCCCGCCCGCGCCGCGACGATGGCCATGGAGGTGCCGAAGGAGCCGGCGCCGATGATCGAGATCCTCACGAGCGCTCCTTCGGATCGCCGAGCCGCCGCTCGGTCCCCTGCGCGATGCGCGCGATGTTGGAGTGGTGCTTGACGATGATCAAAATCGAGATCGCGATGGAAACGACGGTGGTCCAGAACGACGCGTGCGAGAGGAATCGGAGCAGGACCGGAAACGACGCCGCGGAAACCATCGAGGCCAGCGACACGAAGCGCGTCGTGATCAGCACGAGGAAGAAAACGATGAGCGAAGCCGCGACGGCCATCGGATCGAGCGCCATGAATGCCCCGGTCGCGGTGGCGACGCCCTTGCCGCCGTGGAACCGCAGCCAGACCGGAAACATGTGCCCGACGACGGCCACGAGCGCCGCGAAAGCAATCCAGAAGGCCCGTGAGTGCCACGGCAACGCGTCGCTGCCAATCTGCAGCGGCCATGCCGGCCGGCACGTGATCCACGCCGCCAACGCGACGACGCCGTACCCCTTCGCGCCGTCGAGAAAGAGAGCGATGATCCCCGGCGCCTTCCCAAAGGAGCGCGCGACGTTGGTCGCCCCGACGTTGCGGCTGCCATGCTGCCGGATGTCCTGCCCCGTCATGAGCCGGACGACGAGGTAGCTGAACGGAATCGAGCCGATCAGATACGACGCCGCCACGAGAAGGAGCGGAAGCATTTGCCGGGCATTCTACTGGCGGGCGAGGAAGGCCTCTACGGCGGCGCGGAAGGCAGGCGGGTGAATCACCGGATAACAAATCAGCGCCGGCTCGATGGCATCGAAGAGTCCTCGAAGACGCCGCGGCTCGACGAGTCCTGCATCGACCATTCGTTGGACGTCGTTGCGATCCTTTTGATAGTCGCGTTCGAGTTGCGTGAGGCACTGCGAGTAGAAGTCGAAGTGGAAGAACGGTCCGTCAATTAACCGGCTGCGCTGCTCCCAGCCCGGCAGCTCGGGGATGAAGCCATCGCGCGGCGGAGGCTCGACGCCGATGCCGAGGCGCTCTTTCGCGGCGGCGATCGACCGCAGCACGCGCTCGTTCGGGGGAACGAGCTTCAGATCGATCGCCGCGGTGTTGTCGCGCCAGCCGAGAAGAATCGCGCTTGCGCCGCCGGTCAAATACACACGACCATCGGTCTCGAGCGTGTGCATGAACTCGCGCAACAGCGGTGCGGTCACCGGAACGTGGTCCACCGCCCGCCGCGCGCGCACGATGCTCCGGATGAGCGCGTTGTAGTGCGAGTGAACGCCGTCGCCGCGCTCCGTCGCCACGATTTCGTAGAGACGTTTCTCGGGCGAGAACGGCGCATCCGGTACATCGACGCCCGCGTCGCGCAGCGATGGTGCGGCCGTGAGGACCAGCAGCGCCGGGATCGAGTCGATGCCGCGCGAGACGTCGCGCAACCCTTCTCGAATCAGCTCGACCTCCACGCCGCCGAGTCTAAACTCCCTCGAACGCGTTCTCCAGATCCGCGATCAAATCCTCGATGTCCTCGATTCCCACCGAGATCCTCACGAGATTGGGCGTAATGCCGAGGCGCGCGCGCTCCGCGGGGGGGACCGAGGCGTGCGTCATCGACTCTGGGTGGGAGATCAGCGTCTCCACGCCGCCGAGGGACTCGCCGAGGGAGCAGAGGTGCACGCGGTCGAGGAACCGCTTCGCGTCCGCCACCTCGAACGAGATCAGCGCGCCGAAGCCGTTCATCTGGCGTTTCGCGAGCGCGTGGCCGGGGTGGTCGGGGAGGCCGGGATAGTAGATCTTGCGCACCTTCGGGTGGTTCGACAGGTAGCTCGCCATCGCCATCCCGTTTTCTTCGTGGCGGCGCATGCGCACGGCGAGGGTCTTGATCCCGCGGAGCACCAGCCACGAGTCGAACGGCGACAGGATCGCGCCGACGGCGTTCTGCAGGAAGCCGATCTTCTCCGCGAGCTCGTCGCTGTTCGAGATCACCGCGCCGCCGACCGAGTCGCTGTGGCCGTTGAGGAACTTCGTCGTCGAGTGCACCACGATGTCGGCGCCGAGCTCGATCGGGCGCTGCAGGTAGGGCGAGCAGAACGTGTTGTCGACAACGACCAGCGCCCCGCCCGCGTGGGCCACCTCGGCGCACGCGGCGATGTCCGTGATCGTCATCATCGGATTCGTCGGCGTCTCCAGGAACACCACGCGCGTGTTCTCGCGCATCGCGCCGCGCACCGCGTCGACGCTCGACGTGTCGACGTACGTGAACTGCAGGCCGAACTTCTCCAGCACGCGGCTGAAGAGACGGTACGAGCCGCCGTACATGTTCTCGCCGGCCACGACGTGGTCGCCCGACTGGAGCATGCGGAAGACGACGTCGATCGCCGACATCCCCGAGGCGAAGCAGTGCCCGTGCTTGCCGCGCTCGAGCGCCGCCAGCGCCGCCTCGAGCACGCTGCGCGTCGGGTTCTTCGTCCGCGCGTACTCGTAGCCTTTGTGGCGCCCGAGCTCCGGCTGCACGTACGTCGAGGTCTGGAAAATCGGATACGTGACCGCGCCGGTCACCGGCTCCGGCTCCTGGCCGGCGTGGATGCAGTCGGTGGAGAATCCCATAGGCGTTACCGAGCTTTCGTGAAAATGCCCTTCGACATGTACCGCTCCGCGCCGTCGGGGATGATCGTGACGACGCGCTTGCCGGCGCCGAGCTTCTTTGCCACTTGCAGCGCCGCTTCGACGTTCGCTCCCGACGACGATCCGCCGAGGATCCCCTCCTCGCCGGCGAGACGCTTGACCATCGCGAAGGCGGGGCCGTCAGGCACCATGATGATCTCGTGCGCCAGCTCGAGGTCGAGCACGGGCGGGAGGAACGACGAGCCGATCCCTTCGACTTCGTGCGAGCCGGGCTGGCCGCCGCCGATCGCCGAGCCCTGCGGCTCGACGACGACGCAGTGGACCTCCGGGTTGCGCTCGCGAAGATAGCGCGCCACGCCGGTGAAGGTGCCGCCGGTGCCGCAGCCGCAGACGAACGCGTCGACGCGGCCGTCCATCTGCTCCCAGATCTCCGGCCCGGTCGTCTCGTAATGCGTCTCGCTGTTGTACGGGTTCTTGAACTGCTGCGGGACGTACGAGTTCTCGATGCCTTGCGCGAGCTCCTCGGCCTTGGCAATCGCGCCGCGGATGCCGGCGTCCTTCGGCGTGAGCACGACCTCGCCGCCGAGGCCCTTCATCACCTCGCGCTTCTCGACGGAGAAGTGCTCCGGCACGCAGAGGATGACGCGGTAGCCCATGCGCACGCCCGCCAGCGCGAGGCCGACGCCGGTGTTTCCCGCGGTCGGCTCGATGATCGTGCCGCCTTTGCGGAGCAGGCCGTCGCGCTCGGCCTTGGCGATCATGCCGATGCCGATGCGGTCCTTCACCGAGCCGCCGGGGTTGAGGAACTCGAGCTTCACGAAGACGTTTTCGTGGATGCTCCCGAGTTGGACCATCGGCGTGTTGCCGACGAGGTCGAGGATGTTGCGCACGGGCTTTGGCAGCGAGCGGACCGTCAAGCGGCGCGGATTGTACACGACCAAGCAGTTAGCGATTAGCGGTTGGCGATTAGGCCCGATGGCCTTAAGTTTGACGTCGCTGTCACGCTAGGCTCGGAGCGCCGGCGTCCTCGCCGGCTGGCGCGCCGGCGTCCCGCCGGCGTTCATGAGAGGCGGCGAGGACGCCGCCTCGCCGGCC
>Ga0070717_10000090_pt1 | contig 71877 bp, 48 predicted proteins | sample LARL113metaG_FD_71366 | JGI IMG/M metagenome (GOLD analysis project Ga0070717, IMG submission 71366) | Corn, switchgrass and miscanthus rhizosphere microbial communities from Kellogg Biological Station, Michigan, USA - LAR L11-3 metaG | ecosystem: Host-associated > Plants > Roots > Rhizosphere ...
GCGAGGGAGAGCTGGGAGAGCGGCACTTCTTTTTTCGCCGCGAAATCAGTGAGCGGCTCGATCACGTCGTAGATTTCGTCGACGAAGCGACTCGCCGGACTGCCGCGGGGATGGCCGCCGAAGCGCCCGCCAGGACGTCCACCGGCGAACTGAGCGCGGTTGGACGGCGAGTACCGCGCATCTTCCGGAATCGGCTGACCGCGCCGGTATTTTCCGCTGAGGAGGCCACCGCCGATCGGACTCCACGGGAGGATGGCCAAGCCGAAGGTTTGAGCCACGGGGAGAAGTTCGCGCTCGATCCGGCGATCGAGGAGATTGTAGGGCGGCTGTTCGGAGACGAAGCGGTTGAGGTGGTGTTTTTCGCTCGCCCAGAGCGCTTCCACCACCTGCCAGCCGGCGAAGGTGGTGCTACCGATGTAGCGGACTTTTCCCGAGCGCACGAGGTCGTCGAGTGCGCGGAGGGTTTCGTCGATCGCGACCTCGGGGTGAGGGCGATGAATCTGGTAGAGATCGATGTAGTCGGTCTTCAGCCGGCGCAGGCTCGCTTCCGCCTGATCGATGATGTGACGACGCGAGACGCCCTGTTGATTGGGATCTTCGTCCGACATCGGGAAGTGAACCTTGGTCGCGAGGAAAACCTTGTCGCGCTTGCCGTTTCGCTTCAGGGCTTCGCCGGTGAATTCCTCGCTCCGGCCGCGGGAATAACCGTTGGCGGTATCGAGGACGTTGATACCCGCGTCGAGCGCGCGGTCGATGATGCGGAGGGAGTCGTCGAGTTCGGTGCGCCGTCCAAACATCATGCAGCCGAGGGTGAGCGGCGAGACTTTGATGCCGGTGCGTCCGAAGAGACGATAGTCAGTGGTTTTTGTGGCCATAGGGCGGGGAAATCAGGGGGGGGGTGGGTTCTTCCGGAGATTCTGAAAAATGTGGCGACGCGGCCCGTAAGGTAGGGCGAGGCGTCCCTGCCGAGCCGTAGTCAACGCGGCTCACCAGGGACGGTTCGCCCTACCTCGAGCCGTTTTTACAGAAGAGAACGAAGGGAACGAAGAGGTGAACGCGGTCGGATGTGAGAAGCCGTGGCGTTGGTTTTTGGATACAGATTGGAATTTGAGGCGGAGATGACTTGAGGCGCTTCGTTTTCTCAGGGATTGTGGATCGAGGTAGGGCGGTCACTCCGCTGACCGCCGGGGTTGGGAATTTCAGATTTGAGATCGGGGACGTATTCAAACCCGGCTCACCAGGGACGGTTCGCCCTACCTCGAACCGTTTTTACAGAAGAGAACGAAGGGAACGAAGAGGTGAACGCGGTCGGATGTGAGAAGCCATTGCATTGATTTTTGGATACAGATTGGAATTCGAGGCAGCGAAGACCTGCGTCGCTTCGTTCTCTTTGTTGGCTTCTGTGAAAAAGGATTGCGGGTTTGATCCGATGGATACCTGAGAACGGCGCTTAAATATTCGCGATGTAGTCGTCGAGGTAGGTCGCGCCGACGGTGCGGTCGCGTAGGAGGTGGCGGGCGATGCCAGATTGGGGTTGATGAGTGGTGTCATGGAGGGAAAAGCGTTCGACGATTCGGCCCGCTTCCATCACGGCGACTTTGTTGCAGATCGCGTTCACCGCCGCCATCTCGTGGGTCACGAGCACGATGGTCAGGCCGAAGCGCTCGTTGATCTGGCGGAGAAACGCGAGGATCGTGCTGGTCATCTGCGGATCGACCGAAGACGTCGGCTCGTCGCAGAGGAGCACCTTGGGTTCGTTCGCGATCGCCCGAGCGATGGCCACGCGCTGTTTTTGTCCGCCGCTCAGCTTGGCCGGATAGCTGTTCGCTTTGTCGCTCAAGCCGACGATCTGGAGGCACTCGAGCACCCGCGCGGCGCGTTTCGCCTTGGGTTGACCGGCGATCTCCAACGCGAAGGCGACGTTCTCCGCGACGGTGCGGTTGTTCAAGAGGTTGAAATGTTGGAAAACAAAACCGAGGGAGTGTCGGGCGCGGTTGAGTTCGTCCTTGGTCAGGCGGGTCATCTCCCGTCCGTCCACCTCGATGCTGGTCTGCGGATGAGGATCGGGGCGCTCCAGCAGATTGATGGTGCGGAGGAGGGTTGACTTGCCCGCGCCGCTGAAACCGATGATGCCATAGATGTCGCCTTCTTCGATCTGTAACGAGGCGTCGGATACGGCGCGAAGCGGTCCGTCGGGCGTGGTGAAGGTTTTGCTGATGTGCCGGAGAGAGATCATGGGGTGGAAATGTCGTCGCTTGCTGCGCGGCGCACCGGTTTTCCGGGGGCGACTCCGTTGAGAAACCAATTTCCGGCGGCGTGATACCTCCACTGGTTCGCGTCGTGCACCGTATGGACGCGGGCATTACGCCAGTGGCGGTCGAGGTTGAGCGCTTCGTCCGAGGCGCTGGTGCCGAGGAGGGCAAACAGTTCGCTCGTTATTTCGACCGAGACGTCTTCCGCGTAGGCCTTGGCTTCCCCGACCAGCACGGCGGCATTGGCCGCGGCACCCATGCTCGGGTTCGGTCCGGCGGCGTCGAGGGCGCGGGCGGCGTGGAGGAGCAAGGCTTCCCCAGCGTGAAACTTGGCGTAGAGCTGGCCAAAGCGATGGAGCAGGAGCGGGTCTTCAGTCGGTCGAGCGACGGGCGCGCCGAGCCGCGGACGTTTGCGGGCGCGGACCGACGCCGCGGTGTCCTCGAGCGCATTCTGTGCGATGCCGATATCGATCGCGGCGTGGAGGAGTTGGGCGAAGGCGTGAAAAGTGGAGGGGCGTTGAAACAGTTTCCAGTGAGCCACCACGTGTTCGGCCGGGACCTGGACATTTCGAAAGTGCGCGGTGCCGCTGTAGGTCGCGCGCTGGCCGAGCGCATTCCAGTCGTCGAGCAACTCCACGCCGACCGCCTCGCGCGGCACGTAGGCGAGGACGAGACGCTGCTCCTCGTCGATCGCAGCCACCGGAAGCCAATGAGCGAAGAGCGCGCCGGTGGTGTAGTGTTTGGTCCCGTTGAGCCGATAGCCGTCGAGCGCCGCCGGATCGCGTTGGAGGCGAGTTTTCAGATCGAGCGCGGAGGAGGAGCCGCGTTCGGCCTGGGCGTTGCCGAGTCGAGCGCCGGCCAGCACCTCTGAAAAAAAGAAGGTTTGCTGCGCGGGGGTTCCGTCCTCGCGGAGCGCGTTGAGAAAAACGAAGTGGCTCTGGGGGAGCTGCGCGACCGCCGGATCGGCCGCGGCGATGATCTGGAAAACCTGGGCGAGCGTTTCGGCCGAGACATCGGCGCCGCCGTGGTCGCGCGGCACGGTCAGCGCGAGCAGCCCTCGCTCGGAGAGGAGATCGAGTTCGGCGAGCGGTTTCCGCCGCTCGCGGTCACGGGTGGATGCCTCGGGCGCGAGGAGCGCGGCGACTTCGCGCGCGGCGGCCAACGCTTCGGTATCGGTTCGGATGATACGGGAGAGGGGTGTGGGTAAAGAGGAAGGAAGTTGGATCACGGGCAAAAGGGGAGAAGTACCAAGGGACAAGTAACAAGGATCAAGAGAGTGCGCGCGTCCGAGGCGCGGTAGTATGGAGGGTGTGTATTGATCTTTTTCTTACTTCGTTCTCTTAGTCTTTCTCATTTTCTTAAGGTTTATGGATCGAGGTAGGGCGGTCACTCCGTTGACCGCCGAGGTCGATGATTTGAAATTTGAAATCTGAGATTTGAGAGCGGATTCAAACGCGGCTCGGCAGGGACGCCTCGCCCTACCCCCAAACCGTTTTTACAGAAGGGAACAAAGGAAACGAAGAGGTGAACGTGGTCGAAATCTCGGAGCCATGGCGTTGGTTTTTGGATACGGAATGGAATTTGATGTTGAGATGACCTGCGGCGCTTTGTTCTCTTTGTTGGCTTCTGTAAAAAAGGATCGAGCGGATTAATCCGATTCAAACGCGGCAAGCGCCTTGCCCTACCGCCAAACCGTTTTTACAGAAGGGAACAAAGGAAACGAAGAGGTGAACGTGGGCGAAATCTCGGAGCCATGGCGTTGGTTTTTGGATACGGAATGGAATTTGAGGTTGAGATGACCTGCGGCGCTTAGTTCTCTTCGTTGGCTTCTGTTAAAAAAGGATCGAGCGGATTGATCCGATTCAAACGCGGCAAGCACCTTGCCCTACCGCCAAACCGTTTTTACAGAAGGGAACAAAGGAAACGAAGAGGTGAACGTGGGCGAAATATCGGAGCCATGGCGTTGGTTTTTGGATACGGAATGGAATTTGATGCCGCAGATGACCTGCGGCGCTTCGTTCTCTTCGTTGGCTTCTGTAAAAAAGGATCGAGCGGTTTAATCCAATATCGGCGCTGATGCGCCTCTCTGTGACCTCGGCTTGAGCCCTCTTCCGTCCTCTGTGTCCCAATCTGTATTGGTGTTAGCCATACTTATTAACTCGCCGCCGCAGTCCTGACCGGTTCGCGGGTGGCGGCGGGGGAGAACGGGATGTCGACGTGGCTATTGCCGAAGTCTTCGAGTTCTCCGCGGGGGTGACGCCAGAGGCCTTCTTTGCGGAGGAGCGGGAGGACGCCTTCGGCAAACCAGTAGGCTTCCTCGAGGTGAGGCACGCCGGAGAGAACAAACTCATCGATACCGATGGCGTGGTAGGCTTTGATCTTGGCCGCGATTTCGGTGTGGCTGCCGACCAGTGCAGTGCCGGCACCGCCGCGGACCAGACCAAAACCGGCCCAGAGGTTGGGTTCGATTTCGAGGTTGGCCTTGGACCCATTGTGGAGCGCGAGCATGCGCTTCTGGCCCTCGCCCTCGCTGCGGGCGAGACCGGCTTGGACCGACTTGATGGTCTCGGGATCGATCGCGGAGAGCAGGCGATTGGCTTCCGCCCAGGCGGCTTCGGGCGTGTCGCGAGTGATGACATGGAGGCGAATGCCGAACCGCACCGTGCGCCCTTCGGCCGCGGCGAGCGCGCGGACGCGTGTGATCTTTTCAACTACGGCGGGCGTGGGTTCGCCCCAGGTGAGATAGACGTCGATATGCCGGGCGGTGACCGGACCGGCTCCGGCGGACGAACCGCCGATATAGAGCGGCGGCAGGGGGTCGGGACGGGAGGGCAGGGTGGCGTTTTCGACTTGGTAGAAGCGGCCCTGAAAGTTGACGTTGGGTCGTTCCCAGAGCGCGCGGACGATCTGGAGAAATTCGTCGGCTCGTTCGTAGCGCTCGGCTTTGTCGGAGAAATCGGCGTAGGCGCGCTGCTCGTGCGGCTCGCCCCCGACCACGACGTTGAGCAGCAGCCGTCCGTTCGAAAACCGCTGAAAACTCGCCGCCATCTGCGCGGCCAGAGTGGGGGAGATCAGCCCGGGGCGAATGGCGATGAGAAACTTAAAACTCTCGGTCACGCTCGCGAGCATCGAATCGACGACGAAGGCGTCCTCGCACCAGGCGCCCGTCGGGGTCAACGCTCCGACGAAGCCCAGTTGCTCGGCACTGCGCGCGATCTGGCCGAGGTAGGCGAGGGTGGCGGGGCGGGCGCCGCCGGCGACACCGGCCGGAAGGCCGTGGCCACCTCCGACGATGTAACGAGAATCTCCATACGTGGGGAGAAACCAATGGAATTTGAGGATGCTCATTTGAGGAAGGAGCGAGGAGTGAGTAGCAGGTAGCGAGGAGGTGACTGCGGCGTGTTACGCTGCGGTGGTGAGGGGGCGAGCGCTAGGGGCGAGGACGGTGGGCCGGGCGGTGCCGGGCGTGGTTTGCTCGCGTTGTTCGTGCATCGAGAGCGTTGCAACGTCCGTGGGTTTTTCCGGGAAGACCATTGGGCGAAATGGCTCCTTGAGTTTTGCCGAGTCACGGTAACGCGCACCGTAGTGGTAGTCGGGCAGGCGATCGCGGCCGTTGAACAGGCGCGCCCGCAGGGTTTCGCCGTCGTTGTAGGCCTCGCGATAACGGCCACGGCGGCGCAGCTCCGGCACGACGTGTTCAATGAAGTCCCGCGCGGTGTCGTAGCTGTGGTATTGAACGAGGTTGATGCCATCGAGGTCGTCCTCATCGAGCCACTTCTCGATAGCATCGGCCACGACCGACGGCGTGCCCGCGACGAAGTAGCGACCGTAGTTGATGCCGCCGAGCTGGTCGAGGACTTCACCGACGGTTTGCTCGGGCTTAAAGCGGGGGCCGATCTGGTCGTAGCCCGGATCCTTTCGCGCGATAATATCGGCCAGGCGTTCGGTCCGTGGGTACCGGGTATAGTCGATCCGCGACATCGAATGGGCGAGACGGCCTTCGGCGCTGATCAAGCGTTGGTACTCCTCGACTTTTTTCGCGACGGCCGTGTCTGTATTGCCCGTGATGATACCGGCGCCCGCGATGAACTTGATATCGGTCGGCTTGCGACCGTGGCGTACCAACCGCGCGCGCATGTCAGCGATGTTTCGCCGAACCGCATCCGCGTTCATTCCACCGGTGAAGACCGCTTCGGCGTGGCGCGCGGCAAACTCCTTGCCGGCGTGCGAGCCGGTCGCCTGATAGAGTACGGGGGTGCGCTGGCGAGAGGGCTGGCAGAGGTGCGGGCCAGCAACTTTGAACTGCGGGCCGACGTGGTTGATGTAGCGAACCTTGGCCGGGTCGGTGTAAACGCGGCGCTCGCGATCTTGGATGACGGCGTCGTCGTCCCACGAGCCTTCCCAGAGTTTGTAGAGCACATCGAGGTACTCGTCGGCCACGACGTAGCGGTCGTCATGCGGGAGTTCGCCATCGAGGCCGAAGTTGCGCGCGGCGTTTGGCAAATAAGAGGTGACGATGTTCCAGGCGAAACGCCCCTGGGTCAGATGATCGAGGGTGCTGGCGCGGCGGGCGAAGGCGAACGGCGGTTCGTAGGTGGTGGAGAAGGTGGCGCCGAAACCGAGGTTTTTGGTGACCGCGGCCATGGCGGGAATGACGAGGAGCGGATCGTTGCTCGGAATCTGTACCGCCTCACGCAAGGCAGTTTCGGGTCCGTCCCGAAAACCGTCGTAGGTCCCGATCACGTCGGCGAGAAAGACGCCATCGAACGCCCCGTATTCAAGAAGCCGAGCGAGCTCAGTCCAGTAGGAGAGCTCGTTGAACCGGTGACGGTGATTGGTGGGATGAGCCCAGAGCCCATGGATGATGTGGCTCACGCAGTTCATCTCGAAGAGATTCACGTGAAGCTGCTTTTTGGGTGAAGACATGGGCGGGATGACGAATGACGAAGGCTGAAACTCGAATGAAGAATGGGAAGTGGGAGGAGGAAATGACCAATGACCAATGACCAGTGGCGGAGGCCAGATCGCGGATGTAGTTAGGTCGTGGTTACGGTGTTGGTTTGCTGTAGCCGGGGTCGCTGACCCCGGGGATCGAGGTAGGGCGGGGACTCCGCAAAAGGTGCGAAAGTGAGAAGGTTTGAAGGTGCGAAAGTGCGGTGTGGCGCTGACGCGCGGTAGGTTCGAATCGTTCTCGTTCTCGTTCTCTTACTCTTACTCGTTCTCTCAGGGATTGAGGTAGGGCGGTCACTCCGCTGACCGCCGTGCTTGTGGGATTTCACATTTTAGGTCCTAGATTTGAGATCGGATCAAAACCTCGGCGGTCAGCGGAGTGACCGCCCTACCTGCCGCCGTGAGGCGTTCTGATGTTTGGTACTTGTTACTTGTCACTTGGAACTTGCCCGCCGGTTTCAAATATCGATGGCATTGCCGAGGAATTCCGGGAAGGGAATGGCGGCGAGGAGAGTTTGGGTGTAGGGATGATTTGGATTCGCGAAGATCGCGCCGACGTCGCCGCTCTCGACCACCACGCCATCCTTCATCACGAGCACGTGGTCGCTGATTCGTTGGATGATGCCGAGGTCGTGCGAGATGAAGAGGCAGGCGAGGCCTAGACGCGCTTTGAGATCGGCGAGCAGATCGAGGATTTGCTTCTGCACGGAAACATCGAGGGCCGAGACGGGTTCGTCGCAGACGAGAACGGTGGGGTTGGGCGCGAGCGCGCGGGCGATAGCGAGGCGCTGGCGTTGCCCGCCGGAAAGTTCGATCGGTCGGCGAGGGAGCACGCTTGGGTCGAGCCGGACGAGTTCGAGCAGCTCCAACGCCCGAGCGCGGCGGGCGGTGGCGTCGGCCGGACCGGCGACCGCGATCGCTTCGCCGAGCACGCGCTCGACGATGTAACGCGGATCGAAGGAGCCGAGCGGATCTTGAAAGATCACCTGCATGCGCCGGCGGGCGGCGCGCTGCTCGCCGGCGGAGAAGCTTCGCCAATCGCGGCCTTGGAGACGCACCGTGCCGGCGTCGGGTATTTCCAAACCCAATACGAGGCGAAGAGTGGTGGTTTTGCCCGAGCCGGATTCGCCGACGATGCCGATGGTTTCGCCGGGCCGAAGAGAAAACGAAACATCGGAGACGACCGTGCGCTTTTTTCGGTCGGGGCCGGTGAAGGCCTTGGTCAGGCCCGAGACGGTGAGCACGGGAGCTTCGGCCGAAAACGGTTTCGACGATGAGACGGCGGGCTTGCCGCGTCCGCGGGTGTGGACGGTCTTGACCGCGTCGAGCAGGAGACGGGTGTAGGGATGTTTTGGATCGCGGAGGACCGCTTCGATCGGACCCTGCTCGACGATCAAACCGTGGTGCATGACTGCGACGCTGTCGGCTAGGTGCGACACGACCGCGAAGTCGTGGCTGACCACGATCATCGCGTTGTTCGGGGTGCGGATGGATTCGAGTAGCTTGAGGACCTGGACCTGCACGGCGGCGTCGAGCGCGGTGGTCGGTTCGTCAGCGATGAGCAACTCCGGGCCGCAGGCGATGGCTGAGGCGATGAGCGCGCGCTGGCGCAGACCGCCGGAAAGTTGATGCGGATATTGGCGTGCGCGCATCTCCGGTTCGGGCACGCCGACGGAGTGGAGGAGCTCGACCACGCGGGCGGCACGCTGCTCGCGATTGAGCGGCGTGTGCAGACGGAGCGATTCGGCGATCTCGTCGCCGACCGTGCGCAACGGATCGAGCGAGCCGAGGGCGTCCTGCATGACGAAGCCGATGCGGCCGCCGCGCAGCTCGCGCCAATGCCGTTCCGGCCAGGTCCGGAGCTCTTCACCGTCGAACGCGAGCTGATCGGCCGAGACGCGCGCCTCGGGACCGGTGAGGCCGACGAGGGTGCGGGCGGTGACGCTCTTGCCCGAGCCGGATTCGCCGATCAGGGCGAGACACTCGCCGCGATGCAGCTCGAAGGAGATGCCGCGCAGGACGGGCAGGCCCGAGCCGAAACGGACCTGGAGATTGTCGACCTGGACGAGCGGCGTGCCGGCCGGACGAGGCACTTTTTTCGGAGCCGGGAGCTGAGCGGTCAGGCGTGCGACCTCCGCGGCTTCCGCATCGATGGTGGTGAAGGCGTCGCTCATGGCGTAGTTTTTCCTTCACTACGGCGCAGCAGTTCGCGACCGAGGGCGGAGATCGAAAGCACGGTCAAGGTGACGGCCAATCCGGGGATGGCAGTGAGCCACCAGGCGTTGGCCAGGAAGCTCCGGCCCACCGAGAGCATCGCGCCCCATTCGGGAGCGGGAGGCGGAGGGCCGAGACCGAGAAAACTGAGACTCGCGCCGAAACCGATTTTTTCCCCGATCCCGATGGTTGCGAGAATCAGCACGGGCTTGATCGCGTTGGGCAACACGTGGCGCCAGATGAGGGTCGGTCGCCTCAAGCCGAGGGTCAGGGCGGCTTCGACGAAGGCGGCACCGCGCAAGACTTGGGTCTGGGCGCGAACGAGCCGGGCGTAGCGAGGCACGCTCGCGATGCCGACCGCCACGATGGTATTCAGAGTTCCCTGACCCCAAAAAGTGATGATCAAGAGCGCGAGCAGGAGGTGAGGAAAGGCGAGCAACACGTCGATGCACCGCATGACGGTGCCGTCGATCACGCGGTGACCGAGTCCAGCTAACAAGCCCAAGGTCACGCCGAGACTCAGGCCAATCGCCGTGGCACTCAGTCCCATGATGAGCGAAGGCCGTACACCGTAGACCACCCGAGTCAGGACATCGCGGCCGTTTTCATCGGTGCCAAAGAGATGGGCCGCGCTCGGCTCGCGGAAGGCCTGCCGGGCATTGGCTTCGAGCGGATCGCCCGCCGCGAGCCAGGCCGGTTGAAGGGCGGCGACGATCAAGAGCAGGAGGAAAAGACCGGCAAGGATCAGACCGGGACGGACGTGGCGCAAGGCGCGTCGTCGTAGGTGCGAGTTGGTTACAGGCGTGGCGGCTGCGGGGCCTGGTAGGTCGCGGAGGAAAATGTGCTCCTTGACCGGCACGGCGCGCTCGTCCGGAGCAGAAAGAGCGCCGGAGGTGAGGGGGGAGGGAGTGGCGGTGTTAGAGAGCAAGGGAGGAAATGACGAAGGCTGAAATTCGAAGGAGGAATGATGAGGAATGACCAGTGACCAATGACCAGTGGCCGGAGGCGGAAGGTGAGATCGCGGATGTAGTGGGAGAGTGGTTACGGGCGGTTTGTTGTAGCCGGGGTCGCTGCCCCCGGGGATTGATGCGGCGGGTCGAGGTAGGGCGGGGACTCCGCAATAGGTGCGAAAGTGAGAAGGTATGAAGGTGCAAAAGTGCGGGTGCGGCCCTGACGCGCGGTAGGTTCGGATCGTTCTCTCAGAGATTGAGGCTCGAGCCGTTCCGAATGTCTCCGGATCAAAACCCCCGGCGGTCAGCGCCGTTTCGACTTCGCTCAAGGTCCCGAGCCTGTCGAGGGAGAGTGGCCGCCCTACCTCGAGCCTTTTTTTACAGAAGAGAACAAAGGTAACGAAGATATGAACGTAGACTGGAAGTCTGGGAGCCATGTCGTTGGTTGTTGAATACCGATTGGAATTTGAGGCCGTAGATGACCTGTGGCGCTTTGTTCTCTTTGTTGGCTTCTGTGAAAAAGAATTGAAGGCTTTGAGGTGGAGCGTGACGTCCCGGCGCGCTGGCTTGGAGAATTTGAGATTTGAAATTTGAGATCTGAGATTTGAGCACGGATCGGCACGGGAGCCGTGCCGCTACGCAAGGGAAGCGCTTTCGCTTCCGGAACATTCGAGGCGCGGGGAGCGGAGTGACCGCCCTACCTAGGAGAGGCTGGTGCGGAGGAAGGCTTCGGGTTCGGAGGCGAGGTTGAGGAGATGGCCGAGTTTTGCTTGTTTGGTGCGGAGGTAGTGGCGGTTCTCACAGGTGGGCGTGGTGAGCAGGGGCACGCGTTCGACGATCTTCAGGCGATAGGTTTCGAGGCCGGTGAATTTCGCAGGATTGTTCGACATCAGCCGGATCGTGGTCAGGCCGAGATCAGTCAGGATCTGCGCCCCGACGTCGTAGCTCCGAGCATCGACGGGCAGACCGAGCTTTTCGTTGGCTTGCACCGTATCCAGTCCTTCATCCTGCAAGGCATAAGCGCGGAGTTTGTCGGCCAGACCGATCCCGCGACCTTCTTGATTGCGCAGGTAGAGCACGACCCCGGCGTCTTCGCGCGCGATCCGCGCGAGCGCGCTCTCGAGTTGCTGGCCGCAGTCGCAGCGCAGCGAGCCGAGGATGTCGCCGGTCACGCACTCGGAGTGGACGCGGACGAGGACATCGTCGCGGCCGCTCACCTCGCCCCGGACCAGCGCGATGTGCTCGGCGCCGTCAAGAATCGAACGATAGATGTGCGCGGTGAAATCGCCATGCCGCGTGGGCAGGCGGGCGACGGCGCCCTTGGTGACGAGACGTTCGCGCTGCCGCCGATAAATGATCAGCTCGGGGATGGTGAGGTAGGGCAGATGGTGACGCCGGGCAAATTCCTCGAGCTGAGCGCCGCGCGCCATCGAGCCGTCGTCATTGACGATCTCGCACAAAACTCCGGCGGGCGAAAGGCCGGCGAGCCGCACGAGATCGAGCGCGGCCTCGGTGTGACCCGGGCGAGCGAGCACACCGGCGGGATCGCTGCGGAGCGGAAAAATGTGTCCGGGACGCGCAAAGCCGGCGGCGGTGGCATGGGGATCGGCCAGCGCCCGAATCGTGGCCGCGCGATCCGAGGCGGAAACGCCGGTGGTGGTGCCGTGTATCCAGTCGACTGTGACGGTGAAGGCGGTACGGTGCGATTCGGTGTTGTCGCGCACCATCAACGGCAGCCGAAGCTGATCGAGTCGTTCGGCCAACAGCGGGACGCAGATGATGCCACTGGTGTGGCGGACGAAAAACGCCACCTGCTCCGGGGTGATCTTTTCCGCGGCCATGATGAGGTCGCCTTCGTTTTCACGCCCCGGATGGTCGGCCACGACGACCGGGAGGCCCCGGGAAATGGCAGAGATGGCGGCTTCGATTCTGGCGCAGGGAGAAGACATGGGGGAGGACGAAGGTTGAAGGCTGAAACTCGAATGAAGAATGAGGAAGGGGTGGAGGGAATGACCAATGACCAATGACCAATGACCAATGACCAGTGGCGGAGGCCAGATCGCGGATGTAGTTGAGCAGTGGTTACGGGGTGGCTTGCTGTAGCCGTGGGCGCTGACCCCGGGGATAGAGGTGGATCGACGCGTCCCTGCGGCGACCGGGTCGAACGAGCGTCGCAGGGACGCGCCGCACCACCTCGGAGAAACCGCCTCCGTGAAACGGGCTGATATTTTGGCACTTGTTACTTGTCACTTGGAACTTGCTTGCAGGGTTCAAACCCCGGGGTCGGCGCCCCCGGCTACAACTGGCGGAGAGCAGCGCTACCAGGCTCAGAGGGCAGGGGAGGGTTGGGCTACGATGCCGGTGAGTTGGGCGACGGCGTCGGTGAAGCGGGTGCGGAGTTCCTCGTCGAGGAACTGCAGGCGGCCATCGCTCGAGACTTGTAGTTGCTTGTCGACGACATAGACGCCCTGCAGGAGATCGGTCGCGCCGAGGGCGGAGAGCACCGGCTTGAGCGCGTAGTCGATCGCCAGTTGATGCGCGGGCGAGCCGCCGGTGGCCAGAGGGAGCACGGTTTTGCCGCGGAGCGCCGATTGCGGGAGAATGTCGAGCAGCGCCTTGAGGCCGCCAGTGAAGGACGCTTTGTAAATCGGGGTGGCGACGACCACTGCCTCGGCGTCCGCGAGGAGGCGTTTCACTCGGTCAAACGCCAGGCTGTCGTATTTTCCGAAGATGAGGTCCTCAGCGGGGAAATCGCGGAGGCCGAAGGTATGGGCTTCGAGTCCCGCGGAGGCGAAGTGTTGACGCGCGTATTCCAGGAGCGCGCCGGAGCGGGAATTCGCGGAAGGACTGCCGGAGAGGAGGAGGATGGAAGACATTTTTGGGAAATGACGAAGGTTGAAGTTCGAAGGAAGAAAGAAGGCGGTTAATGACCAGTGACCAATGACCAGTGGGCGGAAGGGGGAAAGCGCGGGTGTAGTTAGGTTGTGGTTACGGGGTTTGTTGTAGCCGAGGTCGCTGACCCCGGGGGTCGAGGTAGGGCGGGGACTCCGTTCCCCGCCGCGATCGAGCCGTTTTACAGAAGAGAACAAAGGAAACAAAGTGGTGAACGCGGGTGAGTGTCTAAGAGCCATGGCGTTGGTTTTTAGATGATGGGTTTGGAATTTTTGGCGGAGAATACCTGCGGCGCTTCGTTCTCTTCGTTAGCTTCTGTGAAAAAGGATTGGAGGTTTGATTTTCACCCGGAAGCGGCGGGGACCGGAACCCCCGCCGTACCCGTCGCGGCGGTGTATTGGCTTTTTGGACGGGGGAGACCGAGGTGGTCGCGGAGGGTTGTGCCGGTGTAGCCGTGGCGGAAGACGCCGCGCTTACGCAGGATCGGCACGACGTGGTCGACGAAGATCTCGGCGCCGGACGGGAAGGCGTCGGGCATGAGGTTGAAGCCGTCGCCTGCACCGGCGAGAAACCACTCGGTCAGGGTGTCGGCGATCTGTTCGGGCGAGCCCACCGCCAGGCGATGACCGCTGCGGATCCGTTTTGAAAGCTGGCGGACGGTGAGGTTTTCCCGCTTGGCGAGTTTGATCTGGGCTTCGAAGAAACCGTGCGACCCGGACTCGGGTGGCGTGAGATCGCCCAGACGGTGCCAGGGCAGGGGGCCGTCGAGGTCGAGCTCCTTGAGGGGAATGCCGATCCGTTGCGCAACTTGAGCGAGCGCGCCGTCAGGTCCTTGGTAGGAGTCCAATTCGTCGCAGCGACGATTCGCCTCTTCTTCGGTGCTGCCGATCACGGTCGAGAGGCCGGGCATGATTTTCAGGTGATCGGGATTGCGACCCCAGGCGCGCGCGCGGGCTTTCATCTCGTTGTAGAAGGCGATGCCGTCTTCGAGCGTGGTTTGGGTGCAAAAAATCGCGTCGGCGTAGCGCGAGCCCAGTGCCTTGCCGCCCTCGGAGCCGCCGGCCTGAACGAGCACAGGGCGGCCTTGCGGACTGCGCGGGAGGTTAAGCGGACCTTTGACCGAGAAATGTTTTCCGACGTGATCGATCGCGTGGACTTTCTCCTCGTGCGCGTAGCGGCCAGAGACCGGGTCGCCGATGATGGCGTCGTCTTCCCAGCTGTCCCAGAGTTTGAGGGCAACCTCGACGAATTCGGCGGCCCGTTCGTAGCGGTCGACGTGAAGCGGCGCGCCGTTCAGGCCAAAGTTCTGGGCCGCGGCATCGCCGGCGTTGGTCACGATGTTCCAAGCGGCGCGGCCGTTGCTGATAAAGTCCATCGAGCCGAGGCGGCGGGCCAGGTTGAAAGGACTGTTGTAGGTCGTGGACGCCGTAGCGATCACACCAATACGCTCGGTTGCCAAGGCCACCGCAGTGAGCAGAACCGTCGGCTCGAGCCGGCCGGCGGGCTGGCGCGCGACGCTGCCGGCCAACGCGGGGCCGTCGGCGAGAAAGATCGCATCGAGCGCGCCGCGTTCGGAGATCCGCGCGATGTTCTGGAAATACTGGACATCCTGCAGCGCGCTCCACGGAGCCTCACGGAGGCGCCAGGCGGCTTGGTGGCCGCCGAGCCCGAGGATGTTCATGCCGATGCTCATCTGGCCGCGGGGAGAGGAAGACATGGGGCGGAAATGACGAATGACGAAGTTCGAATGACGAAAGGGAGATGGTTAATGACCAGTGACCATTGACCAATGAGCGGAGGGGAGCGCGGATGTAGTTAAACGGTGGTTACAGGGCGGTTTGTTGTAGCCGGGGGCGCCGACCCCGGGGAATTGAGGTAGGGCGGGGACTCCGTTCCCCGCCGTTTTCGAACCCGGCGGTCAGCGGAGTGACCGCCCTACCTTCGGACGAGGCGGTTTGGCGTCTTTCGAAGGCCTCGCGCCAGGCGCGGTCGGGGATGGTTCCGTTGAGGAGGTAGTCGCCGATCGCAGCTTCGCGGTGGATCGCGGGATTGTGCGAGGCGGCGGTGCGGGCGTTTCGCCAGTGGCGGTCGAGGCGGCGGGTTTCGCTCGTGGCGGAGGCGCCGCCGACTTCGAAGACTAGCGTTGCGGCTTCGAGCACCTGCGGCAGGACGATCTGCTGCGCCTGGTAGGCCTTGATCTCGGTCGAGACGTAGTCGGCCTCGGTCGCTTCGCCCCGCTGCACGAGGTGATAAAGGTCCTCCAGATGTTGGGCGATTCCGAGGACGATGGTTTCGGCGGAAAAAGCGAGACTGGAGACTTTACCTAGGACGCGTTGGACGAGCGGATCGCCTTTCGGATTCGATTTGCCGGGAATGCCGAAAGCGCGGGTGCGCGGCTGGACAAAAGCAATGCCGTCGCGGACGACCGCGCGCCCCACGCCTGCGACGCTGGCGAGAAGCACGAGTTGGAGAAACGCCTTTTGATAATTCTGGGTGAAGTCGGCCGGGCCGAAACGGCGGATGATCTGGTCGTCGTTGATTTTGACCCGATCGAATTTAGTCGTGCCGCTGCCGGTCAGGCGCTGGCCAAAACCGTCCCAGTCGTCGATCCGCGTGACCCCGGGAGCATGGGTCGGCACGGCCACGCTGACCCGCTCCTCGCCCTCAAGCAGAGAGACGATGATCCAGTCGGCATAGATCGTGCCGGTGCTGTAATACTTTGTGCCGTCGACCAGATACTGATCGTTCTCGCGTAAAAGCTGCGCGGAGCCGCCGGTGTGCTCGGTCCGTTCGGCCATGGCGTAGCCGAGAATCACGCCCTGCGCGATGAGCGGGAACCACCGCGCATGCGAGGCTGTATCCGGGATATTGAGACGGGCCTCGAGGAAGGAAAAGTGTCCGCGGAAAAGATGGGAAACATTCGAGTCGGCTTCGCCCAATTCAAGCAGGAGGCGGAAAAGTTGCGGCAGCGTGGCGCCGAGGCCGCCGTAGGCCCGAGGGATGCGGACCGCACCGAAGCCGGCTTCGCGCAGCCATGCGACCGGCTCGTAAGCGAGCGTACGGGTTTGCTCGCGAGCGACCGCGCCGTCTGCGATGCGGGAGAAAATGGGGCGGAAGCGCGCGGCCAAGTCCTCCCAACTAGGCGCCTCAGCCGGATCGATGTAGGCCTGGGGCGCGACCTCGCGGGGAATGGCCGCGGAAGTGGAGACGGAAGCTGATTCGGTGCTGGAGGACGGTGCCTCAACCCCACTCGTGCCATTGACCGGCGACGTAGATTGGTCGGAGAAAGTGGTTTTTGACGGAGCTTCGAGCGTTGAGGTAGGCATGAAGAGAAAGGGTCGAGGGGAATGGATCAGGTCGTTCGGGTACGCGGATCGATCACCGCGTTGATCAGGTCGACGGCCAGGTTCACGAGCACGTAGACGGCGGCGGCGAGCAGGGTGACGCCGAGCACAAGGGGGACGTCCTTGTTCACGGTCGCGTCGGCCACCAGCCGACCGACGCCCTGGCGAGCGAAAAGCGTCTCCGCGATCACCGCGCCGCCCAGGAGCATGCCAAAAAACGAGCCCGAAAGCGTGACCACGGGGATCAACGCGTGACGTAGGGCGTGGCCGAGTCGTATTCCGGCTTCAGATACACCGCGCGCCCGAGCGGTGGTGATGAAGGGTTGCTCGAGAATTTCTTCGAGCTGATTGCGCAGCACCTGGGTGAGCAAGGCGCTCATCGGGATAGCCAAGGTCAGGGTCGGGAGGATGAGGGCCTTCCCACTGTTCTGGCCCGAGGCGGGCAGCCAATGCAGGCGGAAGGAAAAGAGAAGCAGCAGAACGATCCCGAGCACGAAGCCCGGCATAGAGGAGGCGACGAGCTCGGTGCCGGAGGAAACGTTGCGCACCCAGCGCGAACGGCGGGCGGTGAGCAGCGCGATCAGGATCGAAATCGTGACCGCGGAAAGGCCGGCCCAGACGGCCAGCTGCACGGTCGGCCCGAGCTGCTGGGCGATCGCTCGCGTAACCGGAATCCGGAGACGGTAAGATTCCCCGAGATCACCGCGCGCGAGTTTCGCGACGTAAATCAAGTACTGCTGGTAGAGCGGTTGATCGAGGTGGTAGTCCTGGCGCACCCGGGCGAGCACGGCGGGAGTGGGCACCGCTTCACCGCCGCCCAGGATCGCGATGGCCGGATCGCCGCCGGTGGTGTTGATGGTCAGAAAGGTCAGAGTGGCGGCGCCCCAGAGGACGCCCAGACCGGCGATCAAGCGCCAGAGGATGCGGCGAAAGAAGGGATTCATCAGGAGTCCTCCGCGAGCCAAGCTCCGAGGAGGAGCGGAGTGTTATGGGAGGTGTCGTAGAGCACGCCGTGCAGGCGCTTGCGGTAGGCGATGAAGGTGTAGTTTTCGTAAAGCGGGATCGCCGGAACGACCTCGGTCAGGCGGTGCTGGGCTTTTGAATACAATTCCTTCAGCGCGGCAGGATCGCTAGTCTGGCGAGCCCGGGCTACGAGGTCGTCGAAGACGGCGTCCCGGAGACGCGCGGTGTTCTGGCCGACGTGGGCCGGCGTGCTGATCTCGTCGCTATGGTGAATGATATAGAGCGCGTCGGGCGTGTTGGTGTGCCAGACGCCGGTGGAGATCGCTTGAAAGGTCCCCGCGCTGCGGCGATCGGTCACCTGGGTGGCGGGGAGCTGGGTCAGGCGAAGTTCGAAGCCGATTTTTTTTGCATCCGCCTGAATGGCGACGGTCACCGCACTCGGTGTCGCGAGTTCGGAGACAAGAAATTCCGCACCGAGCCGCTGGCCGTCTTTGGTGCGAAAGCCGGCGGAATCGCGGCCCGTCCAGCCCGCTTCGTCGAGCAGACGGTTGGCCGCGGCTGGATCATAGCGCAGGGCGTCCCGAAACGAGGGGTCGTAGTACGGCGTGGTCGCGGCGAGAAAATCGGTTTTGGGCTGGTATTCGCCGAAGCCGACCATCTGCACGATCCCCTCGCGATCGACCGCGAGAGCGAGGGCGCGGCGGACCCGCACGTCGTCGAACGGCGGCTTCTCGGTATTGAACGCGAGACCGCGATTGGGAATGCCGGAGCGTATCCGACGATCGAGCACAAGTTGGGAATCGGCTCGGATCGCGACCGCGTTTTGGGGCGGCGCTTCCAGGGTCAGATCATACTGGCCGGAGGCGAGTCCACTGTAGCGAATCAAGGCCTCGGGGATGATATCGACCTCGATGTGCTCAAGAAAGGCTGGACCCTCGTGATGAAGAACGGCGGGCGCCCAGTGGTAGTCGGACCGACGAACGAAACGCAGGCCCTTTTGACGGGTGTAGTTTTCGAGAATAAAGGGGCCTGAGCCGATCGGTGCGGCGACGGCGGAGCGCGGATTTTCCCGAATCTGTTTGGGCGAAATCATCGCCAGCCAAGACTGCGCGAGGACGTGGAGAAAGGGCGTGTACGGCTGGCTGAGGTGGGCCTCGAAAGTGAAATCGTCGACCACCCGGCCGTCGACGTAGGGAGCAATGTAGCGGGCGGCCAAGGTGGAGCGCGTAGCGGGATCGCGCATGTGCTCGAGGTTGAGCCGCACCGCTTCGGCGTCGAAGCGGGAGCCGTCGCTGAAGGTGACGTCGCGGCGGAGGCGAAAGACGTAGGTCCGCCCATCCGGCGAGAGGGTCCAGGACTGAGCCAACCAGGGCTGCGGAACGCCGGTGGGATCGAGGTAGACCAGGTTATCGAAAACCAGTCGTCCGAACCACTGTATGTAAGTGGCCGATACACCGTGGGGATCGAGAATGGCGGTGTCGGTCGTGGTCGAGACGCGCAAGGTGCCGCCGCTGCGCCCGGCAGCCGGATCGAGCTGGGTGTAGTCGCTCTCTGGGTACTTGACGAACCCGGCTTCGTTGATCTCGCTCGCCCCCGCGGACGGACGCGCCGCGGAATCGGAGACGCCACGATTGCAGCCAGCCGCGAGAAACAAAACGCCGGGGGCGGCGGCGACGGTGAGAATCGTGGAAAAGGAGAGGCGCGGGCGCATGAGTCAGAGGCGTTTATCGAGCTTCCGCACGATGACGTTGCCGGTGAATTGGAAGACCTGGACGAAGACGACGATCAGGAGGATGGTGAAAATCATCACGTCGGTCTGGTAGCGGTAGTAGCCGTAGCGGATCGCGAAATCACCGATCCCGCCCCCGCCAACCAGGCCGGCCACGGTCGAGTAGGAAAGAAAGCTCACGGTCAAAATCGTAATGGAGTTAGCGATACCGGAGCGGCCTTCGGCGTAGAGGACGCTCCAGATGATCCTTAGCCGGCTCGCGCCCATCGACTCGGCGGCCTCGACCGCACCGCGGTTGACCTCGAGCAGGACCTGTTCAACAAAACGCGCGAGGTACGGAATCGAGTTGACCACCATTGGAACGGTGGCGGCAGTGGTGCCGAGGGCCGTGCCCACGATCGATCGGGTAATCGGGATCATCGCGATCATCAGGATCAAAAACGGGAACGAGCGGACCAGGTTCACCGCGCCATTGAGGGCGAGGTAAAAGCGCGGCGCGTGGATCAGGGAGCCCGGCCGGGTCAGAAAAAGCAGGGTGCCGAGGGGCGTGCCGAAAAGCACCGCGAGCGGAATGGTGATGACAAGCATGTAGGCCGTCTGGCCCAAGGCCTGCACGATTTCCGGTCCGGCGTTCTGGATGTTCTCGAACATGGTCGTAGACGCGCGGCTCAACGGTTCAGCCCGTCGAGGAAGACGATGGCGTCGCCGTATTTACCCCGGTAGTACGCCTTGAGCGCGTCGCTCGCGTAGGCTTGCTGCAACGCTTTGATCTTGGGCGTGCCGACGAGGTCTTTGCGGATCGCGACAATTCCTTTGTAGGGCGTTTGCTCGGCGCTCTCGTAGACCAACGCGTCTTTGATCGGATCAAAGCCGGCGCGGATCGCGTAGACCGAGAAAAGAAAGCCGACATCCACGTCGTCGATCGCCCGTTGGAGCATGAGCTGATCGACTTCCTTGAATTTGTATCCGTGTGGATTCTCGGTGATGTCTTTCAGGCTCGCATGCGTGACGCTCACGCCGCTCTTGAGCTTCAGACGACCCTTGTCCTGGAGGAGGAAGAGGGCGCGCCCGTTGTTTGCCGGATCAACCGGAATGCCGAAGGTCGCGCCGTCCGGCACCTGATCGAGAGACTTGTACTTTTTTGAATACAGTCCCGAGGGCGTGAAGAGGGTATAAAAACCGCGGGTGACGTTCTTGAGGTCGTGATCCTTCACGAACTGCTCGAAGTAGGGATCATGCTGAAACGAGTTCGCGTCGGCCGAACCGTCGTCGACCAGCTTGTTGGGCTGAATGATATCGTTGACCACGACCCATTTCAGCTCGAAGCCCTGCTTGGCCACCTCCGCTTTGAGGATCGGGACGATCTCACTGTTGAAAGCGAGGTCGCTCATGATGAAACGCACCACCCGGTCGGAGTCGGCTGACGTGTTCCCACCGGTGGAGCGGTGGCAGCCGACAAGGAGGGCGAGCGCGAGCAAAGTGAGGAGGCCGGTGAGTCTCATAGAGAAGTGGTCGTGGAGAATCGAATACGGCTAGATCAGAAGCGGAAGGTGACGCCGCCGGTCAGACCAAAACCGTCGCCGGCCTGGAAAAGCCGATTGGTGCGATTGGTCGAGGCAGGGCCTGCGTCGAAAGTCGGACCCGCGCTGGAGGCGTACTTCTTGTCGGTCAGGTTTCGCGCATCGAGGTAGACCTGCCAGTGCTTCTTCGTATCTTGATAGCCAATACCAGCATTCAGGAGGGTGTAGGCTGGAACCTCGAGATGGTTGGCAAAATCGACGAAGTATCCCGACGCATACTGAAGCGAGAACGACCCGTAGAACCCACTAGCGTGGTCGAACTGGAGACGAGCTTGGTAGTATTGGCGCGGGACGCCGGGGAGTTCGTTTTTTCCGAAGGTGGGGTCGTTCTTGTAGGCAAAATCGTTCAGACTGAGCGACTGACTGAAGACCAGCTTGCTGCCGTTGCCGGTCGGGGCGGCGAGAAAGCCGTTTTGGGTCCAGGCGACGATGTCGAGGGCCACTTCTGCGCCCTGCTTGTAGGTTTTGCTCCCGTTGAAGGTGTAGCTGCCCTTGCTCGGATCGCCCGGTACGATCGGAACGGAGAGGAGCTCGTCCTTAACGTTGGTTCGAAATAGGCTGACGCTGCCGGTGTAGACCCCGATGCTGAAGCGGCTGCCCACTTCGAAGGCGATGGCCTTTTGATCCCTGATGTCGTCGTGGTAGGGATAGTTGCCCTGCGAGCCGCGATTGAGCTGCCAGGAATTGGGTCCCTCGATCGAACGCGTCACATTGGTGAAAAACGTGAGGTGAGAGTTTGCTTCGTAACGCAGGCCGAGACGCGGGGTGAAATAGGTATTGTGGCGGTCGATACGACGGCCGACTGCGCCGGGTGCGGGCGCGAGCGGCGTGAGGTCGGGATTGAAGTAGGTGACCTCACCGGCGCGGCGGATGTAGGCAAGACCCACACCGGTGGTGAGGAAAAGCGGTTGAGCCAGACTCAGTTCGTTGACGATGCGGACCGAACTGTCTTCCGAACCGTTGTAGTTCGCGGTCTTGAGCAAGGTGCGAAAAGTGCGAGGACCGGTCGTGACATTGGCGTTGTTCGCGTAGGTGTTGACGTCGGCGTCGTACTCGCGGTCGATACTGCCGGCCACGGTGGTCGTGCTGGGGCGGCCGAAAATCGTGTCGGTGCGGGCGTATTTTGCCGAAACGGTGAGGTCGCGAAAATTCCAGATGCTGCGTTCGGCATCAGCCAGCGGGGCGCCAAAATTGCCGGAAGAAGGTTTGGGCGAGATGTCGATCGGGGCGTCGTGGAAGACCAATCCCAGCTCCAGTTTCGAATCGGGATCGATTTGGATTTGCGTGCGGTTGGCCAACCAAGTCGAGCCAGGCTGCGTGCGATAAGTGTCGTTGGTCAGGTTGTTCGGGTTGGCCTGCTTGGGGTTGGAGAGCAGCTCGTCGAGCGAAATGCTGCCGGGATTTTCGTTTTCCGTCCGGCGGTAGCGGAGGAAGAAGCGCGTGTTGATCTGCGGAGAGAGTCGGTAGCCGAAGTTGCCAGCAAAGCCGTCCGATTTGCCCCGAGCGTGCTGCTGAAAACCCTTCACCCGGAGCGAGGCGGCGGAGATGAAGTAGTCAGCGTTGCCGCGTACTTGACCGGAGGATACCTGATACTTGCGGTAGTTGAAACTTCCGTAGTCCACGCGGACCTCGAAGGGCGAGGCGTCGTAGCCGGTCTTGGTCACGTAGTTGATCGCGCCGCCGAGTTGAAGGGCACCGAAGTCGTAGGCGTTTCCACCGAGGAGAACCTCGGTGTAGTTCAAACCGTAGGTCTCAAAGAGCTCGTAAGGCGTGCCACCGGCGCCGGTGACGGGCAGGCCGTCGAAGGTGAAAAGGGTGCCGGCGCGGAAGAAATTGCCCGCGGTGCGCGCGATGGCGGAGCCGCGGATGGAGAGTTTGATCCCGTCGCCACTGCCCGCCGGGGGAGCAGCGAAGACACCGGGCTGAAAGGCGAGAATGTCGGCGGAGGTGCCGACGTGCTGGCGCTCGACCGCGGAGTTGTCTACCACCTTGACCGCGCCGGCGATTTGGGCGAGCTGCGCGCTGGCCAGCTCGGCGGTTGGGGGAAGATCGGCCGCGGCCGCGGTGTCGGACACGAGCGTCTTCGACAGCGCGACCGGCTCCTTCGGTTTTTCCTGGGCCACAACCGACGATCCGGCGAGCAAGGCGCAGAGAGCCAGGCCGGCTGCGGCGGTTGAGGCGATCGTCCGCGGGTGGAACGAAGCGGTGAGGAAAGACGGATTCGGCACGAGGGCCGATCCGGTCGGATAGGAGCGGGAAGATTTCACAGGTTGGCGGTGGAGGTGCAAAAAGTGCAAAAAGTGCGAAAGTGAGAAAGTGAGAAGGTGCGAAAGTGCGGGTGCGGCGCCGGAGGCGCGGTGGTGGGGGAGAGGATGTGTATCGATCTTTCTCTTACTTCATTCTCTTGATCTTTCTCCGGTTCGGGCGTCAGGTCCTGATGGATTGGAAAGGATCGTTCTCGTTCTCTTACTCTTACTCGTTCTCTCAGGGATCGACGTCCGAGGGTAGGGCGAGGCGTCCCTGCCGAGCCGTATTCAACGCGGCTCACCAGGGACGGTTCGCCCTACCTCAGAGGGATGTTGGCGCGCAGCGGTTTTCGACCTTGTAACATGTTTCCAACTACTTGGCGGTCGCGGCGGCGGCGTCGTGCTCGGCCTTGTATTGGGTGGCGAGCGTGTTGTAGCGCTTGACCACGTCGTCGTATTTCGTCGCGAGCTCGTTGTAGGCGAGGATGGCCTGATTGGCTTTTTCAGCGGTGTCCTTGTTCGCGCTGAGGATCTGTTCGCGTTGCGCGAGGAGGGTCTGGATGTTCTGGTCCCGCGCGGCGACGGCTGCCTTGTGCTCCTCGAGGGCGTGCTGCCAGTTGACCAGCTGCTTGGAAAGGCGGTCCTTCTCACCCTCGAGGGTAAAGATTTGGGCTTTCTGAGCGCGGATCGCGGCGACTTGCTCGTCGGTCTGGGTCTTGAGGGTGGCGACGTTTTGTTTAAAACCGTCGAGGTCCTCGTTGACCCGGCGGAGGTCCTCGGTCTGTTGGGCCAGTTTGTTTTCCTGCGTGCCCGCGGTGCGCTGCAGGTCGGTGATGCGCGCCCCGTAGTCCTTTTCGCGATACCATTGGAAAACGCAGACGCTGCCGAGGAGGAGAAGGAGGCCGAAATTGAGGAATGTGAACGTACGGGCCATCGATAGAACCTTTAGTGCACGGAGACGTGCGAATTGCTTTGGTCGACGTCGCGCACCTGGAAGGCGACGTTTTGGATCCCGGAAGCGCGCACCCGATCGAGGACGGTGATCATGCTGCCGTGGCGGGAATCGACGTCGCCGGAGATCACCACCCGCGTATTGGGGTGTTGACTACGTTGACGCTCGAGTTCGCTTTGGAGCTCGTTTTTGCCGATCGGGCGCTTGTCGATGAAGATACCACCGGTCGAGCTGACCGAGACCGAGATGGTGTTCGGTTTGTTCTCCGGATCGCCGCTTTGCGCGGTGGGCAGGCTGACCTTCAGGCTCTTCGCGCTCGCCATGGTCAGACTGACCATCATGAAGCAGGCGAGGAGGAAAAACATGATGTCGATCAGCGGGATGATTTCGATGCGGGCCTTCTTCTTGCCGCGTTTTCGGGAACGTCGGTTCATGGTGCCTCCCGGTTATTTCGAGACGTCGGCCAGCTCGTAGCCGCGTTCGGACCGCGACTTCGCTTTTTCGCTGAGCAACTGGACATTCTTCGAGACGGTTTCCAGTTCCTCTTCGAGCTCCTCGGCTTTGCTGCCGAAGATATTAAACGGCAGGAGCGTCACGATCGCGATGCCCAGGCCGCAGGCGGTCGCGATGAGGGCTTCACCGATGCCGCCGCTGACTTTGGAGACCGCGAGGTCCTGATCGCCGCCGACGAATTTGAAGGACTGCATGATGCCCGTGACCGTGCCGAGCAAACCGAGGAGCGGGGCGAGCGTGATGATCGTGTCCATCGCGGTGAGAAACCGGCGGGCGACTTTCAACTCCTCCGAGGCGCGAATTTGCGTGGCGATTTCGATCGCGGTTTCGGGGTGGTCGAGCGCGTAGGCGACAACCCGGACCCTCGGGTCGGCCGAGGCGTCGGCCAGCTTGATCGCTTCGTCGCGATCGCCGCGACCGAGGGTCTTGTAGATGCGGTTCAGCCTGTCGGTGTCGCGAGTGCGGCGAAAGGAAAGGCCCCAGAAAATCCGCTCGGCGATGACCGCAAGCGCGAAGAGCGAGAGAGCAAGGAGCGGCCACATGATGATCCCGCCGTGGAGAAAGGTATCGACCAGGATATTGGCGAAGGTGAGGTGTATCATTGGATTAAATACGTGGAGCAGTTTTAAAATCGGTCAGTGCAGGCTGAATTCGTAGGCTTTGACGTAGTAACCGGGTTCGCCGGTCCAGCGGCCCTGGCGGAGATTCTCGAGAGCGGCTCGATCAAGGGACTCGCTCTTTGACGTCTCCCGTACCCGCACGTCGTAGATGTCGCCCGTTGGAGAGGTCCGAAATTCAACCACCACGGTGCCGGTGACGTGGCGACGACGGGCGTCGAGTGGATACGCGACGGTGGGGAGCAGGAGATTGCGACGAGCGGCACCGTCATCGAGCGAGATGGGTTCGGCGGGACGACGACGTCCGCCGACGGCGCCTGAAGCCTGCGAGGCGTCGTTGACCACGCGGACGGGGCCCTTGACCTCGATGCCGAACGCGACCGGAACGGAGGAAGGGACGGCGGCGATGGCTTGCACCGGTGGCAGGGGAGGAAGGTCGAGCGGCGCGGCCGGCTCGGGCGCGTCTGGAGTCGGGACGGCGAGATCTTGTTTCGGCGGCTCCTGCGGAGGAGGCGGTGGCTCGGGTTCGAGTTTGACCTGTTCGATCACGGCCGCGGGCGGCGGAGCAACCGGCGCACGTTCAAAGCGAACCGGAGGAGGCGGCACGCCCCCGCCCAAAAACGCGATGAGCAGGAGATGGGTCGCAACTGAGGCGGTGAGAATCGGCAGGAGCAGATCGACCGATTCACGACGCTCGGCGGGAGCCTGCGGAATCGGAAACGCGCGGGCCGCTTCGGACGGTGCGGGTGCGGCGGCGTAGGGCGCGTCGAGCACGGCTTCAGAAACAGGACTGGAGGAGCTCACCGCGACCTCCCAAATTGAGCAGGATGGCGGCGACGCAAAACCCGGCCCGCGAACGAGACGGGGGCGCACGAAGCGCGAAGAAAAAGGGAGGCGTGAGAGAGTCGTGACATCGGAGGAGGGTGTGAGGCCCGGGGGGCCGAGAGCGGCACCGCTCCAGATGTCTGGTCGCGCTTGATCTGACGGACGTACCTAAAGATTCAGGATCTCTGCTCTGTCAAATAGAATTCCTAGTAAAGATAAGGAGTAAGTGATTTTAATTTTTTAATAATTTATCAGTAACGGCTTAAAATTTAACTGTTTTTGATTTTAGGTTAAATTTTTAATCCACACATGAATATAGGATTAATTGCTCCGCTAGGGATGAGGGGCTTGCGGACGCTTCGATTAGTAGGCGCCCCAGCCCCTTCGGTGATCTGGGGTTGGTGATCACCTCCGGCGCTCCGAAGGGCGGAATCTCTCGTCTCACAGAAGAGGAATATCTCCCTTTGTGTCGGTCACGCCCCCGCGTCGCCAGACTTGGTCGAGGGAATTCGTAGTTGAATCACAACTACACCTGAGCGCGAATGGGGCCGTTGGCGCAGAGACGCGCCAACGACTTCGGCTGGGTCGCTCGCTGGCTAGGGATGGGTGGCGCCGGCGGGCGTCTTCTCTCCCGCGGTGACGCGGATCGGGAGCCGATTTTGAGGCGGCGGCAGTAGGCAGGTCGCGAACGCGGTGAAGGCGCAGGGCGGGCTGATCGCGCGATTGAAATCGAGCGTCACCTTTCCGTTTTTGGGCGGGTCGGTGAAAAGGAAGCGTCCAGCGCCGTAGGTTTCGACGCCGCTGGTCTGGTCGGAGAAAATAAAGAAGAGCGAATCGTCTCCGGTCTCTTGGATTGGCCAGAGCTCGTAGGTTTTGCCCTTGTATTCAAAAATCGCTTTGCCCGGCACGGCCTCCGGCGAAACGGTGCCGACGACGTTTTGGATTCGAAGGGTGCGAGGCGGTGAAAAGGATTCCCAGGTGGCTTCGATCTTCCAGGCCCGATCCTCGGTGAAATACTCCAGACCGGCGAAGTGGGCGCGCGTCTCGGCCGCGCTGTCTTTCACGCGCAGCGCTTTTCGATCTCCTCGCGAAATCACCTGTAAAGTCAAAGTGCCTACCTGGACCAGGGTCGGCTTATCTTCGTCCTCGGAAAACGTGATGTTCTCCTTGGGCTCCTGGCCGTCCACGGTTGCGGACACTCGCGCTTCCAGCATCAGCGAGACCTTTCCGCTGGTTTTATCCCAAGCGATCGTGCCGAGCACAGCCGGACCTTTGGCCAGAACCACGTCATTGGTTTTGGCGGCGCCCACCGCCTGGTTCCCTTCGTGTAACCAGTGCAGCCCAATCAGCGTGAGCCATCCATCCGCAGCGGTCAGTCGCTCGAGGCGGTGCGCTCGCCACTGCGCGAGATCGGACGTGGGCTCGGCCAAGGCGAAGCTCGACCCAGTGAGTAGTGCTGCAGAAACTACAAGGATCCGGGTAGGGAAGAGACGGTGAAGGTGCATCACGAAAGCGGCGAAGAGAGTCACCGTAGCTCCAATCGCAAGCCGCGGTCGAGCGTAGCCTTGTATTTCTTGTTCCGCGGAGCGAAAAATATAAAAGCGGTACCTGAGAAGTGATGTTCAAGTATAAAGAGCAATCGACTCTTTCATCGGCCCCAACGGATCGGCTTAGTCTTTTAACATCGATCCGTTTTGCCTCCTGCGATGCGAGCGGAGCAATTGATCACGCGGCTTTGGAAGTGGACGCGATCCTGCCGAGACGGGGACGTTTCTGCTCAGAAGGATTCGAGAGGTGAGCAAACTCGATTCCAGATAATCGAATGATGGATTTTATGAAGTCATGAAGGGTACGGCCGCACGGCTTTCGGCCCGTAAACGCACACCCGATTGCATGCGGAGCGTAATGCTTGGATGAGTTTGGGCGACAACACCGGGTTGGGCCGCAAGTCGCCAGTGTTGCGTCAGCGTCGCCATGACCAATATCAGTTCCATCCAGGCGAAATTTTCTCCGATACAAATCCGCGCGCCACCTCCAAAGGGAAAATAGGCAAATTTTGGCAATGCTTCGGTGAATTCGGGGGTCCAACGCTCAGGCCGAAATGCGTGGGGCTCCGGGAAAAATCTCGGATCCCGATGGATAATCCATGGACAAACGACTGCGATCGCAGCTCGAGGGATGGTGTATCCATTAATGACGGTCGGCTCTAACGTCGTTCGTCCGATGCTCCAAATCGAAGGATATAATCGTAGCGCTTCGCGCACGACTTTCTCGGTAAACACGAGAGATCGAAAGTCCTCGAGCTTGGGTGTTCGTCCGGCCAATACGCGATCGAGTTCTGCGTGAAGTGAGGCTTCAACTTCCGGATTTTGAGAGAGCAACCACCAGGTCCAAGTCAGAGCATTGGAGGTGGTTTCATGGCCGGCAATAAAGAGAGTGAGTGCCTGATCGCGCACCTCTTCATCGGATAGTTTTTCTCCGCCGTGATCCGCGTCTTCGGCGAAAGCCAACATCGAAAGCAAATCACCGGTATCCCGGTGATTCGCGCGCCGGTCGCGAATGAGAGCATATATCGTCTCATCAAGCATCGCTTGCGCTTTTTTGATCCGATAAGTCGCGGGGATCGGTAAACGCATCAAGAGTGGCGCGAGCGGGCGCATCAAGTGGTTGAAGTTTTCCAGCAAAGCGGTGAGCGCCTCGCCGATTTTTTTCGCGTCTTTCTCCACGTCGGCGGAGAATAACGTTCGTCCCACTATGGCGAGGGTCAGACGATTCATTTCCTCTCCGATATCGATTTCATCTCCATCCCGCCAGCGGTCGCGGGTTTCTACCGCGCAAGCGATCATGGCGTCCGCGTAGCCTTGCAATCGCGCGCGATGAAAGGCCGGTTGGGCCAAGCGTCGCTGACGGCGATGATGCTCTCCCTCGCTCGTCAGGAGTGAATCTCCCAAAAAAATCTTTGCTCTTTGAATACCGCGACCCTTCGCAAATCGAGAGGCTTGGGTAACGAGAATTTCTCGCACAAAGTCAGGATGGCTGAGGATCCAGAATTCTGACCAGCCGATGCGCAGCCGCATGATGTCTCCGTGTTCACGCGCCAAGGAAGCCAACAACTCCTCAGGGTGACTTGACAATGAAAGGTGTGAGGTTGCCCAGAAACGTTTGCTCGGGCCGGGAACAGAATGATCAGCAGCCATAGTCTTGGAAAAAAAGACCGGCGCGGACCTCAAAAACGTCTCAAGCGGTGTCCGAAATGCGTCTGGATGTACGTCGTAGTTAAGTAAACCTGCAGTCGCAGGTTGCTGCGCACACCTCAAAATCGTCTTTTCATTATGAATATGATCGCTCCGGAAACTCATCCGATTGTCTCCCGCGCCGAATGGCTCGAAGCCCGAAAGAAGCTGCTTCTTAAAGAAAAAGAAATCACGCGAATGCGAGATGCGTTGGCCGCGGAGCGGCGTCAATTTCCCTGGGTGCGCGTCGACACCCCCTATGTTTTCGAGAGTGCCTCCGGGAAAGAAACGCTTGGTGATCTCTTCGCGGGGCGAAGCCAGCTGGCGATTTATCACTTCATGTTTGGTCCCGATTGGGAGGAGGGCTGCACTTCCTGTTCGATGGTGGCCGACCATATCGATCCGGCGGTCGTTCATCTGGCGCAACGCGACGTCACCTTGATTTTGGCTTCTCGCGCGCCGTGCCAGAAGCTGGATACATTTCAAAAGCGGATGGGGTGGAAAATCAAATGGGTCTCCACACTGGGCAGCGATTTCAATTTCGACTACGGAGTGTCTTTTCTGGCCGAGGATCTCACGGCTGGCCGTCGCACGTACAACTACGGGTCTGCAGTGCCGTTTTCCGAAGAAACCGGCGGCGTGAGCGTTTTCTACAAGGACAACCAGAGCCAAGTGTTTCACACCTATTCCACCTATGGCCGCGGCTGTGAGCCGATGCAGTTGCCTTATTACTTTCTCGACCTCGTGCCCAAGGGCCGAAACGAAGAAGGCCTGCCTTATTCCACCGCGTGGGCGCGACATCACGATCGCTACGAGCGCTAGCGGACTCAGGGGACCGGCCCCACGCGGAAGTGTGGCCGTCCTAGCCGTGTCGACGTCGCGGTTCTTGATCCGAGGATAATTCAATCTACCTGTCCCCGCGAAGGCGTGCGAAGAAGCGCCAACGCCCATCGCCAAACTTGGTTTGTAGGAGATCTTGGCTCTGTGCGGGCGGTTGCGTCCTAGTGGCTCGGACGGAGCCGAGATCTCCAGTTGAGGCTCGAGGAAGGTCACTTGGGTTATCGCCAAGGCTACAACTTTGTCCCACCGATGAGTGAACGTCACCATCCTCCGAATACAACGCTAATGGAGATCCACTCCTTGTGGGGAGATTTTGCCTGGCCGCTGGCGCGTTGTCGGCAAAGCCGGACGAACGCCTCCCCGCTGGAAGGTAAAATGGCGAGATGATCGCCCTTGACGGATTTGCGCAACCTGTCCGGGTTTATCGGGTCGAGTTTGGTTGAAACCCGAGGACCTTCCCTGCCCATCGCGGTCCGAGATTTAATCCCCTGTCTTATGGCGCTCTTCTCTCCGTTTGCTCAGCTGTTTGACGATCGTTGGCCAAGTAGCGTTGACCCAGCCGATCTGGGCGACCTGTGGCGGCGGCGGTGGTGGTGGCGCGGGCGGCGCGCGCATCGGCGGAATGGGCGAATTTTCCGGCAATCGAGATTCCTCGGCTGACACCTATCAAGTGCCGTGGACGATCTGCGGAGCGAAGTCCAGGCTTGTCACCGATCGTGGATCTCTGGCGGTGCTTTGGTTTCCTTCGTCGGGCGCAGTGATCCGCGAGTCGCGATTGATGACCTCCAAAGCGCTGACCACGGCTAGCCAGCGGTGGGTCTTGGATATTTTGGTTTCTCCGGACCACGCAAAATTGCGCGAGACGTACAAAATCGAGACCGGCCAAGACGCGGTCGTGTTGGTCAACCCCGAGGGCACCGAAGTGGGCCGAATGATGGGCAATGCTCAGCGTGGGCTGGACGTGAAGGCCGTGGAAAAAATGGTTTCCGGCGAAATTTCTGCGCGCGAAAAGCAGCTCAAGGAACTCCTTGATCGCGTCGAGAAACAGGTCAAAGCCGGCGATAAGTCGGGCGTTGAAGACCTCCAGAAAGTCTGGGCTGGACGGTGCATCGCTCCCTCGCAGGGAAAACGCGCGGCCAAGCGGTTTTGCTCGTATTCGAGTTCCGCCCGCCCCCCTCGTCCGACGATCATGCGCGCAAGCGTTTCACTTCGTTGAAAAGCCAAGCGTGGGCGTAGGCCCAGTCCCGTTTCGCAGTCCGGACAGAAACTCCGAGGACCTCGGCGGCCTCTTCGAGCGTCAGGCCGATAAAATAACGTTGTTTCACCAATTCGGCCTTACGCGCATCGTGAACCGCGAATGCTTGGATCGCTTCGTCCACGACCAGTAATTCTTCGTCGTCGATGGTCGGTGATGCCAGATCGAAGCCGGTGGCATTCGCGCTGACCTTGGCCAGCGCCCTCCGTGCCGGAGCGCGGCTTTGCGGCGCGCATTTTCGATCAGAATCCGCCGCATCCCTTCCGCAGCCGCGGCAAAAAAATGCGCGCGATTTTTCCACTCCGGTTGTTCATCGCCCCCGAGGCGAAGCCAGACCTCGTGGACTAGGGCGGTGGGTTGGAGGGTTTGCCTGACGGACTCACGAGCCAGTTCAGCCGCAGCGAGGCGACGCAGCTCGTCATAGACCAACGGAAGGATTTGGGCGGCCGCTTGAGTATCGCCCTGCTTGATCCGTTCCAGGACTACGGTGATTTCGCCGTTGTTCAACGGACAGGAGCGATAGCTGCAAGCGAATGAGGATTAAAGCGCAAAATGGCCGACGAGTAACTCCAGTAAGTAACTGCGCCCGAAATATTTGTTAACTTTTTTAAGTACAAATTTAATGGGTGAAAAAAACTGCCGGTGAGTCCCTTTTTAGCTCCTGCCCACGAGGTTTTTTTCGTAGTGAACCAGCAAATACACCGAGGATTCCTAAATTCTGAGGCTAATCGCCGGTTGAGAACCCGAAGCGACCCTTTTTTAAATCTAAAAAGAAAAGGTGCGTCCAGCGGTGCCGGTGGTCGCTCATGGCTTTGATGAGATGGCATACCTGCGAAACCAAGCCCTCGCGTCGTGGGCTAACACCCTATGTAGCGAGCCGACCGCTTTTGTGGGGCGGCGATCGCACAACCGGAGCATGCGAGGCGGGTGAAGGCGTGGCGAACAAACCTCCCGACGTGGTACTAGGTAATGATTTCCAGATACTTCCGCATCTCTAAGAGATGGTGGCAAGACCCGGAATCGAACCGGGGACACAAGGATTTTCAGTCCTCTGCTCTACCAACTGAGCTATCTTGCCGAACCTAAGAGGGCGGATGTTAAAGGGCCGGGATTTGGGGGCGTCAATGGGAATTTCGCAGCTTAAGCCGTTCGCCTGAAATTCCTTTTCATCGGAAACTTCCTGAGGCGGGGTGGTGAGGCGCCCTGGGGCCGGGTTGGGAGGGGTTCGGCGTTACGTCGCTGACCGAGTCGAGTCCAAGGGAGAAACACGTCGCCTGCGTATCCGGGGCGGCAAGACACAAACGTTTGGTAACTCACTTCTCCCATGGCTAACATCGTCACCGACCAACAAGCCCAGGCCCGCGAACAGCGCACCAACGGCGGCTTCGCCCGCGAAAAGCCGCAGTCCACCAGCGAACCGAAACCGCCCTTTGCCGAACAGCACCTGGAGGGGGTGGGACTGGAATCCGACCTCCAGCCTCGCCCCAAGTATCAAGCCTTTAACTACAAACCGGCCGGCAAGCTGACCGGAAAAGTGGCGCTGGTGACCGGCGGCGACTCCGGGATCGGCCGGGCGGTGGCGGTGCTTTACGCGCGCGAAGGCGCGGATGTCGCCTTCACTTACCTCGAAGAGGAGCAAAGCGACGCGGATGAGACGCGTCAGGCCATCGAGGCCGAGGGCCGGCGGGCCTTACTCCTGCCCGGCGACTTGACCGATCCGGAACACTGCGAAGAGGTGGTCGAGGCGGTGGTGCGCGAGTTGGGTCAGCTCGATATTTTCGTCAACAATGCGGCCCATCAAAACCGCAAGTCCTCCCTTGAGGAAGTGACGAACGAAGAGTTCGACGAGACCTTCAAGACCAACATCTACGCCTATTTCTGGCTGGCCCGCGCGGCGCTGCGCCACATGAAACCCGGCTCCGCCATCATCGCGACCGGGTCGGAAACCGGCATTTTCGGGGCGGAACAGCTTCCCGACTATTCCGCGACCAAGGGGGCGATTCATGCCTTCACCAAGACCCTGGCGAGTCAGCTCATTTCCAAAGGCATTCGCGCCAACGTCGTCGCGCCAGGACCGGTTTGGACGCCGCTCAATCCGGCGGACGAGGGAATGGAGCCAGAAAAGGTGGCAAAGTTCGGTTCGCAGTCGCCGATGAAGCGGCCAGCCCAGCCCGAGGAGCTCGCACCTTCTTATGTATTCCTGGCTTCAGATGCGGATTCTTCGTATATTACGGGAATCGTCCTGCCGGTGATGGGGGGAGAAACGACCGGCGGTTAATAAACAAATATTATATCGCGTTTATCGGATCAAGGGCGCCGTTTTCGGCGCTCTTTTTTTTGCCATATGCGGAGCGGCACGGGTTCCAGGCCCAGGCCCAGGAAGTTGCGGGGGCGGAAGCATTTTAGTCTAAAAGGAGAAAGATAATTTTTGTCTATTATAGATTATAAACAATTTCGCATCTTTTTAGCGGCTAGCCACTTGCTTCACGGATGACCTATATATATAACCGATCCCAGGATGGAAGCGAGGTCCGCTTCCGATGGAGTTGTCTATCATATTTAGCTCTTACTTCCATGAAACGCTTCCTCAATCTTGCTCTTCTTTTGACCCTGACAGCGCCGGTTTCCCTCCTTTGGGGCAATGTCACGGCCCCGCTCGGTGCGATCGAATCGGATCAAACCCTCTCGGTTTCGTGGGAGACGTACACCGATTGTTCATTCGATATTGTCGCGGCGCAGACCGGCTCGGTGGTGGCCAGTGTGTCCATTTTATATAACGGATTTTGGATGCCTTCGAATCCGTTTTATGGAAGTAGTGGCGGTTCCGACTGGGAAGGTGTGAGTGTGGTGGTGACCGGATCGGGGGCGCAGATATCCGGCCTGCCTGCAGGTGACTACGTGCTTCAGACCTACACCCGGACCCCGTCGATCAACCAACAAATCGGCGCGACGTCCACGTATGAAGAGATCGACGATCCGTATTATGGTTATAACTACCTCGGATGTTTTTTCTCGGTGGAGTGATTCAGCCGTAGAAGGAGGAGCCGAAAGCGACGTACTTCGGCTCCGCGGGTAGCGGCCCGGCCTCCGGGCCGAGGCATGCAACTTCGCCCGACCAAAATGCTCAGGAGCTCAGGAGGCCAAGAGCGACTTGAGATCGGCGAGGCTGATCGCGGCGTTTGCCGCGTCGCTCGCCTCGAAGACGTTGGCCAGCAGGGTGCGTTTGGTTTCCTGGAGCTGTAGTACCTTTTCCTCTACGGTGCCGGTGCAGATCAGTTTGTAGCTGGTCACCACTCGGGTCTGGCCAATGCGGTGCGCACGATCGGTCGCCTGCGCTTCCACCGCCGGATTCCACCACGGGTCAAAATGAACCACGGTGTCGGCCGAGGTGAGATTGAGCCCGGTGCCCCCGGCTTTGAGCGAAATGAGAAAAACCGGGACGTCAGACGTGCCGTTGAAGCGGTCCACTTCGGCCTGACGTGCCTTGGTCGACATCGAGCCGTCGAGGTAGCAGTAGGTCACTTCCTGCGCCTCGAGTTCTTGCCGCAGCAAGGCGAGGAGCGAGGTGAATTGCGAAAACACCAGAAGACGGTGGCCGTCGTCGACGGCTTCGGCGAGGAGCTCGCGGAACGCGTCCAGTTTGGCCGAATCGGCCGCTTTGGCTGCGCTGACTTCAGCGCCGTCGCCGGCTGGATCGTCGGTGCTACTCTCGCTCTCGGCGTTTTTGCGCGAGGTGATGAGGCGCGGGTCGCAGCAGACCTGGCGCAACCGCAGCAGTTGGGTGAGGGTCGCGAGGCGCAGCGTGCCTTCGGAGGCGCCTTTGGCCTCGAGGTCGAGGAGCGCGCGTTCGGATTGTTCCTGGACCCGGCGATAGAGCGCGGCCTGGGAGGGCGAAAGTTCGCAATAGAGCACTTGCTCGATTTTCTCGGGCAGCTCGGGCGCGACGGCCTGCTTGGTTCGTCGAAGGATGTAGCGAGCGGTTTTGGCCCGCAGGCGATCGTCAAACCACGTGCGGTCTTCGCCCCGGGTGCCGGTCGGCACTTTTTCCACATAGCCGGGCATCAAGACTTCGAAGAGGGAGCGGAGGTCCTCGAGGCTGTTTTCCACCGGTGTGCCGGTGAGAAGAAAACGCCCCTGGGCGCGCAGCGTGCGGAGGGCCTGGGCGTTTTGGGTGCGGCGGTTCTTCAAATGCTGCGCCTCGTCCGCGATCAAGCAGGAGAGTTCAACGTCGCTCAAAACCTCGCGGTCGCGCGCGAGCGTGCCGTAGGACGTGACGATCAAATCGTAACGATGGGCCTCGACCGCGCTATTCAAGCGGACCGAGCCGTGGTGGACAAACGTCCTCAGGCTGGGGGCAAACTTGGCCGCCTCGCGTCGCCAGTTTTCGACCAGGGAGGCAGGACACACGACCAAGGAAGGCCGCGCCGCGGCGACCGACGGGGAAGTCGTATCCATTCCTCTGTTACCACCACTTTGGCCGGGCGCGGCTTCGCTCGGCGCATTCCGTTCGCCGCGAGCGCGGAGTCGGCGAGCCATGCCGCTGCGGCCCGTCTCCGGAGTTTCAATACCATCGGCTAGACCGGTTTCCTGAGCGGAAACCACGCGTCGGTTTTGTCCCGGCTGAGACTGAACCGCGGTCAGCAGGGCCAGCGCCTGCAAAGTTTTGCCCAGTCCCATTTCGTCGGCCAAAATTCCGCCGAGCTGGTTGCGATAAAGGTGCCAGAGCCAACCGGCGCCGATCCGTTGGTAGGGGCGGAGCAGCTGGTTGAAAGCCGCCGGGATTGGGGCCGGGGCCAGTTTGGTCAGGTCGCGCAAGGCTTCGCTGCGGGAGCGCCAGGCCTCGGGCGGCTGGAAGTGCGGCGCGATTGTCTCCAGGATATCCTCGGCCTCGGCCAGCCGCGCGGTATTGACGCGGTGGGTACGGCGCGTGGCCAGTCCGCCTCCGGCCGTGCCGTCGCCCGCGAGCGCGCGCTGGGCCTCGGAGAGCTTCGCCACCTTCGCCGGGTCGAGCAGATAAACCCGGCCGTTGTCCTCGACATACCCACGGTTGCTCGCCGCGGCGGAGAGGAGTTGTTCCTCTGCGACACGACCGGCGCGCAACGCGAGCGTGACGTTGAAGCCGTTGCCGTTGTCGACCGCGTCGCAGGCCACCTCGGCGAACTCGAGCTTCGCGGTGTTCTTTTCAAAATTAGGCGTGAACTCGGCGTGATATTCATCGCGCAGGCGATTGCGGTACCCGGCGAGAAAATTCAGGACCTTGTGCCGATCGCGCAGCCACCACTTGCGATTCGAGGGCTCGAGCGCGAAGCCGTGGGCCTTGAGCAACTCCAGCGCGCTGGCATAACCCATCGACTCGCGTGAAGGGAGCGTGATGGACAAGTAGTGCTCGGAGCCGTCAATCGTCATCACGGACGAGGAAGCAGGCGCCTCGGCCAGCCGCTGCGCCCCAGAGGAGGGGACGTCGATCCTTCGACTGAGCAGCGGTCGCTCGCGACTCTCGCGCGTCAATTCGCGCCGCACTTCGATCTTCGGCGCCCCCGGGCGAGCGAATGCAGGAGCAGGGGCGGGCGCCGGAGCCGCTTGGGCCGGCCCGACGATCGTCGCGACGGGAGCGGCGGGCACGACCAAATGCTCGCTCACGCCTCGCAGGTGAGGGCCGATCCAGAGGAGCGGCGTGGTCGGTTGATTGACCCAGAAAAAGACCGGTTTGCCGTGCAACGCGGTGACCAGCTGGCCCAACTGCGCGCGGGTGAGCTGGAGAAAAGGCGGAGGCGTCGGCGTGCGGCACCAGCCCTGGAGAAGAGCGAGCGCGGGCAGGATGTCCGGGGCAGGCGAGGTCGAAAGATCGACCTCGACTTTCAGCGCGATGGCATCGCGAGGAGCGGAGGCGGCGAGGTTGGGCGGAAGAAACAGACGAAGCACGTGGTTAAGTTTTCTGGCCTGCGACTCGACGCGAGGCGAAAAATTTGCGGAATAAGCCCGCCACCCCGATGCTCTTACCCTAAATGAGCCAAGAGGCCTTCACTCAACTCGTCGATGCGTACTACGCGGCGCTCTACCGCTTTGCGCTCAGTCTGACCCGCAGTCAGGCGGACGCGTGCGACCTGACCCAGCAGACTTTTTATGTTTGGGCGAAGAAAGGCGAGGCCCTCCGCGACGCGACTAAGGCGAAGTCCTGGCTCTTCACCACGCTGTATCGCGATTTTCTTCGCGGCCGACGACGTGGCGAACGCATGACGCCTTTCGAGACCTTGCCCGCAGAGGAAGCCGAGCCGGCCAGCCTCGAACCGGAAAAAGTCGCTACGATGGACGCCAATCTTGTGGTGGAGGCGCTCCAGGAAATCGATGAAGTGTTCCGCGCGCCGCTCACGCTTTTTTATTTAGAAGAGCTCTCGTATCAAGAAATCGCACACACCCTGGACGTCCCCATCGGAACGGTGATGTCGCGGCTTTCACGAGGAAAAACTCAGTTGCGCGCGCTGTTGGCCGCGAAGGAAACCGGCAGCAACGTGGTGCAGTTCCCCCCTTCAAAAAAGAAGTCCGGCAATGGATAACCAAGAAGCAAAATTCATCCTGCGGGCTTATCGCCCGGGTGGCGCGGACGCGAGCGATCCGACTTTCAGTGGTGCCCTCGAGCAGGCGCGCCGTGATCCCGAACTGGCCAAGTGGTTGGAGCGCGAGCGCGCGCTGGATGCGGCCATCGCGCAGAAGCTGCGTTCGTTGACCCCGCCCGCGGGATTGCGTGAAACCCTCTTGACCGGCGGCCGCGTCAGCCAGGCCACTCCGGTGTGGTGGCAGCGCGGTTCCTGGATCGGGCTCGCAGCCAGCATCGTGTTGGCCCTGGGCTTGGCCATGGGTTGGCCGAAACTGCGTGCCCGCGCGGAAGACGAGCGGCTCTCGGCCCTTGTCATGGACGATACACTACACGGGAAACATGGCAGCACGGGCGAACCCGCCGGGAAACTGGAGGCATTTTTATCCGATCCCGCCAATCATCTCGCTTCGGCGACCATGCCGGTGGATCTGGAGAAACTGCGCACGACCGGGTGCCGGACGCTGAATCTGGCCGGCCACGATGTGCTGGAAGTCTGTTTCCAGCGCGCGGGCAAAGAGTATCACCTTTATGTCATGACCCGGATCGATCACCTGCCGCGTTCACCGCGAATCGAAGAAGGTCCGGGCGCCGCCGCCGCGACCTGGAGCGACGGGCATCACGGATATGTGTTGGCCACCACGGACGGCGCGGCCGCGCTGCGGGCATTGTTTTGAGCGCTCGCCCGACGTGAGGCAGGGTTAAGGTGGGGCGACGCGTCCCTGCGGCGCTGGTGCGAAGTGGCTAACCTGATGTGCTGGAGGGATCCGGCTCTGTCCGGGCGATTGGACGCTTAAGCCCGGACGGAGCCGGGCCGTCCTTAAATGGCCTTAGGCCGTAGTGGCCCGCCAACTACGCGGCGCGCGGCGCATCCGTCGTGAGGGGATGGATACCGGGCTGGCTGGTCGCGCAATCGCGGTAGGTCTGCGCGACCCGGCCGGCTTGTAGCGCGTGTTCGGTCAGGCGACACACTTGGTGCCAAACCGTTGGATACATCACGTCGCCGGGATGCAGGCTGATGCGGAGGAGCGGGGCTTGACGCAGCTGACGGGCGAGGGAGGGATTCCAAAGCCGAGAGGCAGTGCGACGCCAGGGGCTGCGGGTGCTGTAGCAGAGGCTGGTGCTGGTGATCGGTTGCGCCGTCGCCGCCAAAGGAATGACGTGCTGGCGCGTCACGGTGTAGGCGAAACCCAGTTCTTGAAGGATCGGCACCGTGTGCGGGGCCATCAACCACGCCGGTGCGACGAAGCCCACCGTTCGCCAATTCAATCGATCAAAGAGGTCGCGGCCCGTGGTGATTCGGATGCGTGTTTCGTACGGATTGGCCAAGTGGAACTCGGCTTCCCGTGAAGTGTAGAGTCGGGTCCAAAACCAATCTCCGGCGCGTTCTTTCATCCCGGTGCAACTGTGGGTCCAGCCATGGAGAATGACTTCGTCGCCTTCCTCCTGCCAGCCCGTGATGGCCTTCACGAACTGCGCGTCCGACTCGACCGATTCGCGGCCGTGCCACCGCGGCACCACGAGCAGGCTGAAGCGTCGCACCCCGCGCGCGCGCAACTCCGCACGCTGCTGAGCCACGGCAGCGAGGCTACTGGGGTGAACATCATGCAACGATACGACAAGTTTCATGCTCGGGTCTCCTGCAAAAATCCTTTCCGCGCTCCATACAGCCGGCTCTCAGTAGAAAGATCCTTCCAGGCGGTGCAAAGAAAAACGCGGCCCGCGTAGTGGTCGCGGTACTTCGTGATTTCGCGCCGATTGAGCACATTGAAACCAAATCGCGAAAAGAGGGCATCTCCCCGCCGCTCTTCGTAGACCACCATTTGTCCATAAACCGCTTTTTCGCCTTGGCTGCGGAGGTAATCGAGAAACGCGTCAACCAGCGCCTTTGTTCCCGCTCCGCCGCGCGCCTCGGGCAGCAGGTTGAGGTGGAAATGAGGCGTACCGGCCGGCCGTGGTGGCGTTTCCCATCGGCCGCGGGTCAGCAGCCAGCGGATATAGCGGCGGGTGGGGCTTTTGTAACCAAAAGTACAATACCGAAAGGCCACCCGAGCGGCTGCGCGGGGGCCGCGTCGCAGGAGATGGAACCAACGCGCGGCGGGGCGACGACAGCCTGAGAGGTAGCCGACGACTTTGCCGTCCAGCTCGAGGACGAAGAGCGACTCGGGTTCGACGTCGGTGTAGTAGGAGGTGAGAAAGTCCGCGAAAACCTCGCGGTCCTCGAAAACCGGATCAATCGGTCGGCCGAGAAACCCGGTGTCGCAACAAATTTTTCTCACCGTCGGGCGGTCGCTCGCTTGAAATTTACGAATCGCGATCGAACGAGGGAGCGAGGCAGCCGCGACGGCGGTCGGAGTGGAAACGGTGGACCGCACGGGTGCGGAGTGGGGTTTGCGGGCTGCAACCAATTCGCCGTAGCGGCTCCACAATTCGCGAAGCACGACCGGCCAGGCGTACCGCTCGCGGACCGCGACCGCTGCGCGTCGACCTAGCGCGCCCCGGTCGAGCGGGCGCATCCGGTCGATCGCCGCGGCGAGTTCGTTCGGAGTGTTGCGCGGCGCCCAGTGGTTCAGGCCCTCCATGATATTTTCGTCCATGCAGCTGCCGCGGATTCCGCAAACGGGGAGGGCGCAGGCCTGGGCCTCGAGAGGAACGAGGCCGAAGGTTTCGTTGACGCTCGGGTGGACGGCTAGATCAGCGGTGCGATAGAGCTGAGCGAGCGCGGCGGAATTGGCGATGTGAGGAATCCATTGGAGCGCGCCGCCGGTTTGCTCGCGGGTCTCGAGCAAGGCTTCGCCCCAGGGACCCTGTCCGACGCAAACCAAACGATAGTCGACGCGGCTGTAGCGGCGCAGACGCTCGAATCCGTCGAGGAGGACGCGCACGTTTTTCTCGCCGGCCAGCCGGCCGACGTAGAGGAGAAAAAACGCGTCCGGTGGAATTCCCAAGCGGGCTCGCAAGTTCGGATCGGCCGGGCCGGGTTGAAACGCGTTGGTGTCGACCCCGAGCTTGATCGGACGAACGTTAGCCACGCCCCACTGGTTCAAGACCTCGCGCAGTCGTTGGGCGCAGACCAGGGTGTAGTCGAATTTATTATACAGGCGTGCCACGTAGCGTCGTGACCAAGCCAATACAGCATCGCGCACCAGAGGTCCGCCAAAACGGGAGGCGGTGCGCAAATAGGCCTCGGGAAAATGCGAATGATAAAAGCCGACGATCGGCACGCCGAGGGCGCGCGCTTCGCCGATTGCGGTCCAGGCGACTTGATACGGGTCGCCCGACTCGATCACGTCGGGCCGAACTTCGCGCAAGAGACGCCGCACCTCCTTCTGATTGAGCAGAGCGCGGTAGCGCGAGGTGGCACTGATCGGCGGCGACGCGACGGTGTAGGTGTGGAGCCGGCCTTCTCGAGTGTACTGGGTTTTGGCTCCCGGGATGATCAGGATGTGTTCGTCATCGGTGCGCTCCTGAACGAAGCGGCGCTTCTCGCTGAGGTAACGTTTAACGCCTCCGCCAAACGGCGAATAAAATTGGGTGACGTCGCAGACTTTCATGGAGGATTAAGGCGACGGGGAGGGGACGACGGTGGGGCTGGTTTCAAAGTCCGCTGTTCCCCAGCGACCGCGCAGGGTTTTTCCCCCGAGCACCCAAAATAGACCGGCAATGGCGATGGCGCCGAATCCAAGGTCCTCGAGCAGGTCGGGTGCGCCGTACCGGTGCAGCAGGTGACCATTAAGATTTACCGCCAGGCCGGCGAGAAACGCGATGTTGCTGAGGGCGAGGCGTCGGGCGAAAATCCGGCCGTGACGTTCGCCCGCGACTTCGTGTTGGAGGCGCGCGTCGGAAGGAATGGTGATCAACCCCGTGGCCCAACCGGCAAGGAGGCAGAGGAGGGCGGCAGAAAAATAATTCACCGTGGTGCCGAGCTTCCAAATCGCTACGCCCCAGGCGGCGAGCATCAGGACGGGGAGCAAACGCCAGTGGGCCAACCGGGGAAGTTGGCCGGTGGTGAGCATGCCGAGAAACAATCCCGCGCCGGTCACACCGAGGAGGACGACCACGCCGGCAAAGGTCGCGTCCTGCGTCGCCGGGATCCACGGAGTGAGCCAATGGCAGTCGATGTTGCGCACCACGTATTCGGCGAAAAAGGGGAGGAAGAGGCCGTTGACGAACGTGAATGCGACGGTGAGCCAGACGAGCAGACGCACTGCGGCGCGCGAGGCGACGATCTCTTGGTCTCGTTCGAGTTCGCTCATCGACGGATTCTTGGTCGGCACGAGCCGCGCCTGTATCCGTGTGATCATGACAGCGGAAAACGCGAAGCCCAGGGCGGCGGCGAGGAAACTGAATTTTTCTCCGACCAGCGCGATGGCCAGGCCGCCGGTGGCTCCGGCCAGATTGGCGGCGATGCCGGCGAAGGTCATGAGCGCGTTGCCACGGACCAAGTGATCGCTCGGAACCAACATGGGAAGAGCGGCCTGGCGGGCCGGGATAAACAGCCCGGTGAGAAGGCCGCTGAGCGAGACGAAGATCAGCAACCAGGGAAGCGAGAGGCCGGCGGACCAGACTGCGAGGATGGCGAGAGCGATGACGCCGCGGCCGGCTTCGGTCCAAAACAAAATCTTCCGCCGATCGTGGCGATCGACCTGACGCCCGATCCAGCGGGAAAAAACCACAGGCAAAATCATCCCGCAAAAAATCACCCGCGCGCTGTCGCGGCCCACCGCACCGAGCAGATCTCCGGCCCCGCCGAGGATCAAATGGAGGAGGGCAAATTGATAAAAAGTATCGCCGGTCGAGGAGACGATTTGCCCGATCCAGAGTTTCGTGAAATCCCGATGTTTTAATGTAGCCCGAAGGCCGCCGCTGTTGTTTTCAGCCTGAGAAGATCGGGAAAGATGCATAAAGCAGCAGAAGCGAACTGGATGACGCCCCGGTGGAGTAAAAGGAAACCGCGCCCGGTGAGAAGTTCCGAACGACCATGAGCCACACCGCGGGGCGGAGCGAGAGAGTCTGGCGAAAATCCTCGTCTGATCGGTGGTGGCGCGTTGCTCTGGTTGACGTCGTCATGAAATCCTTGCGTTGCCTTCTCACGGCTGGGCCCACTCGGGAGCACCTCGATCCGGTGCGTTTTTTGAGCAACGGGTCGAGCGGAAAAATGGGCTACGCACTGGCTGCGGACGCAGCGAAACGGGGTTGGACGGTGGACCTAGTCAGCGGTCCGGTCAGTCTCCCCGCGCCGGCCGGGGTGCAAGTGTATCCGGTGATTTCCGCTCAGGAAATGTTTGTGGCGACGGAGCGATTGTTTGCCTCGTGCGATCTCTTCATCGCGGTTGCGGCGGTGGCCGATTATCGACCGCGCCACGTCTCGGCCAGGAAGGAGAAGAAGACTGGCGAGGGGATACGACTCGAGTTGGAGCCCACCGTGGATATTTTAAAAACCTTGGCGGCGCGAAAAGCGGTGGGGCAGACGGTGGTGGGTTTTGCGGCGGAGACGAATGACGTCGAGGCCTATGCGCGGCGGAAACTGACAGAGAAAAATTTGGATTGGATCGTGGCGAACGATGTCGGGCAGCCAGGGATTGGGATGAACGCGGACGCAAACACGGTGGTCTTGCTCGCGCGCGACGGTCGACGCTTCGCCTTCGGGCCCGCGCCGAAACAGGACGTGGCGCAGTTTATTTTGGATACGGTGGTCTAGACGGCGGCGCGGCTTCCGTGCCTATAAGAGGAGAAGCCAGCGCTTCTCCTCCGTCTGACGTTGGGGCGAAGAAAGTTTTCTCCTCGCGGAAGTATTCTGGAAAAAGATACTTGAGCGATGACAGCACCCACTCCCATCCACCATGGCGCTGAGCTCGATCGGTTGGCCGAAGATGCTCGGCGGAGCAAGAACTGGAAACGTTGGGGGACTTATTTGGCGGAGCGGCAGTGGGGCACGGTGCGCGAGGACTACTCCCCGGACGGAGAAAGCTGGACCTATCTGCCCCATGAGCAGGCGATGAGCCGCGCGTATCGGTGGGGTGAAGACGGACTTTTGGGACTATGCGACCGGGAATGTCGTCTCTGTTTCGCCCCGGCGCTGTGGAACGAACGCGATCCAATCCTGAAGGAGCGGCTTTTCGGCCTTTGCGGCCCCGAGGGCAATCACGGCGAGGACGTGAAAGAATGCTATTATTACGTGGATGCCACGCCGACGCATTCGTATGCCCGCGGCCAATACAAGTATCCCCAGGCGGCCTTTCCTTACCAGCAGTTGCGGGAGGAAAACCGCCGTCGCGGCCGCGGGGAACCGGAGTATGAGATTTTGGATACAGGGGTGTTCGAGGGAAACCGCTACTTCGATTTGGTGATTGAATACGCCAAAGCCGGGCCGAACGACCTCCTGATTCGCCTGACGGTGGCGAACCGCGGGCCCGAGACCGCCCGGGTTCACCTCCTGCCGACCCTCTGGTTCCGGAACACCTGGTCGTGGGGCACGAAAGGCCAGGATACGCCGATCAAACCCCATCTGCGAAAGGCGGCGGAGGGGCTGGTGCAATGCGATCACGCCACCCTTGGGCAGTTTTATTTCGAGGTGGAGCCGCTGCCAGGAGGAGGAATTCCGACGCTGCTCTTCACCGAAAACGACACCAATCTGGAGCGGCTTTACCAAACGCGAAATGCGTCACCCTACGTCAAAGACGCTTTTCACGACTACGTGGTGAAAGGGCGGAGGGAAGCGGTCAATCCGGCGCTGGTCGGGACCAAGGTGGCAATTCATCAGGTGCTGACTCTGGGCGCGGGAGAAGAGCGGCAGATTCGGCTGCGGCTTTACGCGCAGGACGAGAAGCCGGCCCACGTTTTCGGGAAGGCGTTCGATCATGTATTCAGTAAACGTATACGCGAGGCGGACGAATTCTACGAGCACGTCCTCTCGAAGGGCACGGGCACGATGTTTCCGTTCAAACCGATGCCGCCGACGGAATCGCAGCGGGTGTCGCGACAGGCTTACGCCGGGTTGCTCTGGACCAAACAATTTTATCACTACGTGGTGGCCGACTGGCTCGACGGCGACCCAGGCCAGCCGCCACCGCCGGCGGAGCGAAAGCAAGGACGCAACGTGGACTGGCGTCACCTCTACGCGCGGGACGTTCTTTCGATGCCCGACAAGTGGGAGTATCCGTGGTTTGCGGCCTGGGACCTCGCTTTCCACATGCTGCCTTTTGCGCGAATCGACCCGTACTTCGCGAAGGACCAACTCAATCTCCTGCTCCGCGAGTGGTACATGCATCCCAACGGACAGATGCCGGCCTACGAGTGGAATTTTTCCGATGTGAATCCACCGGTTCACGCCTGGGCCTGCTGGCGGGTTTATAAGATGACAGGAATGAAAGGGGCCCGCGATACGCAGTTCCTGGCCCGCACCTTTCAAAAGCTGCTGATGAATTTCACCTGGTGGGTGAATCGAAAAGATCCGGATGGCCGCAATCTTTTTGCCGGCGGATTTCTCGGATTGGACAACATTGGCGTCTTCGACCGCTCGAAACCCTTGCCCTCGGGCGCGTCTTTGACCCAGGCGGATGGGACCGCGTGGATGGCGTTTTACTGCAGCACCATGCTCGCGATGGCGCTCGAGCTCGCGGAGAGCAACCCGGTTTACGAGGACATCGCGTCTAAATTTTTCGAGCACTTCGTCTCCATTGCGGAAGCGATCAATACGCTGGGCGGCACCGGACTCTGGAATGAGGAGGACGGTTTTTATTACGATCAAATGCTGCGCGACGGCGAGACCACCCCAGTGAGACTTCGCTCGATGGTGGGACTGATTCCGCTCTTCGCGGTCGAGTTTCTCGATCAAGGCGATCTCCTGCGAATGGAAGGCTTTTCCAAACGCTTGAAGTGGTTTCTGGAAAACAAGCCCCACCTCGCCAGCCAGATTTCCTACCTCGAGGCCGATGGCGGCCACACCGGGCGATACATGCTGGCGATTCCCTCGCGCGAGCGCCTCCAGCGCGTGCTGCGCTACGTCTTTGACGAACGAGAATTCCTTTCCCCCTACGGCGTGCGATCGCTCTCGCGTGTGTATGGACAAAAGCCCTACGTCTTGCGCTGCGATGGGCAGGAATATCGGGTGCAGTACGTGCCGGGCGATTCCGACGGGTGGCTGTTCGGCGGCAATTCGAATTGGCGCGGGCCGGTTTGGGTGCCGCTCAACTACCTGCTGATCGAAGCGCTGGAGCGCTATCATCACTTTTACGGAGACGATTTCACGGTGGAGTTTCCCACCGGCAGCGGGAATCGCATCACCCTCAAGCAGGCGGCCACCGAGCTTTCGGCCCGCGTGACCCAGCTCTTTTTGCCCAATCAAAACGGACGGCGCCCCTGCAACGGATTGGAGCCCCGCTACGCCAGCGATCCCCATTGGCACGATCTTGTATTATTTTATGAATACTTCCACGGCGAGACCGGGCAGGGGATGGGCGCGAGCCATCAGACCGGTTGGACCGCGCTCGTGACGCACCTCTTCGACAACTTGAGATAAAAAATCCAAGCGAGCGGCCGATTAGCACAAAATTAATATATTTAAAAAATGGATGGGCGATCACTGCGCGTGGAGAAGTCATTTTCAGAGTGGCGCCGACAACTTGCGGTAGCAAAAAATGCGCAGTCAGAAAACGCATCGAGCGAGGAATCAGGGGTTAAACCGCGGAACCGAACCTTTTTTTGAGTGGGGTGTCTGGATGGGCCCGGTAACCCGGGGACGTATGAACTCTACTATGACGCCGCGCCGCATTGGCGCTGACGACGTAAGCGGCGGCGCAGCGGACACAGTCGTTCGCTTAGCCTTAGTGATGCGGTCTTACCGCCGAGGAGGGATGGGATGGTTGAGCGTTTTTTTCGCGGTGCTCGCCGGCCCGATTGCAGTCCAAGCGGCCGACCGATGGGAGACGCTTCAAGCCATTCACATGATTGAAAATCCCACGAACACGACGCGGGTGGGAAGCAGGGGAGAACTGGGGCCGTACCAGTTTCGTCCAGGTACTTGGAAAATGCATACGAAAAAGCCTTTCTACCTCGCGGCGGATCGCGACGAGGCGGATGCCGTGGCGGTCAAGCACTACGAGTGGATTAAACGCGGGCTGGAGCGCGGTGGTTTGCAAGGCACCCCGTATTATATCGCCCTGGCCTGGAATGCAGGACTGCAAGCCACATTGCGCAACGCGGCCCCGCTGAGCAGCCACCGCTACGCTGAACGGGTGGAAGCGATCGCCGAGGATTTCAAGCGCCAGCAGGTCGCGCGCGAGCCTTAGCGGCTGGGACAGAGGGGACTCGCAGCGCCTCGGCTCCGTGTAGCAGCGCGGCTTCCGCGCTGAGGCGGGGAGCCGACGGACCTCAACGTATCACTCCAAGAACGACGCCTGCTTGGGCGTTGGACTAGCATTGCGCCGGCTCGCTTCTTCTTCAGGCGTGGCATTCAAGTGTCTCGGCGGTTTGGATACACGCTGTGCCACCGCCGCCTCGCGGTCCGCCACGATGCGATCGCAGATGCTGTGGACATGGAGTTTCAACCACTGGGCGGTGCTGCTCGATTCCGTGTAGTCGGCCGGGCCGTAGTGATCGATTCGGCCGACCTGACGCAGACGGTCGTTTTGCGCGAACTCGTCCGGACGGGCGGGATTGTAGACCGCGTAGGCTTTGCCCCCGCCTTTTTTCACCACCGAGAAGGTCGGAATATCGCTCGGGCCGTCGGCGATGTAGATCATGTTTTGAAACGGAATCCGCCGGTCTTCCGGCGCGATGTTCGCGTTGACGTCGATCGCGGAGTTCTTGTTCGTGCCCTTGTTGATCTCGAAGAGCGCGCGGGTCTTGGTTGTATTGTCGATCACCATACCGATTTGGGCGATTTCGGCGTCGTCGGAGATCTCGAACTCTTTTTGCTTCAAGAAACCTGGCTGGAGCGGGCTCTCGATGAATTCGCAGCCCCAAATGCCGTCGACGTACTTGGCGATCGCGCTGCCGCGAATCATTTCCGCCAGGCCGGTGCTGACGATGTAGTGTTCGAGTTGGATGTCGTGTTTCACGTACACCTCTTTTTCCGCGACGAAGGCCTTTGTTCGGTCGAAGAAACTGGGCAGGCCGGGATAGAACCGAATCTCGCGCCCACACTCGCGCAAAAGGGCGTTGTTGAGCTTGGGCATCTCCCCCGCCAGGACGTAAGTCAGAAGGTGATTGAGGTAGGCGATTTCCCCGGAGAGGTGATATCCCCGCTTCCGGTAGTGCTCCATCAGGCTGTTGGTCTCAGCCCAAAAATTGGTCTCGTTGACACCGAATCGCCGGAAGAGCGGCGACTGCATGTATTCCGGGATTAGGGTCTTGTCGAAGTCCCAAATGCACGCGATGATGTTTTGAGTGAAGAGCGTCGTGGCCATAGCGGATCAACACTTCTAGGCGGAAGCGCTGATTGTTGGTGCTCAAAGAACCCGCGTCTTGCGGCTTTCGCAATTCGCAAATCTCTGCCACGTGTAGACGTTTCATCTCGATTTTTCCATGGATCAATTGCCCGACATCGCTCCGTTTCAACGCCGCCTCGAGGAACTCGGTGCGCAAATGGCGGACCCGTCGTTCTACTCTCAACCGCGCAAGGCGACCGAAGTTTCTCGCGAACAACAAAAGCTGCAGCAGCTGGTCGCGGATTATCATGCGTTCCAAAAGACGGAGCGTGAAATCGGCGAAGCCCAGGCTTTGGTCAAAGATCAGAACGCGGACAAGGACCTGAAGGAGTTGGCCGCGGCCGAATTGCCCGAGCTGCAGACCAAACGAGACGAATTGAAACAGAAGGTCCTGCAGGCCATGATCCCGCCGGACCCGAGCGATTCGCGCAACACCGTGATGGAAATTCGCGCCGGCACCGGAGGCGAAGAAGCCAGTCTCTTCGCCGCTGAACTTTTCCGCACCTACACCAAGTACGCCGAAGGTCGCGGGTGGAAAATTCAGCCTATGAGCTCGAGCATTTCGGAGCGCGGTGGGTTCAAGGAAGTCATCGTGCTTATCTCGGGGCAGGACGTCTATAAGCAGCTGAAATTTGAAAGTGGCGTCCATCGCGTGCAGCGCGTGCCGCTGACCGAGGCGAATGGACGTATCCACACCTCCACTATCACGGTGGCGGTGTTGCCCGAAGCGGAAGAAGTCGACGTGCAGATCGACCCGCAGGATCTCGAAATCCTGGTTTGCCGGGCGAGCGGTCCGGGTGGTCAAGGAGTGAATACAACCGATTCGGCCGTGCAAATTTTCCACAAGCCCAGCGGCTTGATGGTGCAGTGCGCGGACGAGCGCTCGCAGCTGAAGAACAAAGCCAAAGCGCTCACCGTGCTGCGTTCGCGGCTCCTCAAGTTGAAGGAAGAGGAAGAACACGCCAAATACGCGGAACACCGTCGCAGCCAGATCGGGTCGGGCGGCCGCAGCGAACGGATTCGCACATACAACTTTCCGCAAAATCGACTGACCGATCACCGGATCGGCCTGACTTTATACAATCTGCCGCAGGTGATGGAGGGGAATATCGATCCGATTATTTCCGGCCTGCAGCGGGCCGATTTCGAGGAGAAATTCGCCGCGCTGACCGGTCAGGAATACGCTCCTTCGCGCGCCGGCGCGGGTGGCGACGAGGATTGATCCGCGCCGCGCACGATGCCGACTGTTCTCGAAATCATTCAGAAAACGACCGAGTTTTTGGCCGGGAAGGGTGTGGAGCAAGCGAGGCTCACGGCCGAACTCCTGGTCGGCCACGCCTTGGGATTGAAGCGAATGCAGCTCTACCTGCAGTTCGAACGCCTCTTGTCGGAGACAGATCTGGAAAAGATACGCCCGCTCGTGCGTCGACGAGCGACGCGAGAGCCGCTGCAGTACATCGTCGGCGAAGTCGACTGGCACGGACTCAAGCTGAAGGTCGACAAACGCGCGCTCATCCCGCGTCCAGAAACCGAATACCTCTTGGAACTGGTCCTCGGCTCGCTCGCCTCGACCCCGCCGGCCCGTATTCTCGATTTGGGTACAGGCTCAGGAGCCCTCGCCCTCGGTTTGGCCCAGGCTTATCCAGAGGCGCGGGTCACGGCGGTGGATTTCCAGGAGGCGGCCTTGTCCCTCGCGCGCGAGAACGCGACGGCGCTCGGACTCACCGAGCGAGTGGAGTTCATTCGCTCGGATTGGTGGAGCGCGCTTCCGGAAGGAGCGCAGTTCGAGCTGATCGTGGCCAATCCCCCTTATCTTTCGCAGGAAGAGACGGCCGAGGCCGCGCCCGAGGTGCGCCAATTCGAGCCCGCGTCCGCGCTGACCTCGGGAGACGGCGGAAGCGCTGACCTGAAGAAGATCATCGCCCAAGCCCCGACGTTTCTCACGCCGGGTGGACTGCTGGCACTAGAAACCGGTATCCACCAACATGCGACACTGCTGACTTTGTGCACGGAGGCGGGATTTTCTCGCGCGGAATCGAGACCCGACTTAACCGGGCGAGATCGTTTCGTGCTGGCCTGGCGATAGCCGAGCGAGAAGCCGGTTTACAACGCGTCTCCGCTCTGGTGCGGAGCGCTTCCGACCCGCAGCGGCACGCCTTCCGTTCCGCCATGGGCGTGGAAAAAAGCGATCAGCTTCCCTTGTCGTTCGAAGCGGTGAGCGGAGCGTGGTCGCTCGCCCAGAGCTCCTTCTTGTGGCCCATGTCGAGCGCGTCGGTCAGGACGCGAAGGGATTCGCGAAGGTGGATGTCCAGCTTGGAAAAGTTTTCGTCGTCATCCGTGTTGAGATCGAGATCGTCCGTCGGATCGCCACCGGCGTCGGTTTTCTTGACCGCTTTCGGCTTTGGCTCCTTGGGCGGACCGAGGAGAAACTCGGTGAAGGCGAAATGATTTTTCTCCAGCCGATCTTTTTCCGCGTTCATTTCTTTGCGGAAGGCGGTGTCGGCTTCTTTCTGCTGGGTGCGTTCCTCGAGGTTCAACGAGACGTTCTTCTGTTCCTGCTTCGTCTTGAACCAATCGATCGTGCGCTTCAGGTAAGTGAACTCCTCGAGCTGCGATTGGCGCTGTGCGCTGGCGTCGCGGAGCGGCGTGATGATTTTGTCGTCGAGGGGCTTTCCGTCGAAAAAGCTGGTGGGGATTTCGTCCCAGACCAGAGCATGAGGCAGGTCTTTCTCGCCGACGGGAAGATAATCATCGATCGAAGGAAGAACGATGTCGGGAACGACGCCTTTTAACTGAGTGGAGTGACCGTTGGGGAGATAGAACTTTTGAACCGTGAGCTTGGTCGCGCCGGTTTTCACGGTGGAGCGCGCCAGGTTCGGATTCAGGTTTTTCATTTCGATGATCGTCTGGACGCTGCCTTTGCCGTGGGTCGAGCTGTCGCCGATAATCACAGCGCGGCCGTAATTCTGGAGGGCGCCGGCCACGATCTCCGAGGCAGACGCGCTGAACTTGGAAACGAGGACCGCCATCGGGCCGGTGTAGTCGATCGAGGGATTTTCGTCGCTGTCGACCTTCACCTCGCCGTAGTAGTTTTTCACTTGGACGACCGGGCCCTGTTTGATGAAGAGGCCGGCGAGATCGATCGCCTCGGAGAGAAGACCGCCGCCATTGCGCCGCAGATCGAGCACCAAACCTTGGATACCGGCCTTCTGGAGGCGCTGGAGCAGTTCGGCGACGTCCTTGGTTGCGGAGTTTTTCTCTGTTCCATCGCTGCTGCTGTCCGGACCGTAGAAAGCGGGCAAGGTGATCACGCCGATGGGAGTGATTTTTCCGGCGGCGTCTGGCACTTCGAAAATTGCGCCGCGGGCCCGGGCGGAGTTCAAGTTGACCACGTCGCGGGTGAGCACGACTTCACGACGCACCGAAGGGTCGGTGGCGTCTGCCGGTTGAATGACCAAGTGCACATCGCTGCCTTTCTGTCCGCGGATCAGATCGACGATTTTGCGCAGCTTCATGCCGATGACCTCGATGGGTTCGCCGTTGGTCTGCGCGACTGAAATGATTTTGTCTTTCGGGTGGAGCTGTTTGCTCAGATCGGCCGGGCCGCCGGTGATGATCTCTTTGATCACGCAATAATCTTCCTCGATCCCGAGCAACGCGCCGATGCCGACCAATTGAAGGCGCATTTGGATACCGAAGTCCTCGTATGTATCCGAAGAAAAATACGTGGAGTGCGGGTCGTAGAGCCGCGCGATGGTAGAGAGAAACATCTCGGCGATGTCGTTCGTCTCGATGTCGTCGAGATTCTTGACCAGACGCTCGTAACGTTTGCGCACATCCTCCTTGGCCTTGTCCGGGGTCTTTTTGTTCAAGACCTCCTGGAGAATTTCGAATTTCAAGCGCTTCCGCCACAGATCGTCGGCGCCCGGTCCGTCGGCGGGCCAGGGCAATTTTGAACGATCGATCGCATAGGTTTCCTTGGCCGTCAGGTCGAAGTCTTTTTTCAACTCCTCGAGAATCCAGCTGACCCGAGATTGAACCCGCTCTTCGTAGACGGAAAAAATCGCGTAGGCCGGATCGATCTTACCGAGGGAAGCAATGTTGTTATAAAGCCACTGAGTGGGAAAACGTTTGGCGAAATCTTCTTTGTCGCTTTCCAAGAAGAAGAGGCGTTGACCGTCGAGCTCGGTCATGAAGTCCGGAATGACTTGCTCGTAATCGCGGACTTTGACCCCCTCGCGATTGTAGTGCCATTCCTCGAGGAGACGAATCAGCGCACTCGTCTCCAGCGAAAGCGTCGGCGTGGTTTTGAGGATACGATCGGTGCGGGCCTGGACACTGGTGGCGCAGAGGACCACGAGCGCGATACAACGCAGGACATGAGAGAACGAGGCAGAGAACTTCATCTTCTGTATACGACGAGTGAGGATTGGAAATGTTTCAACAACCGCAGGTGGGCTGCGATCTACAATTTTTTCAGGCGGTGGTCACCCGGCGCGAAGACTGCGGACCGCGCTCGCTTGGAGCCGCCGTGAGAGAGTTTGTGCCGGAGGCGTTTTTCGGCCGCACACGAAAAGTGTAGAATCCAAAGGAATAAGCGAGCGAGGAGAGAGAACGACGGGACGAGTAAAAGAGATCTTCTTACATCGTCGCGGCAAGACGAAGGCGCGTTTGTTTGATAAATTTGTAATTCTTTAGTTCGGTTCCTCGTCCGCCGGACCACTAGCGTACGGCTGCAAAACAGTCAGCTGCGTCGCGTCCGTCTCCCGCCCGCACGTTTTGGGTTTTTATCACGGCCGCCGGCTGCTCCCTGCTTGGGTAAGTCGATAAACGCCAGCCGGACCATCCCTTGAAGCGCGATTCGATCAACGCCGACTCAACAGATCTTTGGCGTCATCGAGCAAGCGTTTCTCGTCGCTGGTGAGGGCGGCGAAACCGTCGCTGTTGATCTTGTCGAGGATGCGATCAACTTCGGCCCGAAGTGCTTCGCGGTCGAGATTCACTTTATAAACCGGAGGAGCCGTTTCCGGGCTCTTCTGCTTTTTCTTCAGCCACTGGGGCAACTCGATCTCTGCCACACCATCCGGCGTCCGCCACTCGCGTTCGTGGACAAAACGGAAATAAAGAAAGCCGACGAACATGCCGGCGAGATGGGCGGCGGGGGAGCCAAGGCGGCTTTCGTGGTGAGGAAATTCGATAAAAAATAAGGCGCAGACCTCGAAGACAACCGCCGCCCAGGCCAGGTACTTCGGCTTGAGCGTGACCGGAAAGACGAAAAATATCAGCAGCGGGATGCGTTGATTGGCGTTCAGGCAGGCATACATCACGAAGAGTGCGGCCACGCCCGGCCAGGCGCCGGAGATCTGCCCGCCGACTTTATAATTGAGGCCAAACCAAGCCACACCGCCGAGCGCCAGGCCGGTCAAATAGAGCCAGGTCAGTCGCTTCGCTCCGAGTAGGCCCTCCAGCTCTCGACCAAAAAGATAGAGCCACATCAGGTTGAAGCAAAACGTGAGAACGCCGAAAAGCTCCTCCGGTTTTTGCACGAACCCATAAGTGAAAAACTGCCAAAAATACCCCCGCTGGATATCTCCGGTTGAGAGGGCAAATAGATCGGTAAAATGGCCGCTGAGAAAGAGTCGCTCGAAGACGTTCGCCAGAATGAAGCCGCCGACCGTCGCCGAGATGATCCAGACCAGCGCAGAACGGGTCGTGCGGGGGTAACTGTCGCGCATGTAAGAGCGATCGGAAAGCATCTCGAGACGGAAACTAGGATAGGCCTTTATAAACACAAGCCGTGACCCGGATTTTTGTATGAAAACGAAAGATAAAAAATCCGTCTGCATGCGATTTGTTGCCCATTGTCCTGGGTCCGCCTCTTGACACCCCCGTCAATTCCTTTTTTCTGTACAGCAACCATGGCTAACAAAGCAGACAAATGGGAGAACAACACTCCTGGAAAGTTTTATGTAGATCAGCAGTGTATAGACTGTGATCTCTGCCGCGAGACGGCGCCTGCGTTTTTCACACGCCATGATGAAGGTGGCTATTCCTTTGTTCACAAGCAGCCGACCACCGAAGAGGATATTGCTTTGTGTATGGAGGCGCTCGAGGGCTGTCCCGTCGAAGCAATTGGCAACGACGGCGACGAGTAGTCCGTTTTTCTTTTTGCATTGCGACCTCTCCAAAATCGGAGAGGTCTTTTTTTTGGAAAGGGAGGGGCAAAGCTGCAGGGGAACTTGTTAAGTTCCTTTGGAGAATGACCATAACATTGGCTTGTTTTCGTATCACCGGTGTACACCTTCAACCCTTTCATGGAAATGCGCTCCCTCACTTTTTTGGGTCTCTTCAGCGCCTGCGCGGCCTTCGGCCAAGAGGTGCCAGCCATCGACCTTCCTGAAGTGACGGTGCTCTCACCTCGAGTGGCGCTCCAAGAGCCGGTGGCTACGTTTGCCATGCCGATCTCGGCGCTGCGGTTTGAACCGCTGGTCGATGTCCAAGCTCGCAATCTGGCCGAGGGCCAGGCTGATGTGGCGATCCGCGGCGGCACGTTCGAAAACACGGGTTTTCGGATTGGAGCGGTGTCCTTGTACGATCCGCAGACGGGCCATTATTTCGCGGAGATTCCGATTTCGCCCTCGATGTTGGGCGCACCCGAAGTTTTGACCGGTGCCACCAATGCTTGGCGCGGCTGGAATGCGGCCGCTGGAACCGTTGCCTATGGCTGGCGGCCGATCCGAACCGGCGGCAAGGCCTCCGCTAGTATTGGGGAATATGCTACGCAACGGGGCGAGTTCTACGACGGATACGCCAGTGACACCCGGCTGTGGGGACGCCGTCTGTCCGCCGATATTTCTGCGGGATATTCGACCTCTCATGGCTCCTTGCCTTGGGGGGAACAGGATTTCCGCCGCTACAACGCGCGGGTCGAGCTGAGCAACGAGACCTCGCAAACCGATTTGTTTTATGGATACCAGTCGAAGCAGTTCGGCTGGCCCAACCTCTACACCCCGTTTCCCAACGTCTTCGAAACCGATGACCTCCGCACCAACTTGCTGGTCATCAATCACCGCGTCGATTTTGCCGGAGGCGATTATTTTAGTGCCGGCGCTTACTACCGAAACAACAAGGACCACTACGTTTTCAACCGCGCCGACGTCGGGGCCTACAACCCCGCTTTCGCCACCGGACCCGCCTTCCACAAAACCTGGGTTTACGGCGCCGGTATTGAAGGTTCGGTGACGTGGGAGGATATCCGCTGGAACTTCGCCGGCACGTTAGTCGACGACGAACTGAAATCCACCTCGCTCCTTTTTGGACGCTATCGGACGCGGGATCAGTCGAAACTTTCCCTCGTCCCGGAGAAATACTGGCGGTTTTCCGATGGGCAGCTTTTCAGTGTCAAGGCCGGTGCGACCTACGATGACAGCAATCGCATGGGCTCGGCGGTCTCTCCGTTGATCGAACTCTCGCTGGACCGCGTCGCCCCGAAAGTCGGCGTTTCTCGAATCTACCTGTCCTATTCTCGGACCACCCAGACTCCCACCTACGTCGCGCTCAATTCTAATCCCGCGCGCGGGCTTTTCCGGGGCAATCCGGATTTGGAGCGGCAGATCTCGCGCAATCTCGAGGCTGGCGCCACCGCGGGTGCGGGGCCCTGGACGGCGAGCACCGCGGTCTTTTTCCGCCGCGACAACAACCTCGTCGACTGGACCTACAGCGCGAGTTCGACCAATGCGCGTTCCGCCAACCCGGTCGACATCGACACCACCGGTTTCGAATTGGTCACGCGTTATGGGAATAAAAATGTGGATGTGGTTTTTGGATACACCGCGCTCCACAAGAAACCCGACTACCGGATGGCGGTGGTCGACGCCAGTTTCTACGCCCTCAATTACCCGGAGCAGCGCGTCACGCTGGCGGTGACGTCTCGGCTCGGCAAGGGCTGGGAGTTGAGAATGGACAATGAATACCGCATCCAGGAAGAGAATACATTGCGGAAGTCCACCCGTCGGCCGCTGATCAGTTCGGTCGGCGCTTATTTTACCCCTAGAAAGGATCCCAAGTTGCGACTCTCCGTCGAGGTGGAAAACCTCTGGGATTCGGACTACGAAGAGGTCCCCGCCGTGCCCGCTGCTCGTCGCCAAATCGTTTTTGGTGCGGTCTACGCCTGGTAGAAAAGTCATCAGTCATGTCGATCCCCCGCGCCATCCCCATCACCCATTCTGAAATCAGGAAGATCTACGATCTGCCGCTCCTCACGCTGCTTTTTGAAGCCCAAAGCATGCACCGGCGGTACCACAATCCAGAGCGAGTCCAGCTCAGCACCTTGCTCTCGATCAAGACGGGGCGTTGCCCGGAAGATTGTAAGTACTGCCCGCAATCGGCGCACCACGAATCAGCGCTGAAAATCGAACCGCTGATGGAGCCGGCTCGCATCGTCCAAGCCGCCCGGGAAGCAAAGGACTCCGGGGCGACGCGGTTCTGCATGGGCGCGGCTTGGCGGGAAGTTCCGGACGGCCCTTCGTTCGACACGGTTTTACGAGCGGTCAGTGGGGTGGCTGAACTCGGCGGCCTCGAAGTGTGCTGCACCCTCGGTATGATGCGGCAAGACCAGGCCGAGCGGTTGCGAGAGGCCGGCTGCGACTACTATAACCACAACCTGGATACGTCACGCGAGCACTACCCCGAAATCATCACCACCCGGACCTACGATGATCGCTTGGCCACCCTCGGCGCGGCGCGCAAGGCCGGGCTGAAACTGTGCTGCGGCGGAATCATCGGGATGGGGGAAAGCGTCGACGACCGCCTGGGTCTGCTCTGGGAATTATCCCAACTCGATCCCGCTCCGGAATCGGTGCCGATCAATGCTTACGTCGCCGTTCCCGGCACGCCGCTCGCCGACCAATCGCTGGGCGATCCTCTTGAGTTTGTTCGGATCGTCGCGACCGCGCGCCTCGTCCTCCCCCGTGCGGAGATTCGCCTCTCGGCCGGTCGGGCGACGATGAGCGACGAAGCCCAGGCGCTCTGTTTTCTCGCCGGCGCGAACAGTATCTTTTTTGGCGACAAATTGCTCACCACGCCTAACGCGGCGATGGCGGCCGACCAGAGCCTTCTCCAGCGCCTCGGGCTCAAGCCCCTCGAAGCGGTCGAACTCGAGCGGAGCTTCTGATCGCTCGTCGGATCGATCTTTCTCCGTTCCTTTCACTTGTCTCCGCGGCGACAACGCCGCACCCGAAGCTTCGCAGGCTTTGGGCACTCCCCGGTTGACAATCCCTCGTTGTCCTCGGTCATTGCGGACGATGGCTGCCAATCCGTTCTTAGACACCTCGTTCGAAATTCGCTGGTCGCAACTCACCCCCGAGTTGATTGCGCCCGGTATCCAAGAATTGCTGACAAGTGCGCAAGCCGCAATCGATGTGATTGCCTCGCGCGACCGGTCCGACCTGACTTACGAAAACACCTTCCTCGCCCTCGAAGCGGCGACCGAGCCGCTCAACGTCGCTTGGGGCAAGGTCACGCATCTTCAGTCCGTCGCCGACTCTCCGCCGTTGCGCGAGGCGCACAACGCCATGCTGCCCAAGGTCACCGAGTTTTCCGCTGGCATTCCGCTCAACGCGGCCCTTTGGGAGCGCCTCAACACCTTTGCCAACAGTCGCGCCGCAGCGGCGCTGAAGGGCATTCATCGTCGCTTCCTCGACGAGACGGTGGCGGATTTCAAACAGCAGGGCGCTGATCTTCCCGCCGGCCAGCGCACCCGGCTGGAGGCGCTGCAGAGCGAACTCGCGCAGCTCACGCAGAAGTATTCGGAGAACGTGCTCGACGGCACCAATGCCTGGCAGCTGCTGGTGGAGGATGAGCCCCGTTTGGCCGGCCTGCCTGCGCATGCGAAAGCGGCCGCACGGCGTAGCGCGGAGAGCAAATCGCTCGGCACTCCCGAGCGTCCGGTCTGGCGTTTCACCCTGCACATGCCGTCGCAGGAGCCGTTCATGACCTACCTCGACGACGGCGCGTTGCGGCGCGAAATGTGGGAAGCGGCCACCGGCGTGGGCGCGCGCGCGCCTTACGACAACAGTGAACTGATTCCCAAAATTCTCGCCTTGCGGGCCGAAAAAGCCGCCTTGCTCGGCAAGAGCCATTTCGCCGACCTCACGCTTGAGCGGCGTATGGCAAAATCGGGTACACGCGCCCTCGAGTTCATCGAGGACTTGGAAAAACGCACGCGGGGCGCGTTTGCGGTGGAGTGCCGCGAGCTGGAGGCCTTCAAGGCCCAACAAACCGGCGGGCCTGTCGGTCCTCTGGCGCCCTGGGAGATCGCTTATTGGTCGGAAAAACTGCGGCGCGCGCGCTACGACTTCGACGAGGAGCAACTGCGGCCTTATTTTCCGATGGACCGCGTGATCTCCGGGCTGTTCGAGATCGCCGCCCGTGTATTCAAATTGCGGATCGAGGAGGTGCCCGCCGGTCAAGTCGACGTTTGGGATCCTGAGGTGAAATTCTATCGCCTCCACGACGCGCGCCAGCGGCATCTCGGCTCCTTCTACGCCGACTGGTATCCGCGTGAATCCAAGCGCGGCGGTGCCTGGATGAATTCCTTCATCACGGGCGGTCCACGTCCCGACGGTTCGCGCGCGCCGCATCTCGGGTTGATCTGTGGAAATATGACTCCACCCGACGGCACCAAGCCGGCGTTGCTCACGCACAACGAGGTCGAAACCATTTTCCATGAGTTCGGTCACTTGCTTCACCATCTGCTCGGCGAAGTGGAAATCAAATCGCTCAACGGCACCAACGTCGCCTGGGATTTCGTCGAGCTTCCCTCGCAGATCATGGAAAACTGGTGTTGGGAACGCGAGAGCTTGGACCTTTTCGCGCGCCACTTCGAAACCGGTGCGACCATTCCCGAGGAGATTTTCAAAAAAATGATCGCGGCGAAAAATTTCCGGTCCGCCGCTGCCATGATGCGTCAGGTCGCTTTCGCGAAAATGGATTTGGCCCTCCATATTCGTGCGGGAGAGTATGCGCGCAGCTCCGACATCGAAGCGGCCGCGCGTGAGTTGGTGAAAGATTGCTTGGTCCCAACCCAGCCGCCCGCACCGACCATTATCAAACGGTTCGGACACATTTTTTCCGACCCGGTCGGCTACGCTGCGGGATACTATTCCTATAAGTGGGCTGAGGTGCTCGATGCCGATGCTTTTACGCGTTTCCAGAGCGAGGGCATTTTCAACCCTGAGGTGGGCGCCGCCTTCGTGGAGCACATCCTGAGCAAGGGAAACTCGATTGATCCGGCGGAACTGTACCGCGCTTTCATGGGTCGGGAACCAGACCTCGGCGCTTTGCTTCGACGGAGCGGCCTCGCCAGCGGCTGACCCGGCGCACTTTTCCGCCGGGTAACTCCACTCGACGGCCTTCATGCGTCGCTTCCTCAAATTCTCCGCGCTCCTCTTGGCGCTCGCTTTCTTGTTGATCGGCCTTTCGCCGTATTGGCTCGGTGGCGTGTTGCCGACGATCGCGCGTCGCTTCGGGGCGACCTACGACACGTATTCGCGGGTTGGTTACGGTCGCTTTGCCCTGGAGCGTGTGGTGGTGCGGCGCACCGGGGTCATAGTCCACGTTTCTCGGGTCGAAGCTGATACACCCTGGCTCTGGGCGCTCCGCCATCTCGCGCACGCCGATCACGTCATCGCGGCGAGTGACTGGGAGGTGGAAACGATCGAGCACCCGCCCAAACCGGGCCAGCCGCGCGAGGCTTCGGGGTGGGTTCCATTGCATGGATTGCTTTCGCGGTTGGGCCGTACCTTGGATCGCTGGTTGCCTCATGCGACCCTTGGAGCTGGCCGGGTGCGTTGGCCGGGCGACGAACTGTCCCTCGCCGCGGGCGAGTGGCAAAAGCGGACCTTGCGCGTGCAGGCCTTGCAATGGCACGCGGACAGCGCTGACGTCGTGGTCGCGTTCGCGCCCGATGCGAGTTCGATTCAGGTTCAGGGCAAGATGCTCAGTCGGAACGCCGCGTTTCAGGCCGAAAGCCGCGGCGAACGCGTCGCCGGAGTGCTCACCGCCTGGAATCAGACGGCTCCGTTCGAATTTCATTTTCCGGAGGCCAAGTGGATGCCGGCTTCGGGAAAAGTCGCTGTAGAGGATTGGCGGATACCGGCGAACGATCTCAAGCTCTCCGGCTACACCGAGGTGCAGGGCAGCGTGCACGCCACCTGGGACCACGAGCGTTTCGGTCTCGAGGCCGATCTCCATGGCCATCCGGTGGAAGGGCAGGGCGCTCCAGAGCTGCACGTGATCGCGCGGGCCAATGGCGATCGCACGGCGTACACCGTGGAGCAGCTCGATCTCGTCGCTCCCGGGATTGTGGGAAAATTGACCGAACCGATTCATTCGACCTTTCACGACTCGGTCGCAGGTCCGGCGTCTCGGTTCACCTTGTCGGCCAACCTGGCGGAAGTGCCCTGGTTTAAGGCGGAAGGAACGCTGAATGCCGCGGTCAACGTGGAGCCGAAAGCCGGCCACGCGCCCGTGTTTCATTTCACCGGCACGGCGGACAAGCTGGGTTACAATCGGTGGACGGCGACGGCGGTGCGTTTACAAGGCGAGCTCGATTGGCCGCGACTGTCGATTGCCTCGGCCGATCTCACTTCGGTCGACAACACCCATCTCGCGGTCAGCGGTGCCTGTGATTTTCGCGCGAAGGAGCTTTCCGCGGTTCGCGTGGAAGGACGCATCACTGCCGGGCTGCTAGAGCCGTGGCTCCCGAAAGACGTGACTTTCGCCGGCGCCGATCTGGTCCTGAAAGCGAGCGGGCCCTGGGCCACCGCCGAACATGAAGGCGCGGTCAAGCTTGAGCAGTTGAGCATTCCGGGTTTTGTTCCGGCGGCCGCCCGACTCTGGTGGCAAGGCAAGGGCGCGGCGATCCAGGACTTTGAAACCGGTATCCGTGCCGCCGCTACCGAGATCGTCGCCTCGGGTTCGGTCCAGCGCGACGGCGTACAGTTGAAGAAGCTGACCTGGCGGCACAACGAGGAAGAACGCCTGGCCCTCAGTCATCCGGCCAACCTCCATTGGGGGCAGAAATTGAGTGTCGATGCCTTCGATTTGGCCGGTAAGGCGGGCGAGCTCCGTCTCGCTGGGAGCTGGGGTTCGGCGGGTGAGATTCGTTTTTATGCGCGCGGCATCGCGGGGGAATGGTGGAAGGACTTTCTTCCGCCCGCACCGTTTGGCTGGTCGATCGACACCTTTACCCTCAATGCGAATTGGGACAACGGTCCTGCTACGGTGGATACGTCCGGCTTGCTTCTGATCGACTTGGAGGGCCGCGACCGAATTTCCCTCGACCTCGCGGCGCACTCGGATGGAAGCAGCGTGATTTTAGAGCGACTCCGCGCGCTCGAGCAGGATCACGAGTTTGCCACGCTGCATGGTAAGTTGCCCATCGCGGTCTGGGTGGCGCCGAAGCCTCGGGTCGAGATTGGACGCTCGGCCGACATCTCGATTCAAGGTCACGTCGATCCGGCGGCGCGCTGGTGGGCGGAGTTGGGCGATCGCACCGGTCTCCATCTCGATCAACCCGATCTCTCGATTCAGCTCGATGGCACCTGGGAGCAGCCCCGCGGCACGGCCACGCTCAACATCGCGCGCCTGCAAATCGACCAGCGTTTCGGGAAAAACAAATTGCCCAAGATCGAGCAGGTTCACCTCCAACTCGTGGCCGATGGCGATCACTTGAGACTGCAGCCCGCCGAAGCAGTGGTCGAGGGCCAGCCCCTTTCGCTTTCCGCGGCGCTGCCGACCCATCGCGAGACCTGGGACAAGCTCCGCAAAGCGCCGATGGAGGTGCTGCGCGACGAACTTGAAATCTCCATCCAGGCGAAGGATACCGACGTGGCCGCGCTCGCGCCTTATGCCTCGGGCGTTCTGTTGCCTCAAGGCCGCTTGGATGCGGATCTGACCCTCTCGGTCCGAGGCGATTGGAAGGGGTACCTCCGTCTCCGCAATTTGGCTACACGCCCCCTGGGCTCGATGGGCCCGCTGCGAGACATTCGGGCGGACCTGGAGTTGCAGGGCCGCCGCTTTGTGATGAAAAGCGTCGAGGCGGCGATGGGCGGCCAGCCGATGAAGGCGCAGGGTTTCGTTGAGTTTCCCGTCGGAGGTGAACCCAATTTCAATTTTTCCGCGACGGGCGAGAACCTGCCCTTTGTTCGGCAGGCGGGATTGCTCGTCCGCGGGAACGTGAATTTCAAAGTGGTCAGCGGTCGCAAAGGCGCGACTCCGCTGGTGAGCGGCGAAGTTCAACTTCGCGAAGGCCTATTCCTCTCCGATGTTCGCGCGCTCGTCCCGCATGGCGGCGGCGCCTCGCCGGAGCGGCGTCCACCGTATTTTTCGATCAGTGCGGAGCCATTCAACCTCTGGCGACTCGATGTCAACGTCGTCGGCGACCGGTTTCTCCGCGCGCGCACGACGCTCTTCACCGGCGTGGCTTCGACCAAACTCCACCTTCTCGGCACCCTCGGTGAGCCGCGAGCCTTGGGTGAAGTGCGCATCGAGGAAGGTCAGGTTTTGCTGCCCTTCGCCCGCTTTTCGCTGACCGACGCCACGGTGCGACTGGGCGAGGCAAATCCCTATGATCCCCAACTCGCGGTATTCGGAACGTCACGACGCTATGGTTACGACATTAAACTCGAGTTGACCGGGTCCGCGAGTTCGCCGCTTCTCGTCTTCACCTCGAATCCGCCGCTCAGCTCCGAGCAGGTGCTCCTCATGGTGATGGCCGGCGAAACTCCGAAAAACGAAGTGAACTACACCACCACTCAACGCTTCGCCCGGCTCGGCCAGTTTTTCGGCCAAAGTCTGCTCGACAGCCTCGGTGGAGGGGGCGACGGATCGGATCGGCTCACTATTTCCAGCGGCGAGCAGGTTTCTCAGTATGGCCACAAAGAGACCTACCAGGTTCAATACCAACTGGACGAGAGGTGGTCGTTGGTCGGTGAATACGACGAATTTGACGAATACAATGTTGGCCTGAAATGGCGCCTCCTGCCCAAACACCTCCGAGACGGTCCGAATGAAAAGAGGTAGACTCATCCTCATTGCGGTCTTGGTTTTGTTCTGCGGCCTGGCGGTGACCTGGGCGAAGGACAAAATTCCCTCGGCCAAGGTCAAAGTCCGTGGGCTGGGCTGGATCGAAGATCGCACCACCCGGTCGGCGATTGAGCGATTGTGGGGCGAAAAGTTGGGGCCGGAGCTCGACACCAATCAAATCGAAGACGCCGCACTCTTCATCGCCTCGAATTTGGCCCCGAAAGGTTATCAACGCCCGACTATCACGGTGAAAGCGGCCTTGGTCGACGGATCGGTCAAAAAATTCCCCGTTGATACTACCCTGATGAATGCTCCGCCACCGTCGTTGCGCGCAAAGTCGGTTTATTTCGACGTGGATCGGGGCGTGCGGTCTTACCTCAAGGATGTGACCGTCGAGGGGCTGGATACCTTGAGCAAAACCGCGGCGCGGGAATATTTCTTCAGTGAAGTGGCGCTGGTCGGCGGCAAAGCGGCTCGGGCCTATTCTCCCGGCCGAGTCGAGCGGTCGGCCGACGCGATCGAGAGCACGCTGCGCCAGCGCGGTTATGCCGAAGCCACGGTCAAGGTGGTGGAGACGCACGAGGACCAGAAAACGGGTGAAGTGGTGGTGAAAGTTCGGGTCAACCAAGGAGCTCGCTGGGACCTGAGTTCGGTTCGCCTCGAGATCGAGGGGCCTGATCTGCCGGAGCTCGCGTCGATCAAGGCCCGCAAAGGCGTGCCCTGGTCGACCTTTCGCGGCCAAGACCTGGCGGAAGAAATCCGCCACGCGTATTACAAGAAAGGATACCCTGACGTCCGGGTCAAAATCGAAACCAACCCCGGTCCACCGGTGGACAATGTTCGACCGGTGGAGGTCGTGGCCCACGTGCACACCGGGATGCAGGTGGGGATTGGCCAGGTCAAGTTCACCGGACAGCAACGCACCCGGGAATCCGTATTGAGACGCCGGGTACAGATCGGACCGGGAGATCCGCTCAATCCGCTGGAATTGGACAAAGCGCGGTACCGCCTGGGTCGGCTGGGGATCTTCAATTCCGTCGACCTGAGTTACCAGCCGCCGGACGGACCGGTGCGCGATCCCGTATTCACCCTTTCGGAACAGAAGCCACTCGAGACGAATTTGATGGCTGGATACGGCAGCTACGAACGCCTCCGCGGCGGGGTGGAAGTGATCCAGCGCAATGTCTTTGGACGCGCTCACCAGAGTCGTCTCCAACTCGTGCAGTCGTTCAAGAGCAGCCGTGTGAACTATACTTATTCGGTGCCGGAGATTTTTGGAGAATCGGTCGACGGCTCGGCCAAGCTTTTCGGGCTGCGGCGCGAAGAGAGCGCGTTTCGTCGCGAGGAATTCGGCAGCACCATCACGTTGAAACGCAATCTCCCTTTCCTCGGAGCCGACGGTACCGTGGGCTACACCTACCAATCGCTGCGCAACAATGATCCCGGCGTGAGCAGCGCCGATCCAAACCTCCGGCATACTCGAGTCGCAAGTATCGATCTTTCTTTGACCCATGACGGTCGCGACAACCCGCTTCGCCCTCGAAAAGGATTCCGTTGGTATACCCAGGCTGAGCTGGCTCAGCGCCAGTTGGGTGGGCAAACCGACTATCAACGAATCGAACTCGGTGCCTCTTATCACACCTCTTGGGGCCGCGGTCGATGGATCCACGCCGGCCTCAGTCATGGTTTTATCACTACGTTTGGGGCGTCGGGGGGCAACCTGATCGTCAACAAACTTTTCTTCCCCGGAGGCGAAAGCAGCATTCGCGGCTACCGCGAAGGTGAGGCTGCGCCGCGCGAAGGATTTCCGCCCAAATTCGTGGGCCAGAAAACCTACGCGCTGCTGAACCTGGAGTTGGAGCAGGCGCTAACCAAGGATTGGTCGGTCATCCTGTTTACCGACGATCTAGGAGAGGCAACCAGCATTCGTCATTATCCTTTCGACACCGAGCTCGTCACGGTCGGCTTGGGGCTCCGTTATCAGACTCTGATCGGACCGGTTCGACTGGAATACGGCTACAACGCGAAGAAACGGCCGGAAGATACCAAGGGGACGCTCCATTTTTCTATCGGTGTGCCTTTCTAGTCGCAAAAGGGCGCGTTACTTCTGATTGCCAAAGCCAAACGGTTTTGCACCATGCGGCGAACCGGTGGCGCACCGGATTTCGGAGCGCCCCCACGTCAAGCGGTGGTAGCTCAGCCGGACAGAGCAACGGTTTTCTAAACCGTGGGTCGAGAGTTCGAGTCTCTCCCACCGCGCCATGTTGACTGAGTGGATACAGCGCCTGCCGCCAGCCGAGGGCTGAAGGCCCAACAAGGCGCCGCGCCCGCAGAGCGAAGTTTTCGTTCCCGGGATAACCGCAAATAGCTTCAGGAGGGCCGGTCGGGGCGATGCTACTCCGCGGACTTGAGCGATACTTGGGTGATGGATACGCCGGCGGGAAGCGGATCGAAGGCGACGTACAGGGTGGTCGAGGTGTGGCTCGGGATCACTTGTTTGGTGCCGAGCGAGTGAGAGACCATGTCTGTGACCTCGGAAGCGACCCATTGACGGCCGTTCAGGACTTTGCCCGTGCTCGTGGTGGCCTGAATCGCGGTGCAGTGAATTTCGGTCGGGGCGTCGGCGCCGTTGTGAAGTTCGACGGCGGTGCAGGACGACCCGATTCGACTCGTACTCAAGCTGACTGCCGGTGTGACCGACACTTTGTTTTTGGTTTTCGGCTCGGCTATCGAGGGGGATTCCACCTTGGCTTTCACCGCTGGGACCGCAGCCGCGGCCGGCTTCGGAGCCACGGACACCGCCGCGACCGTGGCGCTGGGCGCGGGCCGCCGGCGAGCCAGTTCGTCACGGTAAGGGGCCGGAAAATCGTCATAAGCCACGGTTTCCGCTCCCTCACGGTGTTTCACCAGCACGCTCCGGGCGAGAAAACCCTTGGCCTGCGCGTCGTGTAACACCTTTCCGGAGACAAGCCGCAGTTCGGCGACCGGTTCGTTGATCAAAGGTGCTGCGAAACTAAGCGTGCCGCATACGAGCAGGAGAGCGAAGGCTGATTTCATGGAGAAGGGGTCGTTGGTGGGTTGCGCGGAAGAAAAGGACCGCTGTAGTGGGTGACTGGTTACGTTCGTCGGTGGGCTGGACGGCAAGAGGAGAAACTATGCTTGTCCGGTTATGCCAAAGCGGACAAAATTCCCAATCTCCAGGCAGCTTAAGGCGCGAATTCGTGAACGATTTACGGGAGAAAAATTCTCCTTCTTTGAGGGAAATACAGGGGAGGCTGAGGCGAACTGCTCCGCCGCGGCGAACTTGCCGAGCCGGAGCGGGCGGGAAAAGTTGAACAAAATCCAGAGGAGAAAGAAGAAAGAGCGCACAAACCTCCAAAACAGCGCTTGACTTGAAATCTTCGGATTCTACGTTCCGCCTCCTTTCCCTAATTTCTGGGGTGGTAGCTCAGTTGGTTAGAGCGTCTGCCTGTCACGCAGAAGGTCGCGGGTTCGAGTCCCGTCCATCCCGCCAGTTTAGAACTGGTTATGAAATTAAAAGCAGGCCGTGGGAAAGCCCTTTGGCCGGCCACTCTGGAGCGGAGGGCGCCTCCGGGTAGATCCTGCGCAAGGCAGAGGAAAAATGAGGCGCTTGCCGATCCTTTGAATAGACCGTCTTTCGGCTGGATTAATTCCTAGACCGATTTTTATGCGCAGCCCGCCCCGCCTCTCGTCACCCCGCTCACGCCTCGCGCCCGAGTTGGGTTTGGATCACACGCCTGAAATTCCTATGCCAGCTAACGTGCCCGAGGTGGCGCGACCCGTCCCCGGGGCGCGATAAGGACGTTGCCCGCCGATATTTTGCCGCGAAGGTGAACCGATGATCCTCCCCCTCGTTCGTATCCAAAGAGCCGTGACGGAATGCACGATCGCGAAGCGCCTCTGCCACGGTAGCGGCACGGCTTCCGTGCCGACGCCCCGACCGAATCTCTCCCTCCCTGTCCGGCCCGCAGCACTCATGGCTGGCGCCCGTTGGACTCTTCACTCGGTTTGCTTTTCACCACCGCTCGCCCCACGCCGCAGACGGTGATGGATCTGTAATTTAAAACAACTACACGAATCCAGTCGCGGAGCGTGGTGCAGAGCGCAAAAAAAACGCGGCCTCAGATCACGATCGGAGGCCGCTTTATCTAAAGGGTTGGACTACGAACGGGAGTCTGTGGCTACGCCGCCTATTGATTCCCCTTGCCCCGCCTTATCTCCGTCGAGGTTACGACCTGTACCCGCGATTCTTTGCCGACCGCCAAACTCCCAAACCGAGGGCCAACATCGCGCCCGCGAGCGCGAAGGCCGAAGGCTCAGGAACCGGGGTGGCGTCAGCTGGAGTGTAGATCAGATTGGCGCCGATCCAGGCAAAGCCATTTGCGGTGAAAGGGCTGTTAGGAAACGAAAAACCAGTGGTGGTGAAAAGGGGCGCGAGCCTGCTTCCCACCAAGGTTGCATCATTGAGCATAGGCTGAGATCCGGGGAAAAAATCGGCGTAAACCTGATCCCAGACGGAAGGCCAAAACGCGCTGAGAATATAATCCGTGTGTGGGTCGAGCAAAATAGGCGCGGGCAGAGATTCGAATGCGAATCCATTGCGGAGAGAATGGAGGCCTTTGCCAATTTGCACGCTGGCGAGGAGGCTTCCGTCGGTTCGCCACAGCCCGACCTGATGGCTATCGGTGAGGCCATTTTTATCCATGTCATAGAAGCCGAGATCTGTAACAGACAACGCGCGGTCTCCGACCGTAAATTGGTAGCCGAGATTGTATGTTCCAGTATAGCCAGTGGTGAATCCGGTGCCTGGCGTAGGGGCGAGCATCAACTGCGCATGGAGCGGAGCAAGCACCGCCGTAAACGATGCGAGAATTATAAACAATTTTGTTTTCATGTGGTGGAAAAAGCACTACAAAAATTCTAGTTGCTGCGACCCGTTTGATCGAGCCTCATGGACTTAAATTGCACAAACGCGCGGGGGGAGACCATCAAGTCCTCCGGATCGCGGTCGTTGTTCGTTCCTCCAAGCCATGCCTCGGACTCGTAGTGGATGGTCCTCCGTAACTGCAACATCAAAAGTTACAATAGTCAGCAGTTTATAAAATGCTTGTGGTGTACTCGACTTGTGTTCGAGGAGGAACGCCCTGTCTAAAGCGGAATTGGGAAATAGCCCGAGGGAAATTTTACTTTCTGGCGATCCACGATTTTCTTTCTTTAACCCGTTTCATTGTATCCACGTTTTGATTACCTCAACGTGAGATGTATTGAGCCTCTGCTCATTATTAAGAATTCCGCTAGACTGCGCTCGCTCTATCGTTCGATTTTTCCGCTCGATCAGCGCTGTTGGTAAAACTCACTGCCTCCCGTCACTTTCCCTCCGGTCCTATCCCGGCAAGGCGGCGCTTCGCCCGATGCACGCGAAGAGCCGCGGTCTTGCGGTTGTGCATCCTCATTCTCCCGGATCCGGCATATCAGCTCGGGATCATCCCTGCCTGGGTATTTACCTGGTTGCTGAGGAAGCTGCGGGGCCGAGTTGACCAGGCGGCGATACTATAAACGGGGCAGGAATAAATTCGATGCCGCTAGTTGTCCGTTTTTCGCGGGGGAGTAAGGTAATACGTGCGGCACTACCGCCGCGCGTTAACTGGACGAAAGGCACACCATGCTGCGGTTATTCAAAGCGCTTCAAAAACATGAGACACGAGGGCGAGATGGTGCTCTCGGACACGTGAGAGATATTTTCTTTCAAGACGAGCATTGGGAGATCCGTTACTTCGTGGTCGACGTTGGCGGCTGGATGCATCGCAAGGAGGTGCTGCTTTCTCCGGTGGCCGTCATCAAAGAGCCTTCCGGCAATCCAGAGGAAATTTCCTTTATCCTTTCGAAAGACGAGATCCGGTGTAGCCCTCCGGTGGATACGCAGAAACCCGTCTCACGACAACACGAGGCGGATTTGTACCGCTATTACGGATGGACGCCGTATTGGTCGGGTTTCGCGCCGCTGGACCTGGGCGCGATGGGCGCTGCGATTGGGTTGGAGGGGTTGCTCGCGGCCGTTCCGATCGCCGGGAAAGAGCCGCTTTCCGATTCCTCCCCGGTGGCGGATGAGGCGAAAGGAGACCCGCACCTGCGGAGTTTGCGTCACACCGCTCACTCTATCATCGAGGCGGTCGATGGTTCGGTTGGACATGTGACCGACGCGCTGGTCGACGACACCGCCTGGACCCTTCCGTATTTGGTGGTGAATACAAGCAACTGGTTGCCGGGCCGGACCGTGGTCGTGCCCACCTCGCGGGTGAGCAGGATCAGCTGGGCTGAATCCACGGTGAACGTGAGCCTCACGCGAGCGGAAATCGAGGCGAGTCCCCACTTCGATAAAGGCTCGCTGCTGGACTCTGCCCGGCTGACGGAAGTGGAACACTATTACGGAGCTTCAGCGCACCAAAGTTGAGAAGGTAAGAAGCAGGAAGTTTGCTTTCAAGATGAGGCGATGTCCGGTGTAGCCGGGGGCGCCGACCCCCGTGTCTTGGGTTCATCAATCTCGAACCCCGGGGTCGGCGCCCCCGGCTACAATTCGATGCCCCCGGCTACACCGGACATTCCGGCGATTTGGGCGGAGAGAGAGCCTTACGTTTAGAGGCGGCTCAGAGCGGCGCTTCCTGTGAATTCGAATGCTCCGTCGTCGAACGCGCCGCCTTGCGGGCGGGCGACGCCGAGCGCGTCGAGTGCGGCGCCGGCAAAGGTCAGCGTCGTCCCGGCGTTGATCGCGGCCGAGCCCGCGGCGAGCTGGAAGTTGCCGCTCGCGCGATTGACGAAGAGGCTGTCGATTGAAGCGGGAGCGACGCTGGAATGCGCGTCCTGACCCGTGGCGCTCCTCCAGGCGGTGAGCGAGATGGCGGTGGCGTCGCCGTTGTTTCCTAGCCGGTTGGTCACGAGGTTGAAATCGCTGTTCAGGCCGGTGATGGAGGAGGCGTCGACCGCGATCGTGCCATGAGTCGGATGCTGCGTAATGATAATGTTGTTACGCAGGGTCGTGCCCGTCGCGCCATCCACCAGCAGGATACACCAACGGCCGTTGGCGGCGTGGACAATCGTGTTGTTATAGATCGTTGCGCCACTCGAGCCGACCGCGCCGTCTTGTTGAAAGAGCGCAATGCCGGTGGCGTGATTTTCGTAGAGCAGGTTATTGAAAATCTCCGCTCCGACCACGCCGTCGAGGTTGATCGCGGCGCCTCCACCGGCGCCGTTTTCCCACACGACATTGTTATAAATCCGGCAGCCCGTGCTGATCCCATCGCCGCCTTGACTGGCGTCAGCATTGATCTGAATCCCGGCGCCGAAGTTGTGATGGCAGCGATTATTCCGAAGGGTCGCGCGATCGGAACTGTTGGAAACATAAATCCCGTGCTGCGTCTTGGAGAGTGCGCAGGTGTTGTTCTCGACCGTGAGATCGTTGGTGAATCCGGTGAAGATGCCCCACGTGCCATTGCTTTCGCAGGTGTTGCCGCGAATCACGTTGTGGTCACCGGTCACGGCGCGAATGCCGGCGCGCGGGAGGTTCGAGCAAGTGAACCCTTCGATCACGCTCCAATTCGCGCCTTCGAGATTGATTCCGTCTCGGCTGGTAAACGTATTTGGAGTCACAATACGGACGTTCGCGCCGCTCGCTTTGAACGTGATTGGCTTACCCGCGGTGCCTGAGCGGCTCAGGTTGAAACCCGCGTAGTCGCCGTCGGCCACGAGGTAGGTGTCGCCGGGGTTGGCGCGATTGGCGCAGAACTGGAGGGTGGCGAAGGCCGTGGCTGCGGTCAGACCGTTGTTGCTGTTGTTCCCGGTGGTCGAAACAAAGAAGACCGCACCCGAGCCGCCCGGCGCGGCCGGTGTGGTGGCCGAGACCGTTGCAGTGAAGGCGGAGTTGCCTGCGGCATTGCTCGCGCGCACCCGGTAGCTGTAGGTCGTGGAAGCGGTGAGACCGTTGTCGGAGAAGGCGGTCACGTTCGCGGCGACGGTCGTCAGGAGGGTGAACGGACTGCCGCCGGTCGAGCGCTCAACCTGGAATCCGGTCTCGTTATTCGAAGCGTCGGTCCAGGAGAGATTGACCTGACTGCTGGAGGCCGCAGTTGCCGCCAGGTTCGTCGGAGCAGCCGGAGCGGTCGTGGTGGGCGGTGGCGGGGGCGGAGGAGGCGGCGGCGGAGTGGGAACGGCGGGAGTGGTGGCCGACGCGACCGCGGTGAAGGCGGAGTGGCCCGTTGCATTCACCGCGCGGATACGGTAACTATAAGTGGTGGAAGGGGTGAGCCCGCGGCTGGAGAAGGCGGTCACGTTGGGTGCAACGGTGGTCAACAGGGTGAAAGCGCCGCCGCTGGTGGATCGTTCGATTTGAAACCCGCTC